>Ga0302215_10000212_pt1 | contig 44160 bp, 31 predicted proteins | sample II_Fen_N3_1_FD_194580 | JGI IMG/M metagenome (GOLD analysis project Ga0302215, IMG submission 194580) | Peat permafrost microbial communities from Stordalen Mire near Abisko, Sweden - II_Fen_N3_1 | ecosystem: Environmental > Terrestrial > Soil > Wetlands > Permafrost | place: Sweden: Abisko... | reverse complement strand
TAAGACATTAAATTGTTTTTAATTGCATCAACCAATTTTGATATCTTGCCCGGATACCAAATGTCATCCTGATCAGAAATGGCTATATATTGTTTTGTCGTTAATTTTATTGCTTTTTCGAAGTTTTTGTTAAAACCAAGATTTGAGTCGTTCTGAAAAATTCTGAACATATTATATTTGCTTGCATATTCTTGTAAAATTTTCCAGGTACCATCATTTGAATTATCATCAACGCACACTATTTCAGTAATATTTGCATAATCCTGATTTAATATACTTTCCAACTGCTCTGGCAAAAAACGTTCACCATTATACGTGCATAAAGCAACTGAAACTTCCGGCATTAAAATCTCTTTTTCAACCATAATTAAATTGATTTTCTCTTATAGGATCCGGTTAATTTGAACATATAATCAAGTATTCCGTGGATTATATATTTAATTTTCAGAAATTTATCTATGTCGTCATAAAGTATTGTTTTTCTGACAATTCTTTTCAATCTTTTTCTCAGACGTTTTGCTTCCTCTGGATACAATTTGCTTATTATCAGCACATTTCGGGTTATATAATAAAACCTGAGAGGATTATAATCATCTACATATTTGGGGAAACCAAAAAAGTTCATTTTTCGGGTACCATTACCCACAAAATGCTCCAGAAAAACAGCATTTATTCGTACAATCTGAAAATTCATTTTGCAAATTCTCAAACAAATTTCTTCGTCAACCCAATCGATAAACAATTCTTCGAGAAAAAATCCAACTTGTTTTAAAGCTTTAAGCGACAATAAATTGCCCGAAGTCATGGTGTAATTTAATTGGGTATATTCAATTGCAAAACTAGGTTTTGGAACGTTATTCCGGGAATCAAAATGTACCGGAGTGAAAATGGCAACTTTCTCAAAATCTTCATATTCATTTGCTAATTGAATAAAAGTTGATACATTGTTTTCAGGAAAAAAACTATCCTGATCCATCGTCAACACCCAATCAGCTCCGTTATCTATGCCAAGTTTACAGCCCTGATTAAGAGCAGCAGCAATACCTTTGTTTTCCTTGTTTGAAATATATATTATTTTTGTTTTGTCCAATCCTGATAGCAGACCCGAATTATCGATATCGGAATTATCAATAATTATCAATTTTTGGATATAAGCAAAATAGCTATGAATATTGCCAACATTTTCTAAGGTTGGATTATACCAGATTACAATTCCAAAAAGCTTATTTTGGGTTATCATTTCCAATAATTGATATTCAGGTTAGACTTTTTTCGTTATTCCAAATGGAGTAAAAGTAACTTTATTTCGATTGTTCTCTTCGTACAGCACTTTATTAGGTTCGTGATTGGTATCAAAATGAACATGATAATAGTGGAAAAGAGTCACTAAATGTTTTTTTGAAACTGGCAGAACACCAGCGCGTTTTAATCTTTCTTCCAAGTCCATATCTTCGCCGGTTCCCGGATAAATAAATCGTTCGTCAAAACCATTCACCTTTAGGATATCCGATTTCCAGACTGAGAAATTGCAACCTAAAAAAGAACGCATTTTCTCTTTGATAAACAGGCGTCGAATGAATTTATTTCGAATTCTTACCATGTTTTCCATTCGTGTATATTTCCCTTTAAACACAGTTTCGTAAAACAATGGAAAACCTACCAGACAATCCATGTAACCGTTTTTGATTTTGGTTTCAGTCAGATTTTTCGATATATTTTTAGTAAGCAATACCCGTCTTCCGCTTATAATTTTACCGGCAATTCTATTCTCAACATGCTCTTCAACAAACCTTTTTTGCGGAATACAATCACCGTCAATAAAAATAAGATATTCGCCTTCAGCAGCCTGAATGGCTTTATTCAGTATTATATTTTTTTGCCAACCGTTATCTTCGTGCCATATGTGTTTAATCAGAAAAAAATAATTCGCCTGAATTTTTTGAATTTCTTCTACAACTTCAGGGCCGGAACCATCATCGGCAATTACAACTTCAAAATTTTGAAAAGTTTGACGTTCTAAAGCTGCAAAAATCAATTTTAATAAATCAATTTTATTATAGAAAGAAATAATTAAACTTACAGGATAAGTCATACATTTTCAATGTGTTGTTGTTTAATTTGATTCAATCCATTTTCGCAAATGAATTTATTTTCTAGCTGATTACGACGGCAAATTTTCATGTTCTCAACTGTATCCACCCAATTTTCGGGATGATATAAATGATACTGAACGGCTAGATTTCTCACCGATTTGTATTTAAATCCGGCTGCAGCAAAGCGCCATGTCAAATCGAAATCTTCACCGATTGCCGGTAAAATATACTCTTCGTCGAAACCGTTTATGGCATAAATCGCTTTTTTGGAAAACGACATGTTGCAACCTTTGAGATTGTTTAATTTTCTTAGAGCCGGAATAAATCCAAGCAAACCATCGGGCGAGATAAAAATTCCTTCTTCAATATTTCTGATTTTTCCTTTACCAACAATTAGTTTTCTTGTTAACTGCCTTTGCAACAAATTAATATTAGAAATATCACTCATTAATAATTGGGAACTTTCTTCGTCTAATTTCACACGTTTCCCTGCCAAAATAGTATTTTCTTCAGCATATCGCAGGTGCATTTCTATAAACCGATTGTGCAAAACGCAGTCGCCATCGATAAAAATCAACCAATCTGTTTTTGCAGCTCGAATTGCCGCATTCATGGCTTTGTTTTTTCGCCAACCTTCGTCTTTTTGAGTCAAATGTTGTAACTGTTGCTCAAAAGGATATGAATTTATAAATTTCTGTACAGCAGCATTTTCACCATCTTCAGCTATAATAATCTCAAAATCCTTTTCAGTTTGAAAGCGCAAAGAATCCAGAATTACTTTTAGAAAAGGGACGTTGTCGTAGATGGCAATTATAAGCGAAGCTTTCATTGATATAGTCTTTCCGATTTATTTTTGAGCTGCAAAATTACGCAAATTTTCACAGACATTCTAAATGCTTTTATACAAACCCATGATTTGGTTGGCAATTTTATCGTCAGTAAATTTTTCCGCATGAATCAAACCTTCACTTTTCATCGTTTTTTGAAGATCTGAATCGTTTAAAACCAATTTAATTGCAGTTCCGATTTCTGCTGCATCGTGTGGTTGAACATACCGACTGTATTTTCCTCCGGTTTCTTCAAAACAACTTCCCGCCGAAGTAATTACCGGTGTTTCGCTGCAAAGTGCTTCCAGAATTGGAAGTCCAAAACCCTCAAAAACTGATGGATAAATGAGAAGTTGAGCCATTTGATAAATTGCAGGTAAATCAGCGGTTTCTACATTATGCTGGAAATGAATCTTCGACAAAATTTTTAATTCTCCCGCTAATTTAATTAATTCGTTTGTATAATCGGTTTGACGACCGACAACGATTAATGGCAACTCAATTTTTTCCTGAGAAATTGCATGAAGAATGGCTGCAATATTTTTTCGGGGTTCAACGGCACCTACAAATAACAGATAATCACTTGGTAAATTGTATTTATTTTTGATTTGTTCTTTTGCCTCTTGGGAAACTTTTTGTCTGAAAATATTATTACAACCCTGATAAATAACTTCTACTTTAGATGGTTTGGCATGAAAAAATTCAATGGCATCCAACTTTGATTGCTCACTAATGGCAATAATCTTGTCAGCAATGCTGCAACTTTGCATATTCTTCATAGTGAAGATTTTGCGATAAGAAGCCGGATATAATTCGGGATAACGAATGAATATTGCATCGTGAAAAGTAATTACTTTTTTGACCGCTAATTTCTCAATTCCCATCGGTAATTCCTGACTTAAACCGTGAAAAATATCGTCACCAAGTCGCTCTATGTCAGATTTAATCCCTAGACTTCGCCAAAAGGATGAGGGTAGGAGTTTATAAATTCCTGTGGGTTGAATAATCCGGGTATTTTCAGAATTGATTGGAACGTTTATTTTGATTTTCGGGGTAAATAAATCGTATTGGTTTTCAGGATAATACTGATTTAAAATCCGGATTAAATCGCGGCTGTAATTACCCAGTCCGCGTTGATTGCAGAATAACCGTTTAGCATCATAACCTATTCTCATGATTCTTTGTTTTTTACGGTTTTTGATCGTTTTCGGGAAGTGAAAAACCTTGAACTATATCGGTTCATTTTTTCAATCGTTTCCGTTTCATTCAAACCGGAAGCTGCTGCGTAAATCTTAGCAATTTCAGTCAGAATATTTTCATTTTCTGATAAACGCTTAAAACTTTTGAACCGTTTTTCTTTGGAAATTGTTGAAAGAAATTTCATCCTATTGACATCAATCAGAGTAAAATGGTATTGATTATCAGTTTTATTATATAAAATATTCCCGGGCGACATGTCAAGGTGCAAAACACCTTTCCGGTGTAAATCGGCAATATAAACTGCAAGTTCTTTCAATAACAATTCATCTTTTTGTGTTCCGTCCATTAAATCACGGATAACGGAATATTCAGTTTCATAAACCGACACAAAATATCCGTGAGTGAGAAAACCGTCTTTAAATTGCTCAATGTAAGCAATCGGAGCCGGCGAATCAACTCCAATGTTTAATAATTTCAGCGCATAGTTATAGGCTCGTTTTGCTTTGCTAGAGCGGAAATATGTATAAATTATTCTGGCAATAAAATAGGGAATCTTATATCGCTTCACAATCAGGTCGCTACCTTGAACTGAAAAATGTTTAAGCTGGTTTCGGGCCGTGTATACCAATTCCCCTTCCAGCTCAAAATGTGCAGGAATATTCCTGACAAATGACTCAAATTCATTGTATTTTGGATTGATAACAATATGCATGGTACTAAAAAAGGAGTTTTTCAATCCGGTTAATTATCATTTCGGGAGAGATTTGATACATGCAGGCGTAATCTTTACGGTAGCACGGTTTATCTCCGTAAACCGAACATGGACGGCAAAATAAATCAACCTGAACAGCATTTTCAATCGATTGATTCCAACCCATAAATCCGGCATAAGGATGCGTTGCGCCCCAAACCGAGACCACGGGTGTGTTAACCAATGAAGCCATATGCATATTAGCAGAATCCATGGAATACATAACATCCAATTGACTCATTAATAAAAGCTCCTGATTCATATTTAGTTTACTAACCATAGAATTGATTTTTGGAAATCTTTCCATCCAGTCTTCAGCAATCTTTCTTTCTGCTCTGCCACCTCCAAAAATAAAAACTTTAACGCGTTTGTCTTTTGCAAAATGCCTGATGACTTTCAGTTGCAATTCTTCAGGATAAATTTTTCCCTGATGTTTGGCAAAAGGAGCAATTCCAAGCCATTTTTCAGTTGATTTTTCTCCGGTCAATAAAGTGATTTCGGGAAAATCAAGTAGTTTTTTGTCTAAAACAGATTCAAAATTAAGTTCGAAATTATAACCAAATTTTTCAAGAACATTGTAATATCTTTCAAAACCGGATTTTAAAGGAACAAGCTTTTTGTTTTTTTTCTGTGTGAGTTTTTTCTTTTCTTTTCGCCCTTTGTCAATTGAAGCTGTGGGAATTCCACTTATTTTAAATCGCGAAATAAGATATTTTGAACGTAAAACAGAATGAAAATCAGCCACATAATCAAATGATTCTGCTTTTAGTTGGCGATACAATTTGTTTAATCCGATTAGTCCATTATGTTTTTTATTTAAATCTGCCCTGATAAACTGAACATTACAAGGTAAATTCAAAAATAATGGCCTGAACGATTCACGACTCAATACGGTGATTTCGTGCATGGGAAATTTCATGGCCAGTGAATAAATCACCGGTATGGTCATGGCTACATCTCCCAATGCCGAGAATCGTATGATCAGAATCTTTGACATTATTTCCCTTTTGCATATAAAACAGGATTCAACGCCGGATCGTTGTACATTTTCATTTGTTTGTACACTTTCATTTTCTTTTCACCATTGGCAATATCTTCAATCAGCTGATTGATAGCCAAAGACAAATCCTCTTTTTGTTCGAGAAGAATATTGAGCTTTGTTTTACATTGTGTCAGATGTTCTGCCGAAGAATCTTTTCGATCCACTTCCTGCTGCATATGATAAATTTTCAAATGCAAAATTGATAACCGGTCAATTGCCCATGCCGGGCTTTCGGTATTGATTTTTGCATCGTTTTTTATGTTGACATCTTTATAAATATCAAGGAAATAACTGTCAATAAGCTCTACCAAATCAGTTCTATCCTGATTGGATTTATCAATTCTGCGTTTGAGTGCTAAAGCTTCAACCGGATCAATTTCAGGGTTGCGGATAATGTCTTCCAAATGCCACTGAACAGTGTCAATCCAGTTTTTCAGAAACAAATAATACTCAATACTTTTGAGTTCATATTTGTTTTGAATCGGTGTATCAACGTCGTCGGTTTGGTGATAATCAAGAACAGATTCATTGAAAATCCGGTTGCATAATTCGATAAAATTCATGGTTTTAATTTTAAAGTCAACAGATTAAACGTGGAAATTACTTAATTATTTGAAAAATCGATTAATAACAGGAATGGTACGTAATGGAAAATCGCGTTTGATCAACAATACCAAAAATGCAATCATAAGAACTGATTTAAGTCCCACATTTACAGCTTTATAAGGAGTGTCTATAAAAAGACTGATTACATAAAACAGAATGGTTACGCCGGTATAGAGTCCGATAGTTTTCAAATCGTATTTGATTGGCATATGTTTTTGTCCAAAATAGTACGATACCACCATAATTACAAAATAACAGGCAAATGCGGCCCACGCACAACCCATGTAACTGAAATTCGGCACTAAAAGGATGTTTAAAATGACTATTATGGCAGTGCCAAGCAATGAAAACCAGGCTCCGTACATGGTTTTATCGGTGAGTTTATACCAAAGAGAAAGGTTGAAAAAGACACCCTGAAAAATGAACGAAAACATGACGATAGGAACAACTTTCAAACCAATCCAATAGTCGTGACGAATAACGTATTTGAAAATATCCATGTAGAGCACCATTCCGAGAAAAACAAATAATGCAATCAGAATGTAAAATTTCATAGCGTCAGCATAAGCTTCCAGACTGTTTTTATCCTTTTTTTGTGCGAAAATAAACGGTTCGTACGAATACCGGAAAGCTTGTGTAAACATCATGATAACCAATGCAATTTTTGACGTTGCACCATAAATACCAAGGTCGGAAGCACCGTTTGCGCCTGTCATTAAAAATGGAAAAAGTATTTTATCCAACGTTTGGTTCATGATTCCGGCAATTCCCAGAACCACCAAAGGCAATGAATATTTAAGCATTTTTTTAAGTAATGCTTTATCAAATTCAAATTTCACCACGAATACATCAAACAACAACGCGATAGTTACCATAACTGTAGAAAATATATTGGCAATGAATACATAACCAACTCCGTAACTCGGATTATAGAACCAATTAATTAAATTTGGAGCTTTTACTGCAATCCACGGACAAATAACCAAAAAGAAAATATTGAAGAAAATATTGACGGCAATGGCAAATAAGTTCAGAAAAACAAACCGCACCGGACGATTCTTAAACCGCAGATAAACATAAGGAATGCACCCAAATGCATCCAGTGCCACCACCGTTCCAAGCATGGCAATAAATTCGGAATGATGAGCGTAACCCATAGCATTGGCAATTGGGTGCGAAAAAAATATGCAAATCATCGCGAAAATGAAAGATGTGGTTCCAACAGCTATCAATGTCGTGCTATACACTTTTCCGGCTTCTTCCTTGTTTTTATTGGCAAAACGAAGAAAACCGGTTTCCATCCCGTAAGTCAGCATAACCAGCAACAAGGCCGTCCAAGCGTACAAATTGGTTACAATTCCATAATCGGCCGAACTTGCTAAAACATACGTATATAGTGGAACCATCATCCAGTTCAGGAATTTTCCTAAAATGCTGCTGACTCCGTACATGGCGGTTTCTTTCGCCAGTTTTTTCATTTGTTCTGCCATTCTTTTTATTTTCTTCTAAAAAAATTCAACACTTACTTACTGCTTGTCGTTTGTTGCTAGAAAAGTGTTCCCGTTTCTCCGAATTTCACTTTTCCTAAATGTTTATAGGCCAGTTCGGTTACTTCTCTTCCACGTGGTGTCCGCTTCATGAAACCTTCTTTTATGAGGAATGGTTCGTAAACTTCTTCCAACGTTCCGGCATCTTCGCCCAAAGCGGTGGCAATGGTTGTCAAACCCACCGGTCCGCCGCCGAATTTATCAATAATCGTATTCAGAATTTTATTGTCAATTTCGTCCAAGCCGTATCGATCAATATTCAATGCTTCAAGCGCATATTTTGCAATTTCAATATCAATACTTCCGTTTCCTTTCACTTGTGCAAAATCACGAACACGACGCAAAAGCGCATTGGCAATACGTGGTGTTCCACGGCTTCTACCACCAATTTCCAAGGCTGCCTGATTGTCTATTTTTACATTGAGCAATCGAGCCGAACGTTTGATAATTCCAGTAATTACTTCAATATCATAATATTCAAAATGGCAATTTATTCCAAAACGGGCTCGTAATGGTGCAGTCAACAAACCGCTACGTGTAGTCGCACCAATAAGTGTAAAAGGATTCAAATCCAGCTGAATGGAACGCGCACTTGGTCCTTTATCTATCATTATATCAATGCGATAATCTTCCATGGCAGAATACAAATATTCTTCCACAATCGGACTCAGGCGATGAATTTCATCAATAAATAGTACGTCGTTCGTTTCCAGACTGGTGAGCAAACCGGCTAAATCACCCGGTTTATCCAGCACCGGACCGGACGTGATTTTAAAACCAACGTTCAATTCGTTGGCAATAATGCTTGAAAGCGTTGTTTTACCAAGTCCGGGAGGGCCGTGCAACAGCACGTGATCGAGCGATTCGGTACGCATACGTGCAGCCTGCACAAAGATTTTCAGATTTTCGACAATTTTATTTTGTCCGCTAAAATCCGAAAAAGTCAATGGCCGCAACGCGTTCTCAAACTCTTTTTCGCCTTTTTGATTGTTTCTTATGTCGAAATCTTCTTCCATTTAAGCCCCCTAAATCCCTCAAAAAGGGAATTTTGATTAGTTGGTTATTTTATTTCCTTTTTTATCAATATAAAACCACTCATTACTTTCCCATATCCAATGTTCATGCGCATCATCCATGTAAACTTTTTTGGCACAATAACTGACTTTTGCTATCCCTTTTTCAAATGGTGATGCACAGACAAATTGAGGTTTAATAATCAATTTTGAAGTTAAAGAATCAACATATCCAACCTTTCCGTTATTGTCAACAATTCTATAATACCCTTCAATTGTTCGATCTGGACTGCAATCAAATGGGAAAATATGATAAACAATTTTCCCCGTTTTATCTATTAAAACAAATCCTCCTGAATCTGCTACAATCCCAAAATCTTTAATAGTATCAGTAAAAGCATCATAATAATCACCTAAAATTTTATTTCCATTCTCATCATAATATGCACATTTCGAAGAGTTTTCATCTCTTTTTAGAATTAAAACTCCATTATTTTTCACCTCTGGTTTTTTTATACATGAAGTTGATAAAATAATTCCTAAAGTAAAGATAGTTATAATTTTAATTGCAAAACTTCTCATCGGTTCAATATATTTTTAAATACTAATAAATCTGTAAAAATTCCCCTTGGGGGATTTAGTAAGATGTCAACTCCCTGAACACTTCCTCCATACTTCTTTCAATCTTATTGATTGTCAGAATTTTGTTATTTGTTTTCACCGCAAAATCAAATATTGTCCCACGAATATCAGCCGAAGCAATTAACGCAAAATGTGTTTCGGAAATTGCTTTTACAGTTGTAATATTTTCCAGATTTTGTAGATCTTCCGGTTTTACCGTTTTGGCAAACTCCACTTCGAAATGCAGATTGCTTTCATCGAAAAGGTTGATATTGGAAATGTCGGGATAATCAGCCACAATTTCGCCTTTGTTGATAATGATTACCCGATTGCATATTGCTTTGATTTCCTGCATAATATGCGTACTGAGCAAAACCGTTTTGTCTTTGCCTATTTCACGAATCAAACTGCGGATTTCCTCCAATTGGTTTGGATCGAGTCCGGTAGTTGGTTCATCCAAAATCAACACTTTCGGATTCGGAATCAATGCCTGTGCCAATCCAACCCGTTGCCGGTATCCTTTTGATAGTTGTCCAATTTTCTTTTTAAATTCTGGTCGAAGTCCGACTTTATCAATCAATTCATTGACACGCTGTTCTTTTTCTTTCTTCAAACCATACGTTTCAGCCACAAAAAGCAAATATTCTTTCACATACATATCGGCATATTGAGGATTTTGCTCGGGCAAATAACCCACCAATGCACTCGTTTTCAGTTGATTTTCGTTCACTTCCAACCCGCAAATTTTTGCCGAACCACTTTCGTAACCCAACGAACCGGCCAGAATCTTCATAGTTGTGGTTTTTCCGGCTCCGTTTGGTCCTAAAAAACCAACGACTTCACCTTCTCTAATTTCAAAACTGATATTGTTGAGAACGGTTTGTTCACCGTACTTTTTTGAAAGATTACTTATGCTGATTGACATTAAAATAGTTGACAGTTAATAGTTGACAGTTAATAGTTGACAGGTGATAGCTACAAAAGTACAAATTCTCAGGGATTATTTCCTGAAAACAGAAGTTGCAATTGAAAGTAAAATATACCAACCGATAATCGGAGCAAAAGCGTTAAGTTGCAATACTGTTAAAAGGATGATACAACCAATTAGAAATATATATTGTAATTGATTGTTTTTCCAGGCAATATTTTTGAATTTCAGTGAAAACATAGGAATTTCAGAAATCAGAAAATAACTAAATAAAACAATCAAAATGAGCAATATCCAAAGGTTACCCAACAGAAAAACCGGGAAAGAATAAACAATTCCCGCCCAGAAAATGGCATTTGCCGGAACCGGAAGTCCGATAAAAGAAGATGTCTGACGTTCATCAATATTGAATTTTGCTAATCTCAACCCCGAAAAAACCGGAATCAGAAAAGCTACAAAAGGCAACAATTCACAAACGGCTGCTCCTGATAAAAGAGAGAAAACAATTGCTCCCGGTGCCATACCGAAACTGATCACATCAGCCAGCGAATCGAGTTCTTTGCCCATTGGCGAATACGCATGGAGCATTCGGGCTGCAAAACCATCTAAAAAATCAAAAAGTCCGGCAATTAAAATAGCAATAAATGCCGTTTGATAATTGCCTTTGAAAGCAAAATATATTGCCACGCAGCCTGAAAACAGATTGAGGCAGGTTATAAAATTGGGAATGTGCTTTTTTATCATATTATTCTTTGTTTTTTGAGTCTATCCAAATCGTTACCGGACCGTTATTGACCAACGACACTTTCATATCGGCGGCAAAAGTGCCGGTTTGCACTTTTTTACCAAGCTTTTCACTCAACGAATTACAAAAATGTTCATAAAGCGGAATGGCAATTTCGTGTTTGGCAGCTTTTATATACGATGGCCGGTTTCCTTTTTTGGTCATGGCATGAAGTGTAAACTGACTGACAACCAACATCTCACCATCAATATCTGTGACAGAACGGTTCATCACACCCTTTTCATCATCAAAAATACGTAAACTTGTAATTTTACCGGCTAGCCAATCAGCATCTTCTTTCAAATCCTCATTCTCAATTCCAACCAAAACCAGTAAACCAACACCGATTTTTGATTTTATTTGTTGATTTATTTCGACCGAAGCTTCGTTAACCCGTTGAATTAGTACGCGCATTTCACCTTTAAAACTGATTTCAACTGACAAAATTACAAAAAAATGTGGATAGTCTGTTGGAAGTTGTATTTTAAAGCATAAATGAATTCTAAATTGCAACTTTATATTTTATTCATTCGTTGATGCATAAAATGAATTATCTTTGTTATTTATTTTATATCAGTGAGCCAAAACAAATTTAATTTTGTTACAATGTTTATATTCAATTAAATAATTAAAAACGGAATATGTACGATTTAATAATTATTGGTGCCGGCCCTGCCGGATACGTGGCTGCAGAACGCGCCGGACATAACGGATTGCAGGTTTTAATGTTTGAAAAGAAAAGTTTAGGCGGAGTTTGTCTTAACGAAGGTTGCATCCCCACCAAGACGATGCTTTATAGTGCTAAAACATATGAAAATGCACTCCACGGTGATAAATATGGTGTTTTTGGTGATAATATTCGTTTCGATTATGGGAAAATTGTTGCCCGAAAAAACAAAATTGTCCGCAAACTGGTTGCCGGAGTAGATGCAAAAATGAAAATAAATCACGTTACGGTTGTAAAAGGGGAAGCAACAATTCAGGGAAAGTCAGCAAACGGAATTGAAGTAGTATGCAACGGAGAATCTTATTCTGGGAAAAATTTGCTCATTTGTACAGGTTCTGAAGCATTTGTTCCTCCAATTCCGGGATTGGCTGAAGCCGGCGAAATTATCGTTACAAACCGTGAAATTCTGGAAATGAAAGAACAACCTGCATCATTGGTTATTATTGGAGGCGGTGTTATTGGGATGGAATTTGCCAGTCTGTATAACTCATTGGGAACGAAAGTGACTGTGATTGAAATGCTTCCTGAAATTTTAGGAAACAACGATTTTGAAATTTCTGCCATGCTTCGTGATATTTATACCAAAAAAGGAATAGAATTCAACCTGAATGCCAAAGTGGTTCAAATTGATGGTAATAAAGTCATTTTTGAAAAAGATGGAAATAAAGAAACTGTTGAGGGTGAAAAAATTTTGGTGAGCGTTGGTCGGCGGGCTGTAACTACCGGTTTCGGACTGGAGAATCTGAATGTGGAATTGCTGAAAGGCGGAATAAAAGTGGATGAAAAAATGAGGACCAATGTACCAAATGTATTTGCAGCCGGTGATGTTACCGGATTTTCATTGCTTGCACACACCGCTTACCGCGAAGGTGAAGTGGTGGTGAATAATCTGACCGGACGCGACGACAATATGCGATATAATGCAATTCCCGGTGTTGTTTATACCAATCCTGAAGTGGCTGCCGTTGGCGAAACAGAAGAATCGGCAAAAGAAAAAGGAATTGCTTACAAAGTTGCAAAGCTACCGATGACGTATTCCGGACGATTTATGGCCGAAAATGAAGGCGGAAACGGACTTTGCAAAGTGCTTATTGGTGAAAAATACGGAGAAATTATTGGTGTTCATATGTTGGGAAATCCATCGAGTGAGCTGATTTATGGAGCCTGCATGGCCATTGAGCAGGAAATGACACTTACAGAAATGCAGGAAGTCGTTTTTCCACATCCAACAGTTAGTGAGATATTTAGAGAAGTTGTTTTTGAGTTTTAAATGAGTGTTGAAAACTTTTTTAAATAGTTTCAGTATAAATAGTTGGATTTAAGATTATTTTCAATTAAAAAATCCTACTTTTGGCGTCCAATTTCAGATATGTATTAATTTCAATTTTTATGCGCCATCACTTTTATTTAGTTGTATTTGTACTATTTTTTGCTTTTCTACAAGCCAATTCTCAGATTGTTAAAATTCTTTTTGATGCTACAAAAGCTGAAACAGCTGGTAATGCCGATTGGGTAATCAGCAATTCAGACAGTCCGCAGCAAATACCAAGTCCTGCACAATCAGGAATCACAAGTACAACCTCCGAAACCTACTGGAACGGTGGAATTTCTGCATGGGGAGTTGATTGTGTGAAAAAAGGTTATTATGTTGAAACACTTCCAGCTAGTGGAAAAATTACTTATGGTACAAGTAGCAACCTGCAAGATTTAAGTAAATATCAGGTTTTTGTTGTTTGTGAGCCGAATTCTCAGTTTTCAGCCACTGAAAAGACTGCGATTATAAACTTCGTAAAAAATGGTGGCGGATTATTTATGGTTTCCGACCACGATGTTTCAGATCGCAACAGTGATGGTTGGGATTCCCCACACATTTGGAATGATTTATTAACAACAAATACGGTTGAAGCTAATCCGTTTGGAATTTCATTTGATTATGTAAATATTTCTCTTACTTCAACAAATCTTGCTACAATAACTAATGATCCTATTTTACACGGCACAATGGGTTCGTGTGCAAAGCTTATGTGGAGCAACGGCACCACCATGACTTTGGATAAAACAAAAAATCCAACAGCAGTAGGTTATGTATTTAATACAGGTGTATCAACAACCGGCTCAACCGGGGTGATGTTTGCCACGGCAAAATATGGTAGCGGCAAAGTGGCAGCTATCGGAGACAGTTCACCATGCGATGACGGTACCGGCGGAAGCGGGAATACGCTTTATAATGGATATACAGGCGATGTGGGAGTCAATCATCAAAATATTTTGATGAATGCAACTATTTGGTTAGCAACTAAAAGTTCAAGTACAGGCACTGGAATAAGCGAGTTGAATTCAGATAAAAGCGATTTGAAAATTTTCCCAAATCCAACTGAAAATGCAAAATTGAATATTCAGTTTAATAATGAAAAACCAACTTCAGCAGCTTTTAAAATAGTTGACCTGACAGGTAAAGAACTGGTGAATTCAACTTTTCAGACAGGTTTAGGAATACAAAATAAGACTATCGATATAAAAGCGTTGAAAAAGGGAATCTATATCCTCAAACTTTCAACTTCACAGGGAAATACCTCAAAACAATTTGTGGTTTCAAATTGATAAAACGTTTAAAATAAAACACAAAAGAGGCTGACTCATTTTTTATTTTTGAGACAGCCTCTTTTGTATAAAATGGGAATTTGAATTTATTTTATTACTCCCGTTTTTTTGAGAAATTCAATGATAGCTTTGTTGATTTCGGAATTTTTATCCTTTTCAAAACCACCGTGTTTTCCTCCATCAACAGTAATAAATTCATTGTAGACTCCTGCTGCATCAAGTTTTTGGTGCAATTTCACGGATTGTTCGTAAGGCACAATCGGATCTGCATTTCCATGAACGATAAATACCGGCGGGCTTGTCTTTTTAATATAAGTAACCGGTGAAATAGATGCCCGGAAAGTCGCATCTTCCACTTTGTCGCCCATCCAGTTAAGTAACGATTTGTAAGTATAAAACTTATCGGTTTTGTCCACAAAATCAGATGGTGCATATTTGCTGATAACTGCAGCTGCTTTCATATCGACAGTTCCTTTACAATTTGTATCGAAACGGCGATCATTTTCCAGAAAACCGCCCATCAATGCCAGATGTGCTCCGGCCGATCCGCCCATTAATACAATTCTCTTTGGATCAATATTTAATTCTTTAGCATGGATAATAAGATAATTCATTGCACTTCGAATATCTTCAATAGCTCCTGGTGCTTTGGCCACATCAACCATCCGGTATTCAACATTAGCAACAGCAAAACCGGCTTTAAAAAAGGTACTGAATCCACTTTGGCTTTCTTTGGTTCCGTGATTCCATCCACCACCATGAATGTTGATTATAACCGCTAGCGGAGTTGAAACAGATGGATTGAAATATATATCCATACGACCGTCCCAACCATTTACCTGAGAATAAATTACGTCAATTTTTGATTGATATCCGGTCGGATATTCTACTTTTTTAGCTACGGCTTCCTGAGCCATTAAACTGAGGCTTATCACCAGGAGTGAAATGATAAAAATAATTCTTCGTTTCATAAAAATTAATTTGAGATTGAGTTTTAAATTAATAATGATTGACCAAGTAATTGGTCGACCAAAAGTAATTGAATGAAATGAATTGAAATAATTAAAAAATGTGTTTTGCAGCATAAATAAACAAAAAAACTCCTGAAAATTTAAGTTCAGGAGTTTTAAAGATTTAAAACAAGAAGTATTTCAATTCACAGCTACAACTTGATATCCAATGTTATCAACAGCTGTTTTTATAGTTTCATCACTAACTTCTTTCGAAAGTTTGAGTTTGGCCGAGTTCGATTCCAAATCTACTTTTGCTTCTACTCCGTCAATGTTATTCAACGCTTTTTCTACACGAGCCGAGCAATGCATGCAGCTCATTCCTTTTATTTGCAATATTTTTTCTGACATAATTATTGATTTTTTGTTATTTTATTTTTGAAACTGTTGGTTTGAAACGCGTTAGTCTTAATGCATTTAATACCACTGTAATAGAACTTAAGCTCATTGCTGCCGCCGCAAACATGGGGTTTAGCTTCCAACCGAGCATGCTGTAAAAAACTCCTGCAGCCAACGGAATTCCTATAATATTGTAAATGAATGCCCAAAACAAATTTTGTTTGATATTAATCATCACAGACTTGCTTAGTCGCAACGTGGTGACAGCATCGAGCAAATCGCTGCGCATCAAGACCACATCGGCTGATTCAATGGCAATATCCGTTCCGGCACCAATAGCGATTCCCAGATTTGATCGCATCAAAGCCGGTGCATCATTTATGCCATCTCCAATCATAGCAACCGTTTTTCCTTCGGCTTGTAGTCGGGTAATTTCTTTGTCTTTATCTTGCGGCAACACTTCAGCAACAACGGCTGAAATGCCGAGTTGGGATTGAATGGCTGCCGCTGTCTTAGCATTATCGCCTGTGAGCATTACAATGTTCATTCCCATTGCTTTGAATAACTTTATGGCCTCAATACTGGTAGGTTTCAAAACATCTGCCACAGCAATTATTCCAAGAATTTCTTTTTCGCGGGCAATGTATAAAGGGGTTTTTCCTTCGTCAGCCAGTTTATCGGCCCTTGAAGTAAAATCCTTCAAATCGACATTACGATCTATCATCAATTTCAAATTTCCGGCAACATAATTTATTCCATTCAATTGAGCCTGAATTCCCAGTCCGGCAATTGACAGAAAGTTTTCGACCGGAAGCGGATGGATTTTTTGTTTTTCAGCTTTTTTCAAAATAGCTTCAGCCAACGGATGTTCCGAAGGTTTTTCGAGTGAAGCTCCGATTTCGAGCAATTCCTTTTCTGAAACAGAATCTATTGTAAATATATCGGTAACTTTGGGTTTTCCTTCAGTCAATGTGCCGGTTTTATCCAGCACCACCGTATCAATTTTTTGTGCCAATTGCAACGATTCGGCCGATTTGATGAGAATTCCATGTTCGGCTCCTTTTCCGGTTCCAACCATAATGGCTACGGGAGTTGCTAATCCCAACGCACATGGACATGAAATAACCAGCACAGCAATACCGATTGATAACGCAAATTCGAAGCGATAGCCTAACATCCACCAGACTGCAGTAGCTATTATTGCAATTCCAATGACGACCGGAACAAAAACGGCACTTATTCTGTCTGCTAATTTCGAAATAGGAGCTTTCGATGACGATGCATCTTCCACTAGTTTTATGATTTGCGAAAGTGTGGTATCATTGCCGACTTTTGTGGCACGCAATGTAAATGAGCCGGATTTATTCATGCTTGCCGACAAAACCAAATCTCCTTTATGTTTGAAAACCGGCATGCTCTCGCCGGTCAGTGCCGATTCATCCACCGAAGAATTTCCACTGATTACAATTCCATCAACCGGAATCCGTTGACCCGGACGAACCACCACCATTTCATTTATCATCACTTCTTCAACCGGAACTTCAATCTCCACTTTGTTGCGAATGACCACAGCAGTTTTTGGTGCAAGATCCATCAATTTGGTAATTGCATCAGAAGTTCGTCTTTTTGATTTGGCTTCGAGGTATTTACCAAGTGTAATCAAAGTAAGAATGGTTGCAACCGATTCGAAATACAAATCATTGGCATAGCGTCCGGCAAGTTCAAAATCTCCTGTTTTCAGACCAAAATTAATCCGATACATAGCGAATAATCCATAAAGAATGCCTGCCGACGCTCCCATAGCAATGAGGGAATCCATATTGGGAGTAGCTTTAAATAGAGTTTTAAAGCCTACAATAAAGTACTTCCGGTTGTTATAAATTATCGGCATCAAGAGCCAAAACTGTAGAAAAGCATAAAGAAACGAGTATTCAATGGTGTGCAGCTTTCCGGGATAAGGCAACCCCAACATGTGCCCCATGGAAATGTATAACAGCGGAATTAAAAAACCCAATGAAATCCAAAAATGCCTTCTCAGTTCATCCTGTTCAAACTGAACAAAATCAATGGTTTTTTCACCGGAATCTAATAATTTGGCTGGTGCAATAACATGCAAATGAGCTTCGTAACCTGCGCTCTCAACAGATTTTTCAATGAATGTGCTATTCAGTTTCAGTTCATTAAAGTTGACAACCATGCTATTTGTCAACAAATTTACCTGAACCGATTCAACGCCTTCGAGTTTATTTACACTTTTTTCAACATGTGTTACACAGGAGGCGCAAGTCATTCCGATAACATCATATTTTTCAGTTTTCATAGAGGAATTTAAATATGTTTATGCTAAAAAAACAGCATTAACCTGGTTTTGTTCACTTTCAAACTTGAGAATTTTAATAACTATGTTATTTAAACAATTTATTCTATGTGAACGTTTGTTTTAAAATATCTTTACAATTTGCAGATAATTATGATATTGCAATCTCTCCGTTGATTTCTGCAAAATAACAGCATTCAAAATTACAAAATATTATTCAGCATGGAGTCAGATTTGGAAAACAAAATGCCGACAATTGAACAAATTTCGGATTTATTAACCGATATTGCATCCCAATTAATGACTTCGGGTGCCCACACCATGCGAATTATCCAAAATGTATCACGCATGGCTCATACATTTGGTTACAATATGGATTTGTCTGTTTTCCAGACTAGTATCATGATGACTATTATAAGTACAGAGAATAAATTAAACCGAATGACTACAATAAAAAAAACCAAACCTTTGTTGCTGAATTTTACGACTGTATCCGATTTAAGTGCATTGAGTTGGGATACTTACGATAAAAAACTGAAATACGACGAAGTCTGGGCAAAATTTAAAGAAATAATTTCCCAAAAAAGAATGTCACGCTGGTTGGTATTGATTTTGGTTGCTTGTGCCAATGCTGCATTTTGTGGGCTTTTTAAAGGAGATTTATATGCTGTAGGACTTGTATTTATGGGAACTTTAGCCGGATTTTACCTGCGGCAGGAAATGATAAAGAAAGGCATCAATCATTTGGTTGTTTTTACGACGAGTGCTTTTGTTGCCTCGATGCTGGCAGGTATGGGCTACGCGTTGCATTTGGGAAATACACCCGAAATTGCATTAGCAACCAGTGTATTATATCTTGTTCCGGGTGTTCCGTTGATTAATTCCATTTTGGATATAATTCAGGGACATATTCTTACCGGAATTGCCCGATTGGTAAATGCATCAAGTTTAATTGTCTGTATTGCTATCGGATTGTTTACTGCTATGCTGATTTTAGGATTGGAGAAATTATGATGACGGAAATGTTTCGATTAATTTTGGTTGATGGATTATTGGCGGCCATTGCTGCCATTGGATTCGCGGTAATATCAAATCCGTCACGAAAAGCGATTTTTGTTTCTGCACTTCTGGCTGCTGTAGGTCATGCATTGAGATTTGCACTTATTAAATCCGGGTTGGAAATATCGCTTGCAACATTTGTTGCAGCAACGTGTATCGGACTATTGAGCATTTTATTTGCGCGAATTATTCATTGTCCGGCCGAAGTGTTTTCATTCCCATCGCTTTTGCCAATGATTCCGGGATTATTTGCATACCGAACTATTTTGGGTTTAATTCGGTTTATGCAAAACTCCGACACAATAAAATCGCAGGAATATTTGATGAATATTTTTCACAATGGCCTGACTACTTTGTTTATTTTGCTGGCATTGGTTATCGGAGTTTCGTTGCCGGTTTTATTTTTCCCGAAATATTCATTTTCGGTAACGAGGAAGTACTAAAATAAAGCCCGATATCACATCGGGCTTTATCACAAAAAACACATTTTCAGCTACATAAAAAAACAGTGCTGTTTCTTTCAATCAATAAATCTTATAAACTTTATATAAATAGGATTGAACTTCCCGAATTCCAAACATAAAGAGGAATATGAACCTAAACAGAATGGTGGTTTCATATCTTTTGAGTTATATTAAAATGCTTTCAGGAAATCATAGTAGAATAAATATAATCTTTTTAAACCTGAGCAAAACTACCTCACATAAATATTCTACACAACTATTCTCAGTAAAAATACATTTTTCATCAGTAGAAATCCAAACCAATCAGACTATTAGTGTCTGTATTTTGATATTTTGATGAATACCAATCTGGGTAATTAAATACTTTACAGTATCGAAAAAGTTAAATATCATCTTTTTTTATTCGTTTTAAATCCAAATGAAATGCTTGTTGCGTCTAATTAGAAAACAAACATTATTTTTACACATCAAAACATTTAAAATTATGAAACGAATCGGATTATTTTTATTGGCTTTGACATTATTTGTCGGAGTTCAGGCAGCAGAAAAGGTGAATATGGACAGCCTCAAAAACGCAATTATCGCCAACAGTAAGGAAGTTCAGGAACAGAAGAAGGATTCTATTATGTTCTCGAAATTATCATCGGAACAAATTCTTCAGCTGAAAAGAGGAGAACAGGAAATTGAAAAACAACGGATTGAAAATGAAGGCAGAAATAACATGCCATTTAATGGGTTTCAGCTTTTTATGATCTGTATGTTACCATTTCTTTTTGTAGCTGTCATTATCATCGTCAACGTACGGGCTAAAAATGCAGAATCGAAACGCCGGTACGATTTGTACACCAAATCGATTGAAAACGGACAAGCGGTTCCGGAACATTTCTTTGATGAACCTAAAAAAGCAAATTCTTCTTCAAATCTGAAGAGAGGCATTTTGTGGTTTGTAATTGGATTGGGAATATTGATTTTTTTCCTTATTGATAAACAAAGAGATGGCCTGTTTTTGGGAATAGTTCCTACTTTTGTTGGTATTGGTTATTTATTGGTTCATTTTCTTGATAAGCCTAAAACTGATTCAACTCTTAACAATGAGCAACACGGATGATATCCGCTGGGTTACACAGGTTGCATTGTTGGGCGACAAAAGCGCATTCGATAAACTGACCTGCAAATACCAATCGCCTATCCGTCGGTTCTTTCTGAACCTGACGGCGGGCGATGGTCCGTTAAGCGACGATCTGGCGCAGGAAACGTTTATCAAGGCTTACCTGAACATTACCGCTTTCAAAGGATTATCGGGATTTTCGACCTGGCTCTACCGCATTGCCTACAATGTGTATTACGACTCGGCAAGGGCTCAGAAACATTATTCGGATATTAATGAATTTGAAATTGATAATCTGTACCAAACGCAAAATGAATTCTCTGCGGAGAAAATGGATATTTATAAAGCGTTAAAGTTATTACGCAAAGAAGAACAAACGGCTGTTTTATTGTTTTATATGGAAGATAAAACCCACAACGAAATAGCCAAAATTATGAATTGCCCACTCGGAACAGCGAAAACCTACATTCTGAAAGGGAAAGAAAAACTTACTGTTTACCTAACAAAAGCAGGATATGGAAACTAACGACAAATTGCTGAAAGATTTTTTCGGCGAAAACAAAAAGGAAATAGCTGATAATGGTTTTACCCGCCGTGTTATGCGAAAATTGCCCGAAACTGCCGACCGCGGCTGGATCGTGTGGGTTTTTGCGGCCATCGGAATGGCTCTGTCTATTTATATGGGCATCAGCTCCGGTTTGGTTGAACAGATTATGCTGCTTTTCAGCCATGTTTCCATTTATTATATTCTGGCCGGTGTTTTTTGCTTCCCGTTGGTGGGAACAGCCGGTTTTTATTTAAGCCAAAGCAAAAACAGCTATCGGGTGATTTGAAAAACTTTTTGTCGTCCGAAGGACACAAAAACGTTTAGATTAATAGAACATAAACTTCAAAACATCCGAAGGATTTTTGAACGTTTTTATGTTCTATGTTTTTTTATTTCACGGCCTCTATTCTAAACCAATCCACATCCGCGTAACCCGAATCGTTCAACGGTTTTGGACGGGTGCAGAAAAGTCCTACTTTAGCTCCTATCCAAAGTCCTTCACGGGCTGTAAATTTTTCGCCGATTGATATAAATTCATTACCATCAATGCTGTAACTAAACGAACAATTGGCTTTCGGCTCGTTGATTCCGTCTTTGTTTATCTCTTTACTTTGAATTACTTTTACGCGAAGAAAAACGGTGTTATGCGAAAGTGGAATAGACGCATTTATTTTTTCAGGAGTACTTTTGTCAGCATTTACACATTCAATCTGGTTCAATGTCAATCCGGTTTCAGTGTTTTCTATTGTGAGCGTGGCATAATCCATTCCCATAATCACCAATCCGGCGCGTTCGCCTTTTCGGTACGGAGAAAAAGTCATTTTGGTAGTGGCAACGAAATCGGGTGCCGGGAATTTCTGAAGTAAAAGATTCGGTGCATTCCACAGATTTTTGGCTTCGCTCAACAATTGCCATGCAAAAAGCCTCAAATAACCTTTATCACCGGCACAAAAGTACCACAACGGATTGCTGTTGGCCTGCCATTGCCATTGAAGTCCCAGTGTTTGGGAATTAAACTCGTCACTTTCGGCGGGAGCTGCAACCGGATAGTTTTTCCCAACATTCGGTTTTTTGTACATCGCAACTGGCGTTCCGCAACCGATTCCATCTTTATCAATACCGATTATCGGCCAGTCGTTTTTCCATGTCATCGGTTGCAAATGCACCACGCGACCGTAAGCATACACATCCTGAAAATGAAGAAACCAGTATTCTTTTCCGTCAGGTGTATCCACACACGCGCCCTGATGCGGTCCGTTGATATCCGATTTTCCCTGCGCCAGCACCCGTTTTTCTTCATACGGTCCGTAAATGTTTTTGGAGCGCAGCGCCAGTTGCCAACCGGGTTTCACGCCACCTGCCGGACAGAAAATATAATAAAATCCGTTTCGCTTGTAGAATTTTGGACCTTCCACGGTTGGATTATTCGGATGACCATCAAAAACCAACCGGCTTTCCGTCAATGCTTTTGTTCCGTCAGCAGTCATTTCAAAAACACCGAGCACGCTTTTCATCCCGGCACGACTTCCGGCAAAACCATGAACCACGTATGCTTTTCCATCTTCGTCCCAAAACGGACAGGAATCAATCAATCCTTTGCCTTCTTTAACCAGCGTCAGGGACGACCAAACTCCGGCGGGATCGGTGGTTTTGGTCATATAAATTCCTGCATCCGGATCGCCGAAATAAATATAAAATTCGGTGTTGTGAAACCGAATGCTGGGTGCCCAAACGCCGTTTCCGTGTTGAAGTGCGTTGAAACGTTCTTCGGGCGTCATTTTAAGAATGGCATGACCGATGATGATCCAGTTTACCAAATCGTTGGAATGAAGAATGGGAAGTCCGGGAATATTGCCAAACGACGAAGCCACCATGTAATAATCATTCCCCACGCGACACACATCCGGATCGGAATAATCGGCATACAGAACCGGATTTTTATAGGTTCCGTTACCCAAATCCGAAACCCAAACGTTCGAAACTGATTGGGAAAAAATTGAAAAAGAGCAAATCAAAAAAACGAAAAAAAGGAAGGTTGATTTCTTTTTCATTTGTTGTTGATTTTAGTTGAGAACGATATACTGATTCAATATTTTCTTTTCTTTCAGTTCAAATACCGCCAGTTTCGCAAACTGATAGGCACCTTCATTTTTCAAATGCGTATCGTCGGCTTTAATATACAGTTCGGCTTTTGATTTATCCGGTCCATAACTTTCAACCAGTTTTTTGGTGGATGCCGTCATGTCAATCAACGGAACTTTCAGTTCAAGCGCCACGTTTTTCATCGAGGCAACATAATTCAGGGTTGTATCACCCGGAGCTTCCGATAAATTGTGTTGGGCTTTTTGAGTCAGCGAATTGCCGTTGAAATACCGTCGCACTACCGGAGTAAACAAAATTGGAATAGCTCCCCGTTCGCGAACTTCATTCACGTACAATTTCAGGTATTTCTGATACTGACTCCACGGATTGGTGCCTCGTGCAGTTGAATCGTTTTCGTCGGTATCCAGTCCGTTTTGCTTTTCGTCGTTGTGTCCGAATTGAATAAAAACATAATCGCCCGATTTCAGCTCGTTGCGCAGTTTTACCCACACTTCTTTGTAAAATGATTTCGAACTCCGACCGTTTTTGGCAGCGTTTTTCAACGTTACATCACTTTTTAAAAACAATGGAAATAACTGACACCAACCGCGCTGTTCCTTGTCACCACTGTATTTGATGGTATCATAATCAGCCATGGTTGAATCACCAATAGTAAAAATGCGGGTTTTGGCCTGTGTAAAACTGAAAGTGAGTAAGAATAAAATTATATATTTTATTTTCATTATGAATTATGCATTATTAATTATGAATTGTCTTCGGATTCCCTCCGTCAAAACCTTTCAGCACATTTTCAACCGTATATTCGGCAGCTTCTTTTTTTGTCAGCACTTTCGACCAGGTTCTGCCGGAAGTATCAGCCCCTTCGCCGGTATTATTGTATTCAAAGTATCGGGCCGTTTTTTCATTTTCAGCATTTCTCCAATTATCCCACCCAACCGGACGGATTCCTTTGGGCAACTGGCAATTCATGTACAAAGTCATGGCATACGATCGCCACGGACGGCCAAGATATTCTTCCGAAACGCTGTCGGCAAGCATTATTTTGCAGTTATTCAAAATATATCCATACTTGATATTTTGAGGTGTACTGGCAGCGGTGATATATGAATTTCGTTTGCATAGAATCGAACAACCTTCAAACCAAACGGTGGATGGTCCGAAGATAAAATCGGTTGTTCCTTCTATATAACAATTCAGAAAATACTGGCGCATATTTTCACGTCCGGTGTAAATTGTATCCTGATTGCCCAGAAACCGGCAGTTTAAAAAAACGGCGCGGTCGCCTTCCACGTGAAGCGCAACGGCTTGTCCCATTTGTGCAGCTGAATTTTCAACCGTCAGATTTTCGAGGCGGATATCATTCCCGCAAATTTTAAAGGTATACGTTTTGAACGTTCCCATTTTGTTGATTTTGGCATGATCGTCCCAATTGATAATGGTTTTATCGCGGTCCTCACCAATCAACCGTACATTGCAAACGTGCGTTGGAATTTCCAACTTCTCCTTGTAAAAGCCTTTTTTAATAAAAATGGTAACTGTTCCGGCAGGATTAAAAGCCCGGACTGAATCAATGGCCTGTTGGATATTCCGGAAATTTCCGGTGCCATTCCGGTCGACAACGATATCATAATGTTGCTGGGAATAAAGCCCAGAACAGAGCAAAATAAAACAGAACAATGTAATTTTTTTCATAAGGGGGATATGACTATTAAATTACAATCTTTAGATTTGAGATTTTCGATTCAACGGTTATTGCTGTAAGAATATAGATTGATTCCTTTAATTCAGACAGATTTACCATTATTTTTTGATCGTTGCAGGCTATGTTTTTGATTAGTTTCCCGGTCAGATCGTGTATAAAAATCTTTTTGATAACCGCAGATGATGAAACTTCAAGTTGCTTCGATTCGGAGTGATAAACAGTAGAAACATTAGCCGGACTTTCCATTAAAGGGCTGAATAAACCGGTTTGAACATCGGTTACTGTTTTTACGAGTCCGTTCAGATAAACTTCAACGTTCGTATAATTTCCATCGAGAGTTGTTGTGTTTCCATCGGCAGCACTGGTAGGATTCAGTCCGTGAGCGGTTTCCCAACTGTCGGGCATTCCATCACCATCCGTATCAACCGGAACAGCAGCTGCATCAAACGTATAAACCGGCCATCCGCCTACATCTTTTTGCGAATCGATAAAGCCACCAGTACTTCCGTTACTTCCGGCTGTGCATGAAATTGTTCCGTTTATAATGTTATTTATGACGCGTGTATCAACAGCATCGCGTTTTAAACTGGCTCCGGCATAGGAAGTAACACTTGAAAAAGCGTTTTCTGCCGTTTGAGTTGTAATAAACGGTGACGTGAACGGAACTGTGGCTTCAAGATCAGTAATACTTTTTGTACCAAGACTGGCCGGTTGAAATCCTAACCAATTGTTTGTGGTTACTGCCGGATAATTCTTCATCATATTTCCATTCAAATAAAATATTCCCCAAACTCCGGCCGGTTGACTATTTGTTCCTGTATCGCCATTGGGACTAAAGATTCTGTATTTAGAACTTGAACCTGTTGCTGCTCCTGATCGGTAATAATTATTTATCATATTGTACGAGCCACCTTCGCCGGCATAACCGGAATTACTGCCCCAATTGTAAACTACATTGTTTACAAAATTTACTAATTCCGTTGAAGGGCTATTGTTATATCGGCTTCCACAGAATCGCGGATTACGACTGTCGTGAAAAGCAAGAATATTATGGTGATACGTTGCAGGTTCGCCGCCCCAGATGCCACCGTAGCCGTGTGCCCCTTTGGAGTGAACGGAATTTCGCATACTTTCGGCCATAAAACACCACTGCATGGTAAACCGTTTGTTATCGTAAAACGAAGAACATTCGTCAATATTCCAACTCATGGAGCAATGATCCAGTATAATATCAGTCATATCACGCCCCCAAATGGCATCGGCACCATCCCAGCCGTATGCGGTATTTCCGGCAAGTTTATCGGCTTCGGCTGCTTCGTCACCCATGCGGAAACGCATAAAGCGGATAATTACATTATTGGCTTGTAAAACCACCGGATAATTTTTCAGACAAATTCCATCTCCGGGCGCGCTTTGTCCGGCGATGGTCAAATTTCCGTTTTTGATTCGAAGTTCGGAAGTTAATGGAATCAATCCGGCCACTTTAAATAGAATAGTTCGTGCTCCGGTAAGATTAATAGCCCAGCGCAACGTTCCGACTGAGCCATCATCCGTTAACTTAGTAACATATAAAATTTGACCTCCACGGCCACCGGTGGTGTACATTCCATCTCCTTCGGCACTGGGGAATGCAGGAGTTTGAGCATGAAGCGTTGAGAAAAAAAGAACTGAGAATAAAAACAATAATTTTTTCATGTATATATATTTTATTTTTTCAACAGAACACTTGCCATAATAAACGGAGCAACGGCTTTGGGATCATTATCGCGTTTTGGTTCGGAAATGTAATAATCGTAACTTCCATCCCGGTAGCGCGGACTTCCACCCAAACCGGCAACCGAACACGCATCGGTCAATGAAATTGTTCCGTCCGTATTTTTTTTGATAAACTGCTTTACAAACTGCTTGTAGGCTTTTTCAGCTTTTTCACCGTATGATTTTGGCAAATAACCTTTTTGAGCCGCCTTAGCCCAACTGTAAATAAACATGGCGGAACCGGAAGATTCAATGTAATTCCCTTTTTCCCCGCCTTTATCGGTTACCTGATACCACATGCCGGTTTTTTTATCTCTGAATTTTTCCAGCGAAGCGCTTAAGTCGGTAAGAATCCTGATAATTTCCGGGCGTTGCGGCTGATCTTTTGGCAGAAAATCAAGGACATCGACCATAGCCATCATGTACCAACCCATGCTGCGGCTCCAGAAGTTTGGTGAAGTTCCGGTTTTGGGATTTGCCCATTTTTGTTCGCGGCTTTCGTCCCAACCGTGGTAATACAATCCTGTTTTGGAATCAAAACTGTGCTTTGCCATAATCAGAATCTGATTGGAGACCTCGTTGTACAACTCTTTGTCACCAAAACGAGATGCGTACTCGGCTAAAAACGGTGAAGCCATATACAATCCATCCAACCACATTTGATTTGGATAAATTTTCTTGTGCCAGAATCCGCCATCACTCGTCCGCGGTTGATTATTAATCTGCTTTCGAAGCAAGTCCAGCGCTTTTTTATACTTTTCGTCTTTAGTCACGGAATAAAGATTGAATAATATTTTACCGGAATTCAACTTGTCGAGGCTGTAATCTTCGGCTTTGTAGCCGGTAATATTTCCGTTTTCAGAAATAATGGTATCGGCATAGCTTACCACGTAATTGAAATATTTCGGTTCGGCGGTTTTCTTCCAGACCGTGTAGATGGATTGAAGTTCAAGGCCGTTACAATAATCCCACTTGAGTTTTTTTGAAAAATCCACCATCCAGCTTTCGGGATTTCGCTTCATTTCCGAATCGGCCATCCAAACGGAGTACGGTTTTGCGGCAGAAACAAATAGCGGAATGATGAGCAGGAAAAGTAACGTTTTGATTTTACAGGTTGACATAAAGTATGTATTAGATTTACACGATTTCAGTGGATTGGGTTATTTCCCCGATTAAAAATGCAGACAGATTCTCAGGCGTTTAGTTACGCTTGAGAATTCATCTACAAAAATGCGTAAATTTTAATAAAAAGAGAGTAGAAAAATTGGTTTTTTGTATGGAGTTTTTGATATTCCGGTGTAGAGGCTGTATCAAAAGTGTTTTTTGAACGTAAATGACACAAAAAGCACAAATCTATTTGATTTACATTCAACACATAATACTAAATATGGAAAGGTTAATTTGCGGAAATCTGCGTAATTTGTGTTATTTGCGTTCTTTTATCTCGGTAAATAGATAAGTCTTTTTCGTGGAGCTAAACCCGGATTGGTCAGCGATTCATCAAAATAAGGTAGTCTGGCCGAAAAACTTCCTTTCAGGTCTTTTTTATCTGCCGTTTTAAAATTGCAGACAATATTATAGTTTGACCCCACTTTGCTGAGCGTGAATGTCCCGGAAGTTATTCGTTTGACAGTTGATTTTGCCGCATTTTGTTCGTAGTACGAAATCGTTGCTCCAAGCGTATATATCTGGTCGTCGATGGTATCGTTTTTACCGGGAGCAACAGTATTTGGAAGCCCGGAATCATCGATGGTGTAGGTTGTTTGTGGAAGTATCGTGTCGGTTGTATCCACGAAAACATCTTCCAGAAACAGATATTGACCGAACCCAACCAGATTTCCTAAATTATTAATTGACAACGAATCCGAAAAAAGGGATAAGGAGATGACATTATTTTTATTGCCATAGGCAGCATAATATGCTCCGAAAAATTCAGCATATCCAAAGCTGTAATGTGGATTTGCTTCGTAAACATACGGTGGAACAGGATCGCTGCCTTTGCACGAAGACAACAAACAAACGATTGCCAGTATGTACAGGAAAATATTTTTCATGGAATAAGATTTTAAAGCGAATAAACCGAATACTGTTGAAAATGAATTCATACGGTTTGAAATTCATTCAATTAAACTTCAAGACTTAAGAATTATTGTTCTATTAAAGGCACAAATCTACTAAATTATTGCTAATACCGAAAATGAGAAAGTTGATTTTCAACTTTTTTAAAATAGCCCCTTACAAATTTTGAACAGGGCTTTCTGATTCATATTGTTTTGTTTTTATTCGTTTTAGGCTGATAGAAATAGAAAATGGTGAGTATATACCCACCATCTACTATTTTATTCCTATAAATCTTTACTGATTTACAAGTATTTAATTTTATAACGTCAAATGAGAAATATTACCACTGCTTCACCACTACTATCTTAAATAAAAAGGCCAATCTTTTTTATCTAACATGATCAGGCTATCCTTTCCAGTAATTCTAAAAATTTTTTGTATTATTTTATCATGTATTGGATCTTGAAAGTCTCCATACAAATTACTTTCCTTGAAAGGTGTTTCATCAAACTTTAAACTATCTTTATTTAAAAAATTAGAATAAGTATTGTTATCTAAACTATTCAGGAACACCAAAGTTCTGTTTTTATATTTTTTATAACCAATAAACATATCCCATTCAGAAATCAGAATTTGTTTATATGGTTGTGGTGGCTCTGGACTTATTGGAATCATCATACGATTTTTGATTATTATAATCTTACTACAAGTATCGTTTGTAAACCATATAGTTATGAAACTATCTTTAGACCTACAGTATGGTATAGAATCTACTGCATCCAACAGTTGCTGGTTAATACCGATCTCTGTGATAGTTTTAGTTTTTTTCGTAACCTGATTACATGAAATTAAAAACAAGTTACATATAATTATTGCTATTGTCGTTTTTTTCATAAGTCTATCATTTGGGATTTATTATCCCCGTTCGCCGTAGTATATTAAATCCAGCATCCGATGTGTTCGGCATAGCGTCCCGCTATGTCGCTGTTAGAAGGAAGTCTCCAGACTTCTATATTATTTGCAAATATAATTCTTTTTGTTGTAATTGTGAATAAAGAATAAACGACTTTTTTAAAAAGCCCCATACAAAATTTGTACAGGGCTTTCTGATTTTAATTTAAAATCGATACGTTATTTATTTTATAATCAGGCAATCGGAATGTTCTACGCCGGTAATATGGCTTTTTGCAACATAAGAGCCTGCGGCAAGATTGGTGTTGGTAGTCGTCACAGAATTTGGATTATACCGTATCTTTTCAATCATTCTTCCGGCCACATCGTAAATGGTTACATCGCCGGTTTCGTCGGTCGCATTATTTATATAAATTGTTTTTTCAAAACTGTATATTTTTAGCCGGTTATTTAAATTGGGATCCAAACCTGTTGAAATTCCCGGACTGGTCACAATTTTAAATCGTTTTGTAGGACTGGTTGCCGTTGCCGTAAAACTATACTGAGTTCCGCTTTGCGTAATATCGGTAACGGAATTTGTTTGCAAATCAATCAAATACAACGCCGAGTATTGTGCGTAAAGATTTTGATGCGTAAATGTCAGTTTGTAATTCGTATCCTCGCCGCGGGTAAAACCGAGTTCAGTATTGTTGATGTCGCCGACTGCATCTATCTGATAATTTCCTACAGTCTCCATGGCCCAAAGTTGCGGAGCAAGCGTAGAACCGGACAATTTCTCTCCATCCCAACCGTTGTCGAAGCCACGCGTACAGGTCGGATCTGTAAAAATCCACATCTTGTCGGTATAACGTGTTCCGGCCACATCAATCCGTGTGTAAATCTTTTCAGCAGTAGATTTTGAAGCCTTTGTTCTTTGTTTGGTAACATTTTTTGTTATCACCGAACTGTAAGGAATTTCAAATAATGTAGAAGTTGGTGTCGGATTAATTATCTTGATTAAAAATCCCTGCATGGATGGAATTTGCCATGGAATTCCTCCCGAACCGGCAGTTTCAAGTGTTGATGATATATATTGTCCCGGATTTTCACCGCTTCCTGTTTGTGCGCTCCATTCGGCAAGGCTTCCTGTATTGTACAGATAAACGGTTTTGTCAAAATCATCTCCAAAACTTAATTGCCTGATATCAATAGCTGCCGTGTAAGGATTACTCAACAAATGCTGCCCCGGATAATCAGATGAGGATGTTCGGGGTAATACCTGCGAGTAATTGCTGTTTATCAACTGCCCCTGGAAAACATACGTTTTCGCGGTTTGTTGCACAATTTCGTACCCGGTAAAAGGAGTCAATGTTGAAGTATTGACCAACTGCATCCAACGGTTTGTTGCCAGATATCCGCTTCCTTTTCCCGATTCGTTATATTGCCGCACAAAACCTCCGTAGAATGTTGGATCGGCTGTTACCGTTGTCACCGGAATACCAACGAATTGCCATCTGTAATTGCTTCTCACGCCGCCTGTCACTGTCCAGGAAGCAACAGAGTACATTTCCACAGTGCCGGAAACAGGAGACTGAGAGCCGTTTTGGAAAATAAGCGTACCCGAAGGTATTTTCGAACCCGATTTGACAGTTAATCCGGATACACCCGCGTTATTTAAAAGGAACTGGGTATTCAATTTTGCACCGGCATTTACAGTCATCAATTTTCCACTATTTATGAGTACGGTTCCGTTTACGGTAATGCTGTCACTCAATGAGACTCCGGCAGCATTTTCAATTCCCAAATTCGCGAACGTTCCGGCTACTGCCGTTTGAGCTGCCGATCCGTTGTAAATAAGAAGTCCATCAAATGTTTTACCCGCAGGAATTGGAGTTGCTGAAGTATTCTGAGTCTTGAGTGTACCGGTTCCGCTAAGAGCACCATCGCAGGTAAGCGCATACGTACTCATACTCAATGTTGAATTATTATCTATGGTAACGGAACCGCAATTCAGTGTTCCGGATGCTGTTATTCCGGCAGGATTGCTTAGTTGCAGGGATATATAGGTACCGTAACTTGCTGTTTGTGCAGTCGTCGGATTGTTATAAATCACTCCGCAAGTCCAGGTTTTACCCTGAGGAAGTGGTGCGCCTGACGTGTTTTGAGTTTTTAAAATACCCGTTCCGTTTATTGAACCCGGACTTCCTCCCAGGACATAACCGGTCATATCCAATGTGGTATTTGAATTTACTGCCAAAGCGTTGGAAACATTAAAACTGGAACTTGCCGTCACTGTCTGATCCGTATTGTCAACGGTTAAGTTATAAAACGTGGTGTTTGTAGTGCCCCCAATGTTTTGCACATGACCCTGATCTTTCATAATGACAGTTGTACTGTTGGTTGTTACATCGATTGTACCGTTGTTGGTAAAATCACCGGCAATATTAAGTGTGCCAGGCAACGTTTTCGTTCCCGAACCACTGATAACCAAATCGTGATAACCCCGATTGGTAGACGGACCCACTAAATTTGTAATGGATTGATCTACTCCGTTATACTCAACCGTATTTTTGTTGGAAGTAAAATCAAGAATGCTGGTTCCATCCGCAGTTATTGTTCCTGAAATTCGCATGATTGAGTTTGTTGAAGGCTGAATTAATGTATTTCCTACAATCTGAATGTTATTGAAGTTGGTTGTTCCGGAGAGTGTAACCGTTTTGATAATCGTGTCATTAGCAAAAATTACATTTCCGCTTCCCGGAATAAAAGAGCCGTTATTAATCCATGCACCCCTTGAACCATACATGGTTATATTGTAAGAATTTGCGGTCAGTGAAGCTCCCGACTCCAGTTCAATTGTACTCATTTCGACAGGTAGTGTTAAGGTCGGATAATTTGAAGCTCCGGTCGGAATAAGAACACTGTCTTTCGTGAAAGTTGTATAACCGGGATAATGACCTGCCGACCAGTTTGCTGCAACATCCCACTTGGTAGGATTTGATTCATCAGCAGCCAGCCAGGTGTTTTTAATCACTGTTGTGGAGAAGAATCCCCATTGTTTATCGGTTAACGTAGTGGCCGGAGCTAGATATTTTATTGTTAGACCCGAAATGCCTATCCAGTTATTCAGAACATCATTATTTGATTTTCCATGTTGTTCCACAGTTCCGTTTGAATGATGATCCCAAAATACAATTTTAGATTCGTCATTGCCATTTAATTCTGCATCCAGATAATGCATAGCAACAAATACCTGGTCGGTACCGGTTCCATCCTGAGCAAAATTGTATGTTCGCAGAATGCTACCCGATTGCCATAAAGGTTCGTTGCCAATGGCTATTTTACAACTTATCCATGCAGGTTTTACAGAGCCGGAAATCCCCATAAATGTAAGAGTCGAATATTGATTCCCAAAACTATACGATTGATTATCGTTGAAAGTGTGCGAGCGTTTTACAATTCCGGTTACATCGCCAATGCCTGTTATTGTAGAAGAAGCTCCCATATTGAGCGTATAACCTCCTGTTTCCAGAGCTCCTTGTGTGCCCGACGGATTAGCACTTTGCAAATTCAGAACACCATTTACTGTGAAATTGCCGGTAGCGGTGATACCACTAACATTATTTATTGTAAGATTTGAATACGTACCGGAAACAATTGATTGAGGTGCTGTTCCATTGTAACTGAAATTAACCACCCAGGTTTTACCTGAAGAAACAGGCGTTGAACCTGTATTCTGAGTATAAATAGTTCCGGATCCGGTGGTTGCCAAAATTGATCCGCTCAGGGCATTATTCCCCATGTCCAAAACAGAACCGGAAGTGATATTCAGTGTATTATTCACCCCGATTGGAGATTCAACTGTAACTTTATCGGATTGATTATCAATAATCAGATTATAAAAAGTAGTCAGAGTTGAGCCACTTATTACCTGACCGTATAATGAGTTTCCGTCGAATATTACGGTGCCGCTTCCCATATTGACTGTTCCGCCTGCATTGTTTGTAAACTCATCCGTAATATTCAGATTTGCAGGTAAATTCTTTGTTCCGGAATTACTCAGAATCAAATTATGATAACCGGCTGTACTTCCGTTTGGATTTGGAATCGACTGTGTGCTACTTCCATTGAATTCGAAAACATTTTCGTTGGTAGCAGCTGCTAATGTTCCACTATTTGAAAGTGTACCTGAAATTCCTATATATGATTGTAATGACGGTCTTACCAACGTTCCGTTTGTAATAGATAGATTGTAAAAGTTGGTAGTTCCTCCAATAGCCACATCACCTAAGGTTGTGGCATTGGCGTTGAATTCAACAGTGCTCGTATTTGCATTGAAAATTCCACCAGTTTGAATATCCCAAGCAGCGTTTGCTCCGGTTAGTGTAAAAATGCCACTACTTGCAGCTGCATTCAAAACTCCACCTGTATTTATTTGTAAGGATTTACAACTTGCAGTTGCAGGAAGTGTTGGAGCATAGGGTGTTGAATACGTATTTGGAATAATGGCTCCGTGTGTAGCATCAGGTACTCCGTTTGGTGTCCAGTTTGTAGGTTCATCCCAACTTGTGCTGATTGCGCCAATCCATGTATAATTTTGTGCTAATGATGGTGCAAGTGTGGCATAAAAATAACCAAAAACAGAAGGAAATAAAGCAAAATCAACATCCTGAATAGCGACATAATTTAAATCGCTGTTGTAATTTGATCTGCCAACTTCTTTATTCACAAATGAACCTGCATTGTATGAGCTGGACCAGATAGTTAAGTCAGTTTCTGATACTCCAACCGGAATTTCATTTTCACGATAATGAACCTGCATTAATGCTCGTGTTCCGGAAGCACCTGTTTGTACAATTCCATATACGCGTTTAATTGGATTAGATATTACAGGACCCGAATTTGCAGACCAATCAGGTGCTGTTCCAATGGTAACTTTTAAACTTACCGACGAAGGAAGTGTTTGCCCCGGATAACCTGAAACGGCAGCAAAAGTCAGATTATTCATTTGACTTCCAAAACTGTATTGGGTTGATGTGGTAAATGCATGAGTACGTCTTATAATCCCGGAAACTTCACCCGGGCCTGTTGTTGTTGAATTAACTCCCATATCGAGAATGATATTGCTTGCCAGAGCTAATGCGCCTCTATCGTTTGTTGATGGATTATCGCTGATAAAAGTCAGAGCACCATTTATTGTGATATTCGTTGAATCAACCACACCTGCAACATTACTAATAGTCAAATTATTAAATATTGTGCTTGCTGACCCTCCAAGGATTTGACTAGAATTTCCATCCATAATTAAAGTGTTCGGAAGTGATAGCCCAGCTTTGTTATTTCTGAAGTTCCCGCTTAAATTTAAAGTTGCCGGACAAGTGAAAGTTCCTGAGACAGAACTATTCAAAGTAATACTGGAATATCCAGGAATTGTAAAGTTGGTGACAGGAACGACCGGATTATTCCCCTTAAATTCAATTGTATTTGGATTTGTACGCGCATCTAACACTCCATTTGTTGATAATGAAAGTGCTCCTGAAATTCCGATATAACTTCCAGTCGATATTCGCAATTGAGCATTATCCAAAACAGTCAGATTGTAAAAGTCTGTCGCACCAACTATTGAAGCATAGGCACTGGTGTTACTGATCATGACAGTACTTGTTCCGGGATTAAAAATTCCTGCCGATAAACTACTTATAGCCGGCTCGTTTGACCAAACATTTCCGGAACCGGAAAGTGAAAGCGTGGCGTTGGTAAGTGAATTTAAAACTCCACCACTTTCAATAATAAGATACTGAGCAACTGCACCAACAGGTAAGTTCGGGTCGTATGTTGTTGTTCCATTGTCAGGAATTATTACTCCTACACTTCCATTTGGGACGCCATTAGGAGTCCAGTTTGATGAGGTATTCCAATCAGTAGTTTGACTTCCGTTCCATGTATAAACACTGGCTGAACCTGGTGCTATTGCAACCTGTAAAGTTGGCGGCAGATTTATAAAATCAATGTCAGCAATAGTAATATAGTTTTGAGTAACATCATAATTTGCCCAACCTTCATCTGTGGTTATATCTGTAGCTGGTACATGACTCCAGATTGATAGCATACTTTCGTTTACTCCCGGAGCTAATTCACTATCAAGATATGAAATACGGAAAGTTGCATGATTTCCGGATGGACTTCCGGTATAACTCAATTCATATTGTCGTTTTGTTGCATTGACAGGAGTTGTTGTTCCCCAACTAATTGCGTTTCCAATGCTGACGTTTACACTGATTGTTGTTGGAAATGTTTGAGTTCCCGAAACGGCATTGAATTTAAGGGTTGAACCTGTATTCCCGAATGAATAACTGGTATTGATTGCAAAATTATGACTTCGTGTAATCAACCCGGTTACATCACCGATGCCGGTATTGGTTGAATTAATGCCCATGTTAAGGGTGTGCGAGCTCATATCCAGTGCTCCTACGGTTGCAGAAGCATTAGTACTTTGAAGATTTAAAATTCCATTTACAGATAAATCGCTGGCGGCAGTAACTCCTGCAGAATTATTGACAGTCAGATTATTAAAAGTCGACGATCCGCTGATTGTTTGTGCTGAAGTTCCTGTAAAACTAACCGTACTTGTATTGGATGTTAATGTTCCGCTATTACTCAGATTTCCTTTTATAATAAGAGCATTAGAACCGGTAATTGTCAGATTTGCACCATTTTCGATGGTTAAGCTCTTGCAAATTCCACCGGTCGAACCAATACTTGGTTGATTCATTGGACCGGCAGGAATTGAAACATCAACTGTTGCTGTTGGAACCTGATTTGAACACCAGTTCCCTGCTGTATTCCAGTCGGTACTAATTCCTCCATCCCAGATATAATTAGTTGATGTACAATTATCTTCACCAATAACAAAATCACTGAATGATGTCAACCCTGTACATTGAGTTGTGTTAGCTGTTCGGGTTCCAATTGTTGTGGTTGCCCAAAGATTATTATCTAACTTTCGAATTACTAAAGCAGAAGTAGTTGGGCTTCCCACTTTATCGGCATCGGTAAAAGTAAATGTAGGATTGAAACTGGTAAATCCACTGACACCGGAATTTTGCAAAGTCCATCTCCGGTTTATATATTTTGATTGGCTTATACCCGATGCCAATGGAGGTTGTACTGCAGTTGTTACAGCATCCAAATAACCCGAACTGGCAGTTGTTCCTAAAAAATCGACGGTAACAGGAGTATAATTAGTTGCATCGCCAATTGGGAAAAAGACACTTGGAGTAATGCCGTTAGGCACATAAATTCTAAGGTTACCGTTTATATGCGAGTTATTTGCACTTGACAACGAACCACCAAGATTAACAACTACACGATTTGATCCGGTAGAAATTATTCCATTTGTCAAGGTTAAAGCTCCAGCCACAGTTATATTTCCGGTTATATTTTGTATGGTTGAGCCTTGTGAAGCATTATTCCATGTGAAGTTCTGGAAATTCTGATTTAATCCGGATGTTATAGGACTTGAAGTTATTCCGGTAATATTACAGATTGATAATGTGCTGTTTAATGTTTGCCAGGTTGCTGTAGGAATACTACCACCATTCATATTATGCCAATAAGTTCCACCATAAAAATACACCGGAGTATAGCTTGGATTACTGTTTGTAATTGTTCCGCCTGAATTTTTCAAAGTACCATAAACCTTTATATTATAATCGCTTAAATCGCCGGATGAATGGTTTATTGTTAATGAGCCGGAACTATTAATATCTAATGTTCCAAACAAAAGCATTGAGTAAAACGATGTGGTAACATTAGCCGTTAATGTTATTCCGATAGGAATCTGGATTAAGTCTGCACTCCCAAAAATATTATCAGTTGGTAGCGATGTGTTCGTCCAACTGCTTCCACCATCAATACTCTTTTGCCATTGAACTCCATTCCAGTTTCCCGAAGTCGACGGTTTGTATATGCTACCATCTAAAATGGCAAAGTTAGTTGAAGTTCCGGCACTTAAACTTTCTCCACTTGTTCTGGTTGCTGTTACGTTTGCAGATGCATCATAAGTTTTTGAACTTGAATTCCATGTTGAGAAATTAAATAGGACATTGTTTATACTTGTTTGATAGCTGTTGGCAGAAAGAAGCATTCCTGTTAAACCTCCGACACGTGAAAAATCCCAATTGGTTGATAAATCAAAATATGTATCTTGATATACATTCGTTGGGGTGTTTGTGCTATTTTGTGACTGGACGGTGATTACTGTCGTATTAACTCCTGCATAGGGGTTTGGTGGTTGTATGGTAACAAAAAATTTACTGGCGTTAAATGCTGTTGAACTTCCTAATGCAATAAATCCATTCGTATTTGTCATATCCATTGTGGTACCACTTGCGGTAAAAGTGTATGGATTGGAGCCAGCATATGTTGCATTGGAATATGCCCAGGAAGAGCCATTGAAATAACCCATTTTCGGTAAGTTAGTAGCATTAAATAAACCTTGGGTTTCCCCTGAATTGTAAGTCGCAGAGATATTTAATGAAGTTACTCCCGTAGATGAAGAAGAAATGTACCACAATTTATTAACCGTTCTTACAACAGCATTTGCATTTGTAATTGTCCCATCTTCTACCCTTATGCTATAGTCATCAGAATTCCCGGAACCTGTTGCAGAACTTGAAATACTGATTGGATTATACGCCGCCTTGCCTATTGGATAAACGTAAACAGTTCCACCGGCAGTTATATTTCGTTTCAATCTTCCTGTTCCACTTGTCTTGATATAAAACGATGCCGTGGCACCGCTAATTGAACCACCTGCAGGAATTGACAGGTTATTATTGGAAATATCGAACATTCCGGCAGTTAATGTCAACGTTCCGGAGACTGCAATATCAGCTCCCAAAGTCACTCCGCCGCTTCGGTTTAAAATAAGATTATAAAAGCTTGTTTGAGATGTCCCATTAATTGATTTTCCGGTTGTTCCAATTATGGAAATAGTTCCTGAATTTGATGTGAAAGTTCCATTGTTTGTAAAGTCTCCGGTGACGGTGTGAGTAAAATTCCCTGCTGTGAAATTTGAATTGATAGTCAAATTTCCGGATATGGTTAGAATTCCGGTAGCAGTTTTTGGAGCGTTTCCTGCAAATGATATATTATTAAAGATGCATGAGCTAATGCTTTGAGAAGCAGTACTTCCATTAAAATTAAAAGTTGAACCCGTTGAAGTAAATGTACCACTCTTAGTCCAGTTACCTCCGACGTTGTGAGTGAATGAACCGGCCGTAAATGAAGCATTTACATCGATTAAAACACTTCCCCCGATAGTCAATCCAATAACTCCGGTTGCATTTGCCGTTCCCGTAATTGTAAAATTATTGTTTATAATTGTTGTTCCGGTTTGTAACGTTTTTGCTAAACTTCCCGAAAGAGTCAGATTGTAGTAATTCGTTGAAAAAACGGATTGAGCAGCCCCGTTATAGTTAACAGTATTTCCGGATGCTGTAGCTGTTAATGACGAAATAGTTGAAGTTCCTGTTATGGTTAGAGTTCCGGTTGTCCCATTGCCATTTGTTAATCCTCCGGTTCCGGTTAATGCCGTTGTTACCGTCAGATTTCCGGAATTAGTGTAAGTTCCGGTTACCGCAATATTTTGAATTGAGATTGCACTTGCGCCGCTGATAGTTTTGGAGCCTCCACTGAAAGTGTGTGTGCCTGTTAATGCTGTGAAAGTAGAGCCATTATGTTGTAAGCTCCCTGAATAATTTATAGCTGCAATTCCGGTTTCATTCCAAATTCCTCCGGAATTAATCGTCACATCTCCTGTAAAAGTTTTTGTCCCGGTTCCGGCGAGTGCAAGTGTTCCGGTTATTGCCGAAGTTCCTGTAATTCCCAACGTAAATGTTCCTCCGGTTGTAAGTGTTGTACCGGAAGCAATGCTAAGATTTCCGCCAATAGCCAGATTTGCAGCTGTTGTTGCAGTTGCAGTACCACTTAATGAAAAATTTCCGGCAACTGTAGTTATTACACCAAACGTTTCTGCTCCACCGCTTAATGTAAGATGATGATAGGCAATCACTTTTAGAGATTGTCCGGTACCGGTATAATTCACAGTATTTCCAACGGCAGTTGCAGTTAGAGTTGTAATAGCCGATGTACCACCAATGTATAATGTTCCTGCAGTGCCCTGCACTAAACCTCCGGTTCCGGAAAGGGCTGTTGTAGCCGTAATTGTAGTATTGTTTGTCAATGAGATTGCAGCACCGGTTACGGTTAATAAAGTTCCAACAGTAAGTGTTCCGCTGTTTATGTAGTTTCCGGTAAATGTAGCTCTTGGAATTACAATTGCAGTTGAACCACTTAAGGTTTTTGTTGATCCGCTGAAGGTATGAACACCTGTATTTGCAGTAAAAGTTGTGGCATTATTCGTTAAACTCCCGGTATGATTGATTGAAGCAACCCCTGTTTCATTCCAGATACATCCCGTATTGAGTGTCACATCTCCTGTAAAAGTTTTTGTACCGGTTCCACCCAGCGTTAATGTTCCGGTAATATTAGATGTTCCGGTAACTGATAACGTGAAATTTGATCCGGTTGTAAATGTTGCTCCTGCACCAATATTCAGATTACCGGTTATAGCTAAATTTGCGACAGTTGTTGCAGTAACATTCCCGGTTAAAGTCAGATTATTGACAGATGTTGTGGCTGCAACTAATGTCTTTATTCCTGAACCGGAAAGAATGAGATGATTATAGGTTATGGAACTTACATCGGTAATAGTTTGGTTTGTACCATTGAAATTAAACGTACTGGTTGTTCCCGGAGTAAGTGTACCGGCACTTGCGTTAAACGCTCCTGCCAGATTTAAAGTACCTGCTCCGCCACTCATATTGATAACATTGTTAGTTGCTGTCCCTGTACTGAAAGTAAGATTTCCTGAAACTGATAGCGTGCCGGATGTAATAACAATTGTATTTATGAAATTTGTACCGCTTGTTCCGGTGAATGTTACTGATCCACTTATATTTGCAGTTCCGGTGTTCACGTTTAATGCGTTTGTGTTGGCAGTATTCGGTCTGTTCATTGTAATATCACCATTTACGTTTAGAACTGCATCGCCAGCATTCAATGTCAAACTATTGGAAGTTCCGAATGAAGAATTTCCAATAGTTAATGATGCGCAGGAAGCTGTGTATCCAGCCGGTATAGTGACAGCCCTTGCAACGGCTGCATCTCCAATAAAAACCACATCTCCGGCAGTAGGCACCGATGCTCCGGATGCTCCTCCAGAAGTTGTTGACCAGGTTGACGTTAAATTCCAGTTGGCACTTGCTGCATTAACAGCATAACGGTTATTCCAGATACCAATAACAACTCCAAATGTTGTATTTCCGCCTGAATTTGTAGCTGTAACTGTATAAGTTGCTGATGCTGTGTTTGCTGAAGGTGTCCCACTTATAACACCGGTGCCTGTGCTTAAAGTCAACCCAGCTGGTAATGCCGGATTGACACTATAGGATGTTACAGTACCGGTAACAGCAGGACTTAAAGGAGTTATAGCTGATCCTGTTGGAAATACATTTGGTGTTGTGTAGCTCAGATTAGAAGGAGGGATTTCTCCTGCGATAACCTGCCCCGTTCCGGCAGTAAAGTTTGTAGTGTTTATATGTGTTGCTCCCGAACCGGTTCCTCCGTAAGAACCTGTTGATTGCGTTGTTCCACCAATAGTCAGTGAATTTGCATATAAAGTGAATGTGTTGAGATTTAAAAGTGAATTATTTCCTAATGCCAAAGTTCCCAAAATGGTTTCGCCTGCTGAGAGTGCAATTCCTGAACTATTACTTATTGTAAGATTATTAACAGTGGAAGGTAGTCCGTTTCCTGTTATTTGCGATGAACTGCCATTGTAAGTGTAATTTGCAGAATTACTGAATGTTATTGAACCGGAAACTTGTATTGACCCAGTAGTTCCAACTGAAGATAATCCATTTGTATTGGCTGTAATAATACCTGCACCAGGATTCAGCGTAAAAGATGTATTGTTAGTTCCCGTGAGCACTGATGTTCCCATATTAATAGTTGAACCATTTGCCACATTAAACAGTATAGCACAAGTCGGTGTTGTTGCTTGAGAAGTAATCGCTGCAGTAGGTGAAATAATTATATTTTGAATACCTGAACCTGTGAAATTAAAACCAACAGTTGAACCAGATGTAGTTGTTGTTTGAGTCAGAATACTTGTTCCGGACAAAGTGAAATTCCCATCTAAGTTGATTATTTGATCGGTTAATGTTGGTCCACCATTGTGTAAATCGAATGTGCCGGCTGAAAGAATAAAATTTCCTTCAATATTTAATGTGCTGGCAAACTGTTGACCATTTACTCTCATGTACAAAACATTGCTTCCGGTTTGAGTGATGGTGAAATTTCCTTTTACAGTTACTGTTCCGGTTGCACCGACAAGTGCAACTGTATTAGTCATGGATAATGGATTAAATGTAAAATTGCCAAAAGTTTGTCCCATAAAATTGAGAAAAACTGTTGCGACGGAATACGACCCCGTTACATTAAAATTTGAATTGACCGCCCATATTGAAGTTGTTAACCCAAGTGGTAAAGTGACGGAAGAAGTGGCATGATTATAAGTGCCGTTGCATGTCCACGATGGAGTTGTTATTGCTCCGGTACTTTGGTTCGTGTATGTTCCATTTATAGTAATACCGGTTGTAGCACTAACTGTTGCTGTACCGGTCGGATTCAGAATCCCACTTGCATCAATTGTTATCGATGCACAGGTTGCATTAGCACTAACTGTTACGGTATTACCATTTCCAATATTTACAATATCTCCTGTCGTAGGTGATAATGTCGATGCAGAACCGGTATAACCTGTTGTTGACCAGGTAGAAGCCACATTCCATGCTGTGTTGGCTCTTGAATAATAAGTTGCACCATAAACTGAGTTTGAAAAACAGAAAAAGAAAGATGCCAACGAGAGAATGAGTAATTGTTTGTTTGATTTCATGTTGTTGAAGATTAAAGGATTAGTAATAATGAAATTATTTCTCCTTTTAGAAAAACAAACAAATATATCGATATTTTATAAAGTGCTGATATATAAATATATGTAGTATATAATTGGAGCCAATCGGACTAATTACTACAGAAATGATTTTTAAATTCTCAAAATATTCAGAAAAATAAAGCCATTCTGAAATGCAGAGTAAGCGGAGGTTTAATATTCAGTTATTCAGGAATATAAATATGATTTTTTATTACTAAATTTTGAAATTCCTGAATTTGTGTAGAAGAAAATACTACCAACGTAATATAAAACACAGATTGGATGGTTAAAAATTGATTGATTATGAGCAAATTAGTCAAATATTATTCAGAAAGATTAATATAAAAAAGCAATATATAACTTTAATTAGTTATTTTACTTTTTTTCTGACTGAATTGTTCAATCATTTTATCGATTCTAATTTTCGGAGAAGGTCTTTGCCTGACGTGAAATTTGTTTTGTGTAAAATGCGGTGGAATAGAACCCGAAGAGAATTTGAAGTTTTGCCGGTAATTGAAGCAATTTCTTCAAAACTAAGTTTGAGAGAAAGTAATCCACAAATGCTTATTTCGTAATTAGTTAGATCCGGAAAGAGTTGGAGAAGTTGATTGGTTTTATTGTTTTCAAGTAAATCAAATTGTTTCTTTTCTTTTGCGCTGTTTTCATTAATTCCCGATTGAAGATCCTTATTGATAATATTCTCAAGAAATTCTTTGCCGGGTTTATTTAAATAGGGTTTTAATGAGCTTATTTCATTTCTCAAAATTCTAACTTTTTCTGTTAGAAATGCTATAGTCTTTGCTGAAATATCAGTAAATTGAAGGATAATTCCTTCAAAGTCGGATTTGAAATATTGAGCAAAAATATTTACATATGAGATGCTTTTATCAAACCGTCTTATCAGAATGACTTTTTCAAAATTAATCTTAGAACTTACTATTTCCTGAATAAAATTATCTTTTAATTGTGATTCAATCAGCAAAAAACTCAATTCTTTCTTCTGA
>Ga0302215_10000208_pt1 | contig 44664 bp, 30 predicted proteins | sample II_Fen_N3_1_FD_194580 | JGI IMG/M metagenome (GOLD analysis project Ga0302215, IMG submission 194580) | Peat permafrost microbial communities from Stordalen Mire near Abisko, Sweden - II_Fen_N3_1 | ecosystem: Environmental > Terrestrial > Soil > Wetlands > Permafrost | place: Sweden: Abisko... | reverse complement strand
AAAACCGGTATCACCAAGCGAAGTTGGAATTAAGAATAATGTTGGCATAGTTTTGGAATGTTTGGAGAGTTTGGAGTTTGGAGTTTGAAGTTTGAAGTTTGAAGTTTGAAGTTTGGAGTTTGAAGTTTGAACAGTTTACCTGTCCCGTTTAAAGCTTTTAATTTTACTCCATCAAGACTTATACTATTCAATAGGTATTATTTCACTGGAAGCGCTTATCTGACCATTTTGATACATTTAAAAAGGCACATATAAAAGCCGGTACTGTATCAATCTGTGATTTCACCTTTCAGAGTTTCTAATTCTTCATTTAGCAATTCCCATTCATACATTTTTTGTTCTACTTCACGTTGTTTTTTCTGATAGGACATAATAAATTTATTATCGGAAGCATTTACAGGTAATTCGAGTAATTTTTCAATTTTTGCCAATTCAGTTTCAAGATCTGAAACCTGCTTTTCAATTTCTTCAACTGCTTTTTCTACTTTTCGTATTTTACGATTGTGTTCTTTGCGGGCTTCATAAGTCATCTTATTTTCTGAAACAGCTTTTTCCTGAGTGTCGGAAGCCGTTTTCAATGACGTTGAGACTTCGAGTTCACGAAGAGAATCCATTTTTTTGTACTGAAGAAATTCATAGATACCACCCAAATGTTCACGTACTTTTTTGTTACCGAATTCATATACCTTAGTTACAAGCCCGTTAAGGAATTCACGGTCGTGCGAGACCAGGATAACAGTGCCATCAAAAGCTTTAATGGCTTCTTTCAGTACATCTTTCGATTGCATGTCAAGATGATTGGTAGGCTCATCAAGTATAAGCAGGTTGACAGGTTCAAGTAGCAACCTGATCATTGCAAGCCGGCTTCGCTCCCCTCCGGAAAGTACTTTTACCTTTTTATCGGATGCTTCGCCTCCAAACATAAAGGCTCCCAGGATATCCCTGATTTTGGTACGAATATCGCCAACAGCCACATAATCGATCGTTTCGAAGACTGTTTTATTTTCATCGAGAAGCGAAGCCTGGTTTTGGGCAAAATATCCTATTTTCACATTATGCCCTAATTTCATGATTCCGGCATATTCTATCTGCTCCATTATACACTTCACCAGTGTACTTTTCCCCTCTCCGTTTTTACCCACAAAGGCTACTTTTTCACCTCTGTTAATAATCATTCCAATATTATCAAGTATCAAATGATCTCCGTATGTTTTCGACAAATGTTCTATTTCTACCGGAATACTCCCTGAACGGGGAGCAGGTGGAAATTTAAGACTCAATCGGGAATTATCTTCCAGGTCGACTTCCAGCCGTTCGATTTTATCCAGATGTTTGATCCTTGACTGTACCTGAATTGCTTTTGTGGCTTTCGAACGAAACCGATCTATAAAATCTTCGGTTTCCTGAATTAACTTTTGTTGGTTTTCGTAAGCTCTTACCTGTTGCTCATGCCTTTCTTTGCGTAGCTCTACATATTTTGAATAATGAACATTATAATCATAAATTTTCCCCAACGAAATTTCAATGGTACGTGTAGTGACTGCGTCAATAAATGCCCGGTCATGAGATACCAGCAATATGGCACTGTTCGTTGTGGTAAGAAAATTTTCAAGCCATTGAATGGATTCAATGTCAAGGTGATTGGTAGGTTCATCAAGCAGTAATACTTCGGGGCGTTGTAGCAAAATCTTTGCCAGCTCAATGCGCATGCGCCAGCCTCCGCTAAATTCAGAACACTGACGTTCGAAATCGCTGCGTAAAAAGCCAAGTCCCAGAAGTGTCTTTTCAATTTCACCATAGAAATTACCATTCCCGATAATTTGCAGGTGTTCATTTGAATGGGTTAACCGATCAAGCAGACGGTGATACTCTTCACTATCATAGTCGGTTCGTTCGGCCAAATCAACATTCAACTGTTCAATTTCAGCCTGCAAACCGGTGATATGTTCAAAAGCCTTCTCGGCTTCCTGCATGACAGTAGTACCTTCATTGTGGATCATGTGTTGGGGAAGATATCCGATTGTCAGGTCCTTTGGAATCGTAACTTTCCCTTTAGTGGGTGCTTGTTTCCCGGAGAAAATACGTAACAGGGTCGTTTTACCGGCTCCGTTTTTACCAACCAGAGCTATTTTATCTTTTGGATTAACCAAAAAACTAATTTCATCAAAAAGTGGTGACCCACCAAATTCAACTGTAAGTTGTTCAACAGAAATCATATATTTTAGTTACTATTAACTTCAAAACAAATTATAAAAAATAAAAATTAATTCAATGATTTTTAATAAACTTCGAATTTATTTTTCTATCCACACTTCGCCACAATATGTAGGTTAATATGGATGCAATTGAAAAAGCAATTAAAATTAATACTCCAATTTTCCATTGCCTGCCAATAATTCCCAATGCAATAAAACCAATTGAAACAATGAGCAAAACAAAAGTAACCTGACGATGCTTTAAACCCGTTTTCAACAGTAAATGATGAATGTGGTTTTTATCCGGGTGAAATGGTGATACGCCTTTTTTAAAACGGGTCAACATAACCCTCATGGTATCAAATAAAGGCACTGACAATACGCATATTGCTACAGCCGGGGCTGCAGTCATTTGATATATATCGGGCAGGCATTTATAGGCATTTATCTCGCAAAATTCAAATACATACAATGTAATCATATATCCAAGAAGCAATGAACCCGAATCACCCATAAAGATTTTTCGTTTTCCTCCAAACACGTTATATATAAAGAAAACAGATAAGGAACCAACCATGGCAAAAGCTGAAATGGCCAGGTTGATATTTGCCGTTAATTTAAAATATACTGCAAAAAATAAACAGTACAAGATACCTAATCCGGAAGCCAACCCATCAACTCCATCAATCAAATTCAATGCATTAATGATTACCACAAAAACAAAGAAAGACAGAAAATAACTCCAGCCTATTGACAATTCATTTATACCCAAAAAACCATGTAAATGTGACAAACGCACATCGGATACAACAATTAAGAAAAAGGCTGAGATTAGCTCCCCTAATAGCTTCCACGTTGGTTTTATAACGATCAGGTCGTCGACGAAACCAATAATCAATATGATAAAAACCCCAACAATAGTAAATTGAAGTTCACTGATAATCCCGTAACTGAACAGAAATACGGTAGAAAGAAATGATATGAAGATATTAATGCCCCCGATATTAGGAATAACACCTACATGAGACGTCCTTTTATTCGGTTTAACGACAAAATTTCTTTTTTTGGCAATATCAATTACCAAAGGCATAAAACAAAGTCCTGTTATAAAGGATACTAATATTGAAAAAGAGGGGTATTCGTGTATAAAGTTGTTTAAATAAAGCATTTTAAATATATTATGGTTTATACATCCAAACGTTCATATTGAGAATTTTTACTTAAGAACTCCGGTACAATTTTTTTCATCAGTGATACAGTAAGAAAATTCTTACACATGAAACTATATTGAATTAATTCATCAATCTGGAGTGAAACTTTATCATAATCATATTCCTGCACCTTGGCAATCATAATCTTAGGGTTATGTGTTTTTACAGTTATTTCTTTTTGGTTTAACAGCTCTTCATATAATTTTTCTCCCGGACGTAATCCTGTAAATTCAATTTTTATATCAACTTCGGGAATAAATCCTGCCAATCGAATCATTTTTCTGGCTAAGTTTACAATTTTTACCGGACTTCCCATATCGAAAATAAAAATTTCACCACCATGACCCATTGAACCGGCTTCAAGTACAAGCATACAGGCTTCGGGTATCGTCATAAAATACCTGATAATTTCAGGATGAGTCACAGTAACAGGTCCTCCCTTTTCAATCTGATTTTTAAAATGAGGAATTACTGATCCATTTGAACCTAACACATTGCCAAACCGGGTTGTTATGAATTTTGTGGTTGAATTACCTTCAGCCTCCAGTTTTCGAAACAATGACTGAACATATATTTCAGCAATTCGTTTTGAAGCACCCATCACATTTGTTGGATTAACAGCTTTATCTGTGGATATCATTACAAAGTATTGAACTTTGTATTTTACAGCTAAATCAGCCAGATTCTTCGTCCCCCTGACATTTACCTGTATACTTTCAACCGGATTATCCTCCATTAAAGGAACATGCTTATATGCTGCTGCATGATATATGTAATCCGGTCTGAACATTTCTATCAGGTATTCCATTCTTTCTTTATTCCTGACATCACCCAAAAAAGTGCTGAAATTCTGATCCGGATACTGTTCTTCCATTTCCAGTTTAAGTGAATGCATAGGCGATTCTGCCTGATCAAGTAAAATAATCAGGGTTGGTTTAAACATAATCACCTGCCTGACAATTTCGCTTCCAATAGATCCTGCGGCTCCTGTTATCAAGACAACCTTTGACTTTAACTGCCTGGCAATGGTATCATAGGATATTTCTATTTTAGGTCGTTCAAGTAAATCTTCAATTTGTATTGATTTGATTTGTTTAATTGTTGGCATGTCATTTTGCCATATGCTCATGGGAGGTGAAGTCAGTACGGATAGATTGTTGTTAATAAAAATATCCAGATCAGTGTCCGGATTAATCTGGTTCATTTTATTTGGAGAAACAATTATCGCTTTTGCTTTCGTTACAATATGTTTCTTAATGGTCTTCTCGTCCAAATGGTATACCGACACACCCATTATAAGGCGTTGTGAAGCATTTTTATCATCATCAATAAAACCTACCAGCTTATATTTATTGTCATCGGCAGAACGAATCATTTTAGCAATCCCTATAGCAGCAGATTGTGTTCCAAAAATCATAACAGGTGTAATCTGACCTGAATTCTGAGTAAAATAATCGTAGATTGACTTTACCGCCAATCTTAATATAAATAATAATAGAAATGACAAAACCGCATATATCAGCAAAGCGGAATAATAAAACATGATATTAGTAGTCGAAATAAAAACTACAAAATTGGCTATCGAAATAATTCCAATATTACAAAAAACTGCCAAAAGTAATTTTGAAGCGTCAACGTAACTTGAATATCTTAACACACCCGAATAAGTATGAAAAAACCAAAAGAAAAATATCTGCAGGATCATTACAATCCCCAACCTTTCGTTGACAGAAAGAATCCTGACATCCAATGTATTGTTATATATTTTTGAAGATATATAAAATGCAAAATAGTAAGAAAGCAAGCAAAGCAAAATGTCGAACGACAAAACTACCCAACGGGGAATATATTTAAGATTTGTAAGGTGCGAAAAGACATCCGAACTCCACAAAAAAGAGAATCTGTCATTCATATTTATTCTATTAAAAGTCGGTATTATTCATTTAATTAGTCTGCAAAGATAAGTTTAAAAAGCGAAAAAATTACCGAATAATATTATTTATAGATTTAAAATAAATTACTTTATTGTAAATGGTTCATTACCTGCTATAAAGTTTTTTCATTTTGAAAAATGGGTTTTAAATTACAGATTGAAAAAATAATATATATATCTTTGTAGACTCTAACATTAAAACATTTTAATCATGTCAATACATAGTGAGGATTCGAGAAGGGTAACTACCCAGCGGTTGTTGGAAATGAAACAACGAAATGAAAAAATAAGTATGCTTACTGCTTATGACTTTACAATGGGATATATTGTAGATCAGGCCGGGGTAGATATTATACTGGTTGGTGATTCGGCTTCCAATGTCATGTGTGGAAATATTACCACATTACCTATTACACTGGATCAAATGATCTTTTTGGCAAAATCGGTTGTACGAGGAGTTAAAAGGGCACTGGTGGTAATTGATATGCCTTTTGGGAGTTACCAGGGCAATTCTAAAGAGGCCTTAGCCTCTGCCATCCGCATCATGAAAGAAACTCATGGTGATTGTTTGAAAGTGGAAGGAGGAGAAGAAATAATTGAATCTGTCAAAAGGATTTTAAGTGCCGGAATTCCTGTAATGGGCCATTTAGGTTTAATGCCTCAATCGATAAACAAGTATGGATCGTATGCAGTTCGTGCAAAGGACAATTCGGAAGCCGAAAAACTCATTCGTGATGCTCACCTTCTTGAAGAGGCAGGTTGTTTTGCCATTGTCCTTGAGAAAATACCGGCAAAACTGGCGCAACAGGTTGCTTCAGAGTTAACTATACCAATTATCGGAATTGGTGCCGGTGGTGGAGTCGATGGACAGGTATTGGTCTTGCATGACATGTTAGGGCTTACTCAGGATTTCTCACCCCGTTTTTTACGCCGTTATGCCAATTTACAGGGAATAATGAATGAAGCTATTGAACATTATGTAGATGATGTTAAATCAGGGGATTTCCCAAGCGACAAAGAACAATATTAAGAGATTGAGATTGATTGATTGATTGATTGATTGATTGATTCCAAAAAAAATGATAAAAAAAATGCCACCTGCTAAACTTAGCAAGTGGCATTTTTTTGTTTATTATTTAATATTATTATTCCACCATATTATGAAAAACATTTTGAACATCTTCATCATCTTCAATTTTGTCAATCAATTTCATCACCTGAGCCTTTTGTTCTTCATTAAGTTCTTTCATATCATTCGGTATGCGTTCAAATTCTGCACTTAAAATCTCAAATCCGGATTCTTCCAGGTATTTTTGTATGATAGAATAAGACTGGAAATCTCCATAAAGTAAGATGCCTTCTTCATCTTCCACTAATTCATCCACCCCAAAGTCAATTAATTCCAACTCCAGGTCATCGAGCGAAACTCCTGCTTTAGGGGTTATTCTGAAAACACATTTATGATCAAATAGAAACTGAAGTGATCCTGTTATACCAAGTGAACCGCCGTTACGATTAAAATAACTTCGTACATTGGCCACTGTACGGGTTGGATTATCTGTAGCTGTTTCCACAACAATAGCTATCCCGTTTGGCCCATAACCTTCATAAACCACTTCTTTATAGGCAGATTCATCTCTCGATATTGCCTTTTTAATTGCACGTTCAACATTTTCTTTTGGCATATTCTCCTTTTTGGAGGTTTGTATAACCATTCGTAAACGTGGATTTGTATCAGGATCAGGCCCTCCTTCGAGTACTGCTATCGTAATTTGTTTACCCAATTTAGTAAATACACGGGCCATGTTGCCCCAGCGTTTCATTTTTGTAGCTTTTCTATATTCGTACGCTCTTCCCATTTTATATTATATCTGTTTTATGTTTCTCATTGTATATTATTACAAATAATTAAATTTGTAAAGATGAACTGTTTCTGAGCACAAAAGTATTAAAACACTTGCATAATTCCATCAAATGTTTCATTTTTTTTTAATTTACATGAAAAAACAATTCAAACTGATCCAACATAAATATAATTATTTTACACTATTTATTATTGTAAGCCAGTAACTTTATTTTAGTATAACTAAAAAATCTTACCCATTGATTCAGCATGAATCTGTTCTGTCTGAAATTTGACTAACTTTGAAAATTGGGTAATCTTTTAAATTTATATAATCCTTTTAAAACTTAATGCTGTAATAGAACTAAAACCCCTGAGATAATTACCTTAAATTGATTTGTTTTATGAACTAAATATTCATGAGAAAGGCTGACTTTTTTAAAAGGCAGCCTCTATAGTTGTTTTTAAATAATTAAGTATGATGATCATTTCGTATTTTTAATACGAAATTTCTACCCTGCTTTTAAATATTTTTTCATCATCCATATAATAAATGATATAATCAGCCAAATCTTTATGGGATAATGAAGTAGGATTGGTGAGATATTCATTAATACTGGTACGGTAATTTCCGGTTTTCAATCCATTCAGTAATCTTGGGGAACGAATTAAAGTCCAGTTCAGATTTGAATCACACAATATATTCTCCATCAATTTCATGTCAGCGAAAAAATAATTGAAAAAACGTCTAAGAATATGATTAACAATAAATTTTGTTATTAAAGGTGCATTCTCAGGTATATCTACTGCTCGTGATGATAAACAGATAAGTCGGTTTACTCCTGCTTTTTGCATTGAGAGCATAATATTCGTTATTCCTTCCGAATATACAAATGCAGGTAGTCTTTTCTTTATTCCAAGGCAAGAAATTACTGCATCTTTTCCGTACAATGCACTTTCAAATGTTTCTGGTTTAAAAACATCTCCTTTTATGATTTTAATCTGAGTATCATTAAAAATGTAATCCTTAGTATTGCTTACTACCACAGTTACTTCATATCCGGCATTGAATGCTTCGCGCACTACTTGTTTACCGGTACGTCCGGAAGCTCCGAAAATAATTATTTTTTTCATTTTTGATTTAATGCTTTAATTAGAAATTGAAGACATCAACTTTACCCTTTTAAAAGTATACCTATAACCGCTTTAATGAGAAATAGCCGGATTATGTCTCAGCAAAATCAATCTTTATTCTCGTACTTAAATATCAAACTGCTTGCTTTCTTTTATCCCTGGAAGGCATTATCTGATTCAATTTTCTTGTACCATAAACTGGCATGCCATTATAAATACGACTGGATTCTCCATCACTCACATTATAAATTTCATGCCAGATATCCACATCATTGTTTTGATTTATCTTTTGGGCAAAATCATTCCATGCCTGATATTTTTTTTCATACCTGTATTGTGTATGGTTCTCAAGATCATCAACTGATTTCCAATACTCTGCAATTACAGGTGGAAAATGGCTAATGAGTTGATATCCTAAAAATCCACTTTCTGTTATATAGGTAAGTTCATTCAATATTTTAGGTATTGCCAATATTGAAGGAATCCATGAATGCAATTTCCATAAATGATTAATATTTATACCTACCAGAAAAACAACAAAGTTATCTTCTTTCGAAATTGTCATGCGTTGATTTATAGTTTTTGTCATAGAGATATAAATTATTTAAAATGATAAAAAACGTAAATAGTAAAAAGTAAAATTTACGAATCTGAAAGGAAGCAATAATGAATGCTAATTAATTATTTTTTACAAAAGTAGTATTTTAACATTAAAATTAATTAGTAGCTATGGGTACATTAAGGGTACATGGTCGTAAAAATGCAATTTACCCCATTCCTGTGTTTATCAGGAATTAAAGGAATAGTTTAAAAAGTCTGTTTCTATTATAATTCGGACTAGGTTATAACAGATGTTTCGGGTGAAGTAAACAAAACCCTTTATCGCAAAATAAGCAGTTATTTTATGTTGAAATAAATTTTTACATCCATCAGTATCAATACCAGTTCAATAAAGATGAAAGATCAAGACTTCTATTGTTCATTTATAAAATTGAAGAATCAAATTTTACAATAAAAGAATATGTACTATAAATTAAAATCAGGAACCTATTTTTCGTAATTTTTCATAAATTTCAATATTTCCGGTTAGTGAAGCATTAATTATCTCATCTTTCCAATGAATTAACTGTTTTGATTCACCACATTTATAAGTATAGAGCATCCTGTACATTTCTCCCGTTTGATAAATGTCAAGTATAGCTAATTTTTTTTTGTAGAATAGTAGAAATTTACTCTCATCAGTATTAAATTCGATAATCTCATCAGTTGATTCACAGGTTTTTTCAATCATTTTTACTGAATTTAGTACCATTGGAAATTCAAACCACATAGTAGTACCGTTATTTAAAACTGATTCTGCTCCAATTTTTCCATTATGGGTATCAACCACTAATTTACAAAATGTTAATCCTAGTCCCACAGAACGATTATAGATCGAATCATTTATTTTTTCCTGATAAAATTTATCAAATACTTTATTGATAAATTCAGGGGATATACCGATACCTTTGTCAATTACTTCAACTCTTAGTATTCCATCCTCTTTTAATAATTTTATTTCAATATGTTCATTTACTTTCGACGACTTAATGGCATTTGTAAGCAGGTTTACCATAAGTCGTTTGATTAAGTTTTCATCGATCCTGAGAACAGGATTATCTGAAAAGCCTCTAATAACAAGTATTTTTTTTTGTTTTAATAAATAATCCACTTCTGCAAGAGCATCATAAACAACATTATTGAAATTTACATTTTCTAAATTCAATTTCATTTTGGATTCTTTCATTTTAGATATATCCAGAATGTTTTCAGCAATCAAAAGAATTCGTTTACCCGATTCGGCAATTTCTGATTTCTTTATTGTATTGTCATTTCCTGCCGCTAAAATTAAATTAATAGGATTCTTAATATCATGCAAGATCATATTTAGCATATCATCCTTAAATCCCATCAACTTATTCAATTCAATGTTTTGATTTAATAATGTTTGATTCTCAGCATGGTATTCCAACATATTATCTTTCATAGTTTTCATAATGAGACATAAACCGATGATGAGACCTACGAAAATCACATGAATGGATATAAATACTGACCATAACAACGGATTGTCAATATAGAACGTGAAACACCAAATTCTAACAATAGAAATACTACCCATAATCAGAATATGCTTTATATCAACTAACAATCCAATAAGTATATTCAGAATGAGTACAAAAAGAAAAGAATAAAGAAAATATGTAAGTGTTGATGATACTTCTACTCTTTGAATATAAATATCTGATATGCAAACATTCAAAAGCATTGCATAAAGTAGAAAACTGTACGCTGATTTTTGTGTAATTACATTTGATATTTTAAGAATATACGATATTGTAAACAAAACTAAGGTAATACAATCAATTAGAGCAGGAAAATAATTATTCGAATGATATGCTGATATACAATGAATGATTAAGCCGAGAATGATAAAACCTAACGTAAGATTATAGGCAACTTTATATGTTTCGTAATATTTAATTTTTGGCATTCCGGCCTTTGCATTGGTATTAAGTATATAATTTAGCATGGAATGTATGTCGGATAAAATGTTTAAAATTATTCTACAAATTGTTATTAAATTAATTTCTAAGTTTAAGATTTAAGGTAACCTATGAGTAAGATAAAAAAAATGTTTACTTTAACGGATAACATGCCGGAATATTAATTTTTCTTGATTAAAAATCAGTATTTATCATTCTATTAGAGATTACTGATAAATAATTGAAGGCTATCTTCTGGTTGCAATCCTAATTTTTTTTTGAGTCTTTTACGGGATGTATTAACTGATTCAGGTAATGTGTAAATTATAGTTGCAATTTCTTTATTACTCATATTAAGTTTAATAAATGAGCACAAACGCAATTCATTGGCAGTAAAACTTGTATCTATCTTTTTTATTTTTCTATAAAAACCCTGGTATGCTAAATCGAAATGCGATTCAAAATCAGCCCATTTGATTTGATATGATTTAGAATACAACAGCCTTTCAGTATTCAGCATTGTTTCATTTAATTCTCTGCTTTTGCTGGGCACTTGTTCCCTGATGAGTATCATTTGTTTGATAACTTCATTCTTTAATTCATTTAATTGTTGAATATTTACAAGTTTGGAGGTAAGTTGACTCTGCAATAATACATTTTGTTGCTCCATTCTCAAATAAGCTTTTGAAAGTTTAAGCGCATTGGCAACACGTGAAACAAGTTCTATTTCATCAATTGGTTTTCTGATAAAATCAACAGCCCCTGATGACAATGCTTTACTCAAATTGGATGATTCAATCATAATTCCGGTTGAAATGATGACAGGAATATCTTTCGTCATTTCATTTTGTTTTAATAAAACGGTTGCTTCAATTCCTGTTAAAACAGGCATTTGCCAATCCATAATAATTAAATCGGGTGTTTTTTCAAAAGCTATTTCACAAGCAGATTTTCCATTCCCTGATGTCAGAATAATATAATCAGGATTTTTAATTAAGATATTCATAATACTTCGAATTATGAATATATCATCATCTACAATTAATATACTATATTTTCCTAGATTTTTCATTTACTTACTTATTTGTTGAGTACATAAGTTTTCAACTAATTCTAATGTAACTAAGATGTTTTATTAAAAATGATTTCTAACTAAATAAAAGTAAATTAATAAAAGAAATTTTTGTTGGTTATAAAAAAATTAATTTGTTGTAAAGGTATCCAACAATATAATAACATTGGTTATTAAATCCAACTTGTATTTTTGTTTTTCAATGTAGCATTATGTGTTTTTAATAAAGGCAAATTGAACCTTTATTTTAATCGTCGAATACAATTTATATGATTTTATATATTTATTATAAAAATATAAAAGTATATATATAGGGTAATATACTTACAATGAATATTTATAAGTAACAATAATGTTTATATTAACATATTTCAAATGTAGCATATATTACATTATATAATGACTTTTCAACTACTATCGATTGTAAGTTTAACAACGTATCAATTAGTTTTGAAAGAAATATCAAATTATCAAGTAGTATCATACAGATATTCATATTATTTTTATTATTTATTGATTTGTTTTTAATTTAAATGCATTAACTTTGTGATTTTGGAATGGTTAATCTATGTATCTATTGACAAATATGTATTTGTTTTACTACATATTTATGTTATAATATGAAAATACTCTATATTAATTATCAAAATTATACTGGTTGGAAAGCATGCGATATTGTAAAAGTTATCATTTGACAATGATTAGGAATTTAAATGCCATAACTTGAATTGAATTAAAATCATAAAAGTATGAAGACGAAACCGGTATTTTTAAACAAATACATTGACATAAACCATTAAATCCACTGCATTACCAACAACAATAGAGATAGTTTAATTACAAGAAATTGATAACCCTTTAACTAATATATAGTTTATCTGAAAATTGTTGCAACAAGTAAAAATCCCTGATAACTCAAATTGAGTCATATTATCCACCCATATGCCATCACCCGTTCTCATAATATGATTTACTTAGCTATTTCAATTTACGGTAATCTGTGTGTTATAAAAAGTGGAGTTTATTGTACGACATGTGATAGTTTACTCAATACATTTCGGAATCAAAATGGGTAGTGGGGTAAATATTTGCAAACTGGAGTGTAGAAAATGTAAGCCTTCATAAATAGCTAACCAATGGGCTGAAACTAACTCAGTATTATATTTTATAAAGACATGATGAATTATTGTCTCATAAATGGGATCTGAATAGTTTTTTGATTGCTTATATTAATTAATATAGCCCTGAATATAAAACCGAAATCTGCCTTTAAGTACTTTCAAACAAAAAGATTTTTAAATTCCCGGATTATATAAAAAACTCATAATCCTTCAATGAGTTGATTTATGTATTTCAACTTTAAGATTCCTTCGGATTTGTGTTATGGGTTTATCTTGATACACTTGGAGATTAACTAACCTGTCATTTCATTTCATACTTGAAAATGACTGATAATTAATTGCTAAAATTATTTTGTCAGTTAAAATAATTAAGCATAATCAGAATAGATTATGGAAATGAAAATAAAAATGAATCAACTGAATTGTCGGCTAAAAAATAATTTTATCCATTTATTAAACAGACTTTACCTAATTCTTTCAATCGCAAATTAATCATCAATATATCACAATTTATGGAATCGGAAAGAATATGTGAATTTTCAATAAATGCTTTTGGTTTTATTTCTGAAAATTGAAAAATGAACCTGTCATTAAAATTACAAAATAAAGATGCTTTAAGATTAACAATTACTTTGCTGTTATCGGCACATTTTAATTCAAATTTTTTATCACAAACAGTTTTTCCATTTTTTAGTTTTTCAACAATTCTATAGAATTTGGGATTTAATTCCAGTTTTAGTTTTTGGTTTGAATATTCTTCAACATTTTTTATTTTCAATAAATCGGTTGCAGGCTTATTTATTTCAATCAAATAACCATTTTGATTGAACACAACACAACATGTTGATAGTGACTTCAATATATTGAGTGTTACTTGATAGTCATCAAGTAATGTTAAAAAATTATACATATAATTTGCCGTTTTTTGGTAATCAACTTCATCTATTTAAATTAGGATTTATCTGTTACGTACAAGTCCCCGATTTGATTTTACTTCATTATCAAAAACAAGATTTATACCTAAAGATAAATTCATACATTTTGTATTATAGGGAATTGGAATCTTTGTTTTAGGATAACCGGCATTTAAATCGGATAACAAAAGTGTTGATTTTTCAAACGGTATGTAATCGGCAGCCAAAAACCAATTGAATATACCTGATTTAATCGCTATCCCGGCACCAATAGAGCTCATTCTTCCATTAAACAGGGAATAACTGAGCGTAGCATTCATCCAGCTTAATGGTCGTGAATTGACAGATCCGGTAAGCTCTTCAAGTATATTATTTTTATATAACCGGGCGTATGAAAGTAGACCGAAACTCAATTTATCCTGTAAAATGGTATATTCAAAACCGATATTTATTTTAGCTGTGGTATAAGTAGTATATGATACCGGAACAATTTTTGAACTTATTGCACTATTAAATGCTGTTGTAATTGAATCAATAAGTTGATTGTTCATTATAAGTTGATCATAAACATCCTGAAAAGCATTTGATGATGCATTATTGTTCAATGATTTAATACCATTAAATGTGTAATCTACTCCATATGTATAACTATGTGCATTATTTGTCCAACGAATAAATCCTAAATCATTAATAGCGCCGGATAATTTTACCTTTTCATTTAAATGATATTCAAATCCCACATCAATTCCGGCACCAGCTCCGGATGGATTAATCCAATCAGCAAACTTATCTGGTGTTAAAATGGAATACGTTTGATAGTTATCGGTTGAACTAATTTGAGCAGGACCTGAATAGTTAACATTTCCTTCTCCTTTTAATGTCCACTTTTCTACACCTGCTTTCAGGGTCATCTGATTGTTCGAATTACACAAATTAGCCGCTCCGACTAATAATTTCAGTTTTCCACCAATCTTCCACTTTTCATTCATTTGTTTTGAATAACCCAAAGCAAACTCTGAATATAAACTAACATCACCATCAAAATTAGTGAAATCATATGTGTTGTTTATACTGCTTAGGTTACCCAATAATGAGATTTGAAACAATTCTTTGGGTAGATTAACTGAACTCTGTATTTTCTCGGTAAGCGAAAAGGTCCAGTATGCTGATTCGTCTCTGAAGCCTATCGACAACAGATTGGTTTGAAGATCATTATTGATTAATATATTTGATTTTATGGTGTTGTAAAAATGAGGTATATTTCCCGTAGGGCTTAAGAATGAAACAGTTAGTCTGTTTATATCTTTATATACAAGATCTTTCAGCGAAAATGAATTATTCCCCATATTTAACTGTGTAAACCCTACAACAGGTAAACTCAGGTAAAAACCGGCAGTAGGTTGAAAAGCAGGATTTAAAAAGTGTCGCACCGGAACATCTTCCATAAAGTAGAGCGTATTCACTTGCTGTGCACGGAGGAAAAGATTAACCTTGCAATTTATCAATAACAGAAAAATCAGTATTACTTTATATTTCATTAAAGAAAGTTCTTTATTTATTATTAATACCCAAAGTGGTATTTACATCACCTTTTACATACAATCCAACTTTTAAATTAAAGGAATTTAATTTGGTAAAATGGATATTCGAATTTACATCTCCTCCTTCAATACGAACTTTATAAGTCATTATTCTGGCTTTTCTCATAGTATCCAGTTGAACTTTATTCATCTTGATTTGCAGCAATTGTTTGGTCTCTTTTCCTGACTGCACCAACCCATTTACATCAACTTTTCCGGCATCTATGATATATTTCGTCTCCATGCTCATAGGAATTTCATTCCCCAACGAATCAATCAAGGCAAATGAAAATGTCGATTTTACGGGTAAACCATTGGCAATATCTAATATTAATTCAGCAGAAGTAATGTTTGTTAAAAGTCCATGATTTAAATCATCCGAAATCAAATTATTTATATTCAAAACAGAATCCTTTACCTCATAATAACTTCCTTTGGTAAAACTTAATGGAATGATTGTTTTAATATTAACTTTTATTTTAGCATCAGAAGTAATAAAACTCGCACTTTTGAATTGTTTGTTTAGTGCCGAATCAACGCTTGCTGAAAAATTATACTCTAAAATATCGGGCATAGTTTCATTTTCAAAAAACTTATTGGTACCACCCCAGTCTTTATCAAGTGTTGGTAGTTTGATTTTAATGGTATCTCCAGGGAAAGCAGGTTTCCTCTTTAAATCAAAAGTGGTGGATTTAATGCCATTAAAACTAGCGAACACCGGGTACAAATTTTCATTTGTACTAAGAAATGCTTTAATATAATCTATATTAAAATTCAGGTAAGTCCCGATATTACTTGTCGTAGAAATCAGAACCTGGGGATTGGCAAATTTAAATGACCCCATTGGCATATCATAGTCCAATCCAATTTTTTGTTTGACAGAGTTTGCTAAATTAAAATTCGTTTTGAAATTTCCATAAACAACCGAATAATTCAATTGAGTAAATTTAATTTTGCTTGTAATAGATGTAGCAGGAGTTAAAAATAGTGGTTGCTTGTTGTCTTTTATATCTACTCTTATTTCAATTGGTATTCCACTTTCCTGAGAAGAAGTAGATATCATAAAATTTTCAATTTGAAAATATTTAATCAATCCAAGTCCATCCGGTGAAAATGAAAAATCGCTTGAACTACCATCAAGTTTTCTAATTTTTCCATTTGGAAATATTAGCGTAAATACTATATCTGAAGGATTAATACTTCTTAAATCAGTGCTGGTATTAATTATTACACTAATCGTAGCAGATTTTACTTTTATACTGTCAATCCGATCTCCGTTTTTATTGGAATTAATTCCAAGATTAATAGAATTATAGCTAACAATCGTAGGTATTTTTGTGTTGGAAGGTATAACAACTGCCATGTTAGGTGAAGGATATTGGAGTTGGATTAATTCCTGAGAATTTTCAAGAAAATTGAAATTTGGAAATTTAAATTCTAAGCTATCAACACTTAAATAATTCAGCTCACCATCATTTCCGATTTCAAAATTACCTTCCGTATCGTTGTTTGAGATAAGTTCGCCTAAGGTGAAACTGGCATCACCGATTGGTATTAATAAATAGGGATGTAAACTTACTTCATCAGAAATATTGCTTAAGTCAATATCAGCTTCACATGAAACAAAAAGGAAAGAAAAGAAAATTAAAACAGGAAATAGTAGTTTTGAATTCATATCAAATGGAAATCTCGGGAAATCAGTAAATATTGAATTTTAAAGTGGCTATAATGCTTTCAATAAGATGTTTATTAATTTTATAAATTATATTGAACTTATATATGAGTCAATTTTGCTAGTTCTCGTTTATCAATGATAATAATGTATCTTTCTTAAACACTTCTTAAAATTTGTTTCATCATTACAAACAAAATAGAATATAATCTACAGTAAAGTATGAAAAATAACAACTAAAATCGAGACGAAAATTTAAAAATATTACTATGTTAAAATAGGTAACCTTCAATATAACAGTTAGCAATTTTTATGAGTACAAAGATAGTTTGTTAAAAAAGAATATAATAATTTGATAAGGGTACTTTAAGGGTACATTTTAAAAATATATTTTAGAAGTTAAAATTCGAAATATATTTTTATCATTTAAATAATAAATGTGTAGAATATGAAATAAATCCCAAAGATTTTTCAGAACAAAAATTCCACAACTAATAGACAAAAAATAAGAACTTCTATTTTTATGTTTTCAATTTAAATGGATAAATATTCAAAATGTAATGAATAATTAATAAGATTATATCAATTGTATAAATCGAGAATAAATTTTTATTGAACGTTTTTAAAAATTATTATAGCTGGTTTACTTATCTCTTTTCCTGAAATAAAAAGAGAATAATATGATTATTCAAAATATGAAACAGTTTTTCTATTATAACTTAGAATTGAGAGTTTAATAAGGAGGGTATGCAAAATAGTGAACAATGATAAACAGGGAAGATTGTAATATTTTTAATTGATCATGCAATTACAAAATAAATAAACATAGATTATACCGATCTAAGCATTAGAATTGAATGTATGAATATGCATTTAAAATTTCGTATCCTTATCATGCAAAAATACAGATTGATGAATTATTGACAATAAGAATGTAAAAATTTGAAAGAATTAATTGCCACATTCAACTTGTATTTTCAACATAATATATTATTTTATATGACATTTATGACATTATTTTGTCCAATATTCTCATTTTAACTAAAATATATTGTTATTATGCCGATAAAATATTCAGATTATTTTGCAGAAAGTCAGTTAAAGAGGATGGCTTATATGTAATGTGCCCTAATCCTTAAATAAAAATCAATATGATTATCCACAAAAACTCCTAATGGGTTGAATTACTATTTCATCTGATTTTTTTATAATTCCGAAGGAATTGGAATAAGGAATTTATTTTAGGTCACATTGCGGATAATCATATAATATTATATATGAAATCCGAAGATATTATGAATTTAAAGAAATAAATTAATAGTTTTTGAAGCTTCAGGTGCTTTTCGGATGATCATACAATATTTTCACTATCCCTTTTGCTCGCGTTTTGTTCCCCTTTTACTCCTGTTTAGTAACATTAATCCCAAATAACTTTTTTAATTCTCACATAAAATACACTTATACATATCTATATAGATATGAATATGTAAGTTTTAAGTAAGTTTTAGGTATGTTTTATTTATGTTTTACTGTAAAATGGGAGTAAAATGCCAATAAAACAATATCCGAAGAGGAACTGAATTTTTATATAAATATATTATTATCCACAGGATTTCATTATACATAATTGGGCATTAATTATTCGGTATTTATGTGTGTACTGTTACAAATGTAATTGAAGATACTTTGGAGAAAAAAAATCGACAGATTATTAATTACTGCCGTTTCATACAATCCGGATTTCAAAAGTAAAATTTATACCAGGACACTTTGCGGATAATCATAAAAAAACAAATACAGAAAAGATTACCAGGGATTTAACCGGATTCTTTTAACTTCACATCCAGTTGGGTCAGTCTTAACTATTTTTCAATCAATCACATGAATAAAAATAGATTTATTAAGAGATGGTTTTGCCAATCATACCTTATGATTTTACGGAACTAAAAATTGTATGAAAAACAGATTCAGGCATTTTGTGGATAACCATATTTTTTATATATAAATTCGACAATATTTAAAAATGGTGGCTTTATCAACTAAATATTTATAAGTTGTCAGACTCACTTCCATTCACAATTGCAATCTTGTTCTTTTTTTGAATGAACAAGTCCTTTTTTATTCTTGATTTTATTATTTAATACAATGTTCATACCCGCAGACAGGTTAAAGCTGGTCGAATTATAAGGTATGGGTATGTTAATATCAGGATAATTTACTCCCAGGTTTGAAAGTGTAAGTGTTGCTTTTTGGAAAGGTATAAAATCGGCAGCAGCAAACCATTGAAAAATCCCTGTTTTTAAGCCTATACCTGCACCGATTGAACTCATCCTGCCATTTAATACAGAATAACTGACCGAGGCATTCAACCAGTTGTAAGGTCGGGTATTGACAGAAAAAGTTAGTTCTTTAGTCAGGGTTTTATTGAATAACTGTGAATATGAGAGGAGTCCAAAACTTATTTTATTATTTAAGATGCCATACTCAAAACCTAAATTAATCTTAGCAGTAGTTGCTGTAGTAAATGAAGCGGATTTAATCGTTGAACCATTTGTTTTACCAAAAGCAGTTGCTATTGAATCAACGAGTCCATTATTCAATACAAATTGATTAAATACATCCTGAAATGTGTTAATGGTTGAATTGCTGTCAAATAATTTGATGCCATTAAACGCATAATCTACTCCGTAATGATAATTTTGAACATTTCGTGTCCATCGGATAAATCCGGCATCAGTAATAGCTGCCGATAATTTAATATTCTTATCAAAAACGTATTCGACACCAAGGTCAATACCGGCACCTAATCCTGATGGTTTCAGCCAGTCAATTAAATTAGATGGAGTTGAATACGTGAACGATTGAAAATTATTAGTAGTATGAATTATAACCGGACCAGAATAATTTGCAATTCCTGTACCATTTAAATTCCATTTTTCAACTCCCGCATCCAGTAAAAATCCGTTATTGTTGTTTGATATATTCACCGATCCGACCAATAGTTTAATTTTACCGCCTATCAGCCATTGATTATCAATTTGTTTAGAATAACCAATTGCAGCTTCGGTGTATGCACTTATAGTGCCTTCGAGTTTAGTAAAATCATAGGAATTGTTTTGCGGGTTCGGAGTACCAAATAATGAGATGCTAAAAATATCTTTCGGAAGATTTACCGTACCGTTCATTTTATCGGTTAATGAAAAAGTCCAGTACGCAGCCTTGTGTCTAAATCCAACTGAAAACAGGTTAGTCTGAAAATCAGTTCTAAATGTGGTATTCGATTTCAAGGTATTAAAAAAACGTGGTATGTCACCAAGCGGGTTGAGAAATGAAATAGTTTGACCATTTACATTATATATAATATCTTTTAGAGAAAGTGAATTATTACTGATATTAAATTGTGTACATCCAATTATGGGCAAACTTAAATAGAAATCAGATACCGGTTGAAATGATGGGTTCAGCATATGTCGTACCGGAACGTCTTCCATGAAATAGAGAGTATTCACTTGTTGTGCTTTGAGGAAAAGAAATGCATTACTAATCATCAACAATATAAACAATAATAATTTTAATCTCATTAAAGATATCTCACGGTTAGTTTACTGTTCCGATAGTTGTATTTACATCTCCTTTTACAAACAATCCGACTTTTAAATCAAATTTGTTTATTGTTGTAAAATGAATATTTGAATTTATATTATCACCCTCAACCCTGACTATATATGTAATGGATCTGGCTTTTCTTAAAATTACCAGTTGATCTTTATCCACTTTAACCTCTATGGTTTGTTTCGTTTCTTTTCCGGGTAGCACCAATCCATTTGCATCGGTTTTCCCGGATTCTATTACATAATTTTTCTCAAAAGTAACAGGTAACTGTTTTCCTAATGAATCATTCAAAGCAAACGAAAAAACCGTTTTAACAGGAAGACCGTTTGTAATATTCAGAATAAGGGCAGTTGAGGTGATATTATTGTAAGGAAATTGATTCAACGCATTCGCAATTAAAGCGAAAACATTAGGTATAGAATCCTTAAATTCATAATAACTCCCTTTCGTAAAATTAAGTGGGATGATAGTTTTCATTTTAACTTTAATGCTGGCATTCGAAGTAATGAAAGCAGGAGTTTTGGATTGGTTATTTAATACCGAATCAACAGAGGCAGAAAAATTATACTGCAATTTATCAGGCATATTTATATTATCAGTTTCATTTTCAAACAACTGACTAGTTCCACCCCACTCTTTATTGAGAGTTCCAAGTTTAATATTGATAGTATCACCCGGGATAGACGGCTTTTTATTTATTTGAATGTTTGTATACCGATCACCATTAAAATCAGCATAAACAGCTTTTAGATTCTGATTGGTACTAAGAAAAGACTTAATATAATTTATCCTGAAATTTAAGAAAGTGCCTAAATTACTTGAAGCTGAAATACATACCTGAGGATTAGCGAACCTGATTAAACCGTTAGGTAAATCTTCATCAAAATCAATACTTTGTTGGAATATATTATTCAAATTGAGAATGGATTTAAAATTTCCATATGCCACTGAATAATCAAGTTGAGTTATCCTGATTGTACTTGAAATAGCTGACAGTTGATTTAACAAAAGAGGCGTACTTCCACTTTTTGCCATTACAGTTATGTTTACCGGTATTCCATTCTCTCCACCAATGGTACTCAACATAAAATTTGACAGACTGATGTTTTTTACTACACCAAATCCAAAAGGTGTAAATGAAATTGAACCAGAACTTCCATCGAGCATTCGAATTTTACCCTTAGGAAAATGAATAGTATAAATTAAATCAGAAGGGCGAATGCTACTCAGATCAGGACTTATATCAATGATCACACTAATAACAGCTGATTTCACGTTTATACTGTCAATTCTGTCACCATTTTTAGTGGAATTAATTCCAAGTTTAATTGTGTCATTATAATTTAACGGTGGTAAAGCGCTATTTGGTGATAAAACAGTAAGGATAGATGTCGAAGGATAGAGATTTCTTTTTAATGGTGTTGAAATATCCAGCAGATTCAGATTGGGGATTTTAAAATCTACACTATCGAAACTTATATAATTAATTTCAAAATCATTACCGGGTTCAAATTTGCCCGTTGGATCATTGTGCATGATAATTTGACCCAGGTTTACATTTGCACTACCGATTGGAACTATCAAATCGGGGTGTAAACTTACTTCTTCAGAAATATTTTGTAGATTTATATCAGCTTCGCACGAGACAAAAAGGATAGAAAAAGAAATTAAAACGAGAAACAGGAATCTGAAATTCATTAATTTGGAAAATTTAGCGATACAAACCTAACCAAAATAACAATTTGATTCTGCATGATTCGTCAAAGATATATAGTTTTTTTCAGGTAATCAATCAGTTATTAGTTATTTTTTTTGAATCGAAAGCAGTATTAGGAAAATTTACCAAAAACACAGTTTCAGTAGCTCTTGTTAATGCTGTATACAGCCAACGGTAAAAATCGCTGTTTATCTGCTCTTCAGACACCTGTCCGGGGTCGATAAATACTTTCTTCCATTGGCCTCCCTGTGCTTTGTGACAGGTTACTGCATAAGCAAATTTAACCTGTAAAGCATTATAATACTCATTCTCAAAAATTTTTTTAAACTTTTCACGTTTTGTTGTAATTTCAGGATAATCCTCTCCTACTGCTTCAAAGAGTTTATTTGTCATTTCATTCATTTGAACCGGTGAATCCGATTGCAATGAATCAAGCCATATCCGGGAATCTATTTCCCATTCAAAATCAAGTGAACGTAAAGTCAGATCGACAAACCTGAATCCATATATTTCGTGATATTTACGAACCCTTACAATCTGTAAGATATCGCCATTAGCAATAAAATCAATTTCTTTGTATGGTTTGTTCCAGTAGTAATTATTCCGAGTAACCATCAGCAAATCACCATTAGTCAATTCATCTTCTTTCATCATTACCCTGGCCCGAATGCCATTATTATAAATATTGGCTCTCTTATTCGATCGGGTAACCACAATTGTATCCTCTACTCCTACTCCATCATATGCTTTCTGTATTTCTTCTATTAATTCTATTCCGTTCAGCTTTCGAATGTCATCAAAACCTTCCAGGTCAAAAGAAGGAAATTCAGACGTTTGTTCTTCAGCAAGTTGTTTACGTAAAGAAGTGGCATTGTGTAATATTCCACTTTCCAATGCCTGACGAACTACGTGTGTTAATGTAAATTCCGTAACTTTTAATCCATAACCCAATAAGTTTTCCTTCTCTAAAGCAGGACTGTATGGTTGCATCACAGGAGGTAACTGAGCTGTATCGCCTAATAACAACAAGCTGCATCCCTCAGCACCATAAACAAACTGAATCAAATCATCCAGCAGCCGTCCAGAACCGAACGTAGTCTCTGCACCTGAGTTTGATATCATGGAGGCTTCATCTACAATGAAGAGGGTGTGCGTATTCAGATTATCGGCCAGTTGAAAACGGAACTCGGACATGGATTTCTGACGGTATATTTTTTTATGAATAGTGAAAGCCGGATAACCGGAATAACCTGATATTACTTTTGCAGCTCGACCCGTTGGTGCCATAAGTATGGTTTTCTGCTTTAATTCAATTAATGCCCTTACTAAAGCACTGATAACAGAAGTTTTTCCTGTACCGGCATATCCTTTCAACAGAAATAATTTTTCCTTATCAGTTGACATCAGAAAGCTTCCTAAAGCGTCCAGCAAGAGGATTTGCTGATCGTTCGGTTCAAAAGGAAGTTGAGCCTGTATACGGGATGTTATAAAATTCTGTAACATATTGCAAAGGTAATCATAAGCGATTAATAATTAATAATGAACAATTAATAATTGAGTATTGTATGAATAAACAAATTATTCTTTAATTTTGTGTTTCATTATTTTCGAACAGTTTCTCTTCATATAATTCGTATACATTCAGTAAATTCGTATTCTTATGAAAAATATAATCCTAATTTGTATGACAAGTATTCTGATGGCATGTGGCGCTGAAAAGCCAGGTACCCCTAAAATTGAGAATTTCAAGTATTCGGTCGATAAATTTGCCGATATTGAAATATTACGTTATCGTGTTCCCGATTTTGAAAAATTGAGTCTGAAGCAAAAAGAACTGGTCTATTATTTAAATCAGGCTGCCCTGGAAGGAAGAGACATTTTTTATGATCAAAATAACAAACATAATTTATGTGTTCGCCGAACTCTTGAAGCTGTTTATCAGAATTATAAAGGGGACAGGAAATCTAAAGAATTTGAACAAATGACTACCTACCTCAAACGTATATGGATGGGTAATGGTATTCATCATCATTATTCAGAGGATAAATTCATTCCGGAATTCTCATCAACTTATTTTGCCAATGTTCTCAAAACAATAGATCCATCCAGGTTACCCCTTTCAAAAGATGAATCGGTGGATATGCTGATCATAAAACTAACCCCGGTTCTTTTTGATCCGAAACTATACCCAAAACGAACGAACCAGTCCGAAGGGGTTGATTTGATAAAAACTTCTGCCAACAATTACTATGAGAATGTAACACAGTCAGAAGTGGAAGATTTTTACGGTAAAATGAAGAACCCTACTGACAGCACACCCGTATCCTATGGATTAAACAGTAAACTGGTGAAAAAGAATGGCATTTTAGTGGAAGAAACTTATAAAGTAGGTGGTCTTTACAGTGCCGCTATTACCCGGATTGTTGGTTGGCTGGAAAAAGCAGCAAAGGTAGCCGAAAATGATAAACAACTTGATGTAATAAGTTCATTAATTGAGTTTTATCGAACCGGTGATTTAAAAAAATACGATGAATACTCCATAAACTGGGTGGAAGACCTCAATTCTCAGGTCGATTTTGTAAATGGATTTACTGAAACCTACGGCGATCCGCTGGGAATGAAAGCAAGCTGGGAATCAATTGTCAATTTCAAAAATATCGAAGCAACCAAACGCACAGAAATCATCAGTGCCAATGCTCAATGGTTTGAAGATCATTCGCCTGTTGATAAACAATTTAAAAAAGAGACAGTTAAAGGAGTTACTGCCAAGGTGATTACTGCCACCATATTGGGTGGTGATTGTTATCCTTCCACGCCAATCGGTGTAAACCTGCCTAATTCGAACTGGATACGACATGAACACGGTTCTAAATCGGTGACAATTGAGAATATCACCGAAGCCTATGATCAGGCTTCTCTTGGAAATGGTTTTTCGGAAGAATTTATGTGGAGTGCTGTTGAAAAAAAACGTGCTAAGGACTTTGCTTCCATAACAAACAATTTACATACCGACCTTCATGAATGCCTGGGACATGGTTCCGGCAAACTGTTACCAGGAGTTGATCCGGATGCTTTAAAAGCTTATGGTTCTACCATTGAAGAAGCACGTGCCGATCTTTTTGGATTGTATTATATGGGTGATCAAAGAATGACGGAGTTAGGTCTATTACCTGATAAAGACGCCTATAAAGCGGAATATTATTCGTTCATTATGAATGGTCTGCTCACACAGCTAACACGCATTCAACCCGGCAAAAATATTGAAGAGGCTCATATGCGTAACAGGCAGTTAATTGCTGCATGGGTATACGAAAAGGGTAAAACGGATAAAGTAATAGAACTGGTAGAACGGAAAGGTAAAACCTATGTAGTCATCAACAGTTATGATAAACTACGAACCTTGTTTGGAAAATTACTTGCGGAAATACAACGTATTAAATCAACTGGAGATTTCAACGGAGGGAAGGTATTAGTTGAGAAATACGGGGTTATTGTGAATCAAAAATTACATGACGAAGTATTAAATCGTTATAAAAAGCTTCATTTGGCACCTTATCGCGGTTTTGTAAATCCGGTATATACTTTAGTAAAAAATGGCAGTGGTGAAATAACCGATGTAATAGTATCGTATACTGAAAATTATCTGGATCAACATTTGAGATATTCAAAAGACTATTCAAGTCTGCCCACTTACAATTGAAAAATCAATATTTAATAAGCGAGGTTATCTCCTGATGAGATAGCCTCGTTTATTCTGGTATTCCGTATATCCAAAAGTTCCACAATTATTTTTCTCATTTTATCAACCAATGGCTTGTTATCATCCGAATGAATAACAAAGTCAGCACGAGCTGATTTCTCTTCTTCAGATAGTTGATGTGACATACGTGCCCGTACATGTTCCGGAGTGATTCCATCACGTTTTACCACTCGTTCAATACGTATAGCTTCTTCAGCAGTAATTAAGATTACCCTGTCGACAAGTTTATTAAATCCACTTTCATACAATATGGCAGACTCAATAAAAAGCATTTTTTTGGGATACCTGTTTATTACCCAACTATTAAAATCTTCCATGACCAAGGGATGAACAATTGCGTTTAATTTTGTCAGTAATTCTGGTTTTCCAAAAACCAGTTTTCCTAAAGCAGATCTGTTGAGACCTTGTTCATTATAAATATCTTTTCCAAACATATCAACCAGTTTCTTTCTCATGGCAGAATGTTCATTTTGAAGTCGACGAGCCTCTAAATCAGTATCATATACTGAATAACCTTCAGCACGCAGCAAATGGGACAGTGTTGATTTACCACTCCCGATTCCGCCGGTTATCCCTATGATCAGAGGTTTTTGCATTCGATATAAAGTATGAAAAAATTATAAATTAGAATCAAATTATTTCATGTTTTTAAATGAAACAATTAAAGTCTTTAAACGGTTCAGTGGTTAGCTATAATTAGTCTTATTTGTAGTTTTAGAAACCAAAACTAAATCCGGCACTGAAAGTTGTATTTTTACCCTGAAGATATGCCGGAGTATATAAATTAAGATAACCCTGAGCTGTTTCGCGCACTTCACCGGTAATTGGTGTGGATGATAAGTTATACCCCTTAATATTTGAAAAAGCGACATTCAAAAAAGCATATGCATTATTTATAAACTCATATTGTGCATTTATACCAACAGTATGATTCCTCCATGTAATTTCACTTAAAACAGGCTGACTAATAATATTACCTACTTCATGACGATCGTAAATATACTCATTTCCATGCTTTGCTTCCATAAATGAAAGATTCAAATCCAATCCACGGATAGGTTTATAACGCAGTGCAAAATAAATTTCCTGAGAATTATCACCCAGATAACTTCCCAGGTTGTATCCGTTCGAAGCCCAGGTGAGTGCCGGAATTGAATGTTTATAATTAATGATGTTTGTATGTGTAAATTCTCCAATAACAGATAGATTTTCAACAGGAAAATTACTTAAACCAGCTCCGACTTTTATTGAAACAGGATTCTTCTCTTTACTATCGGGTAAAAAACGACCCCAACTGATTTCATCAGAATAAATTGAAGTGAAAAGATGCAAATGTTTTATATTACGTGAACTGATATTCATAAATACCTGTGAATTTTGATTTTCAATTCCCAACCCTTTTGTCAAACTATGATCCATGGATTTATAAAATGCAACAGGTATGAAATAAGCCGGCTGAACATTCTCTTCAGCATAAATAATTGAATTTCCGAAAGATAAATTCAGATTTCTTATTGGTGTGAAAGTAAACATATTGGCAGCAATAAATTTATTCGACATACGGTAATTCTTTGAACCCATATTATCAACGTAATAACGTGTCGAATCAATTACATTTGAAACCAGCCAACCATGAAAATATTGCATCTCAAACCACTTTGCGGGCTTTAAATGCAGAGTAATCATAGGAAATGAAGGTGCTCTGCCTGAAAGTATATTCGAGCCATGATAATTGTCTCCCCATATCACATTATCTTTTACCAAGCCAACCGAACCCCAGCGCCAGGAATATTTAATTCCGCCTCTGGAATCACTAAAATCACCTCCGGCAGTTGATTCTTTATATTCATAACCAGGGTAATCATTTAAATAACCCGGACGTGCAAGTAAAGGTCCTACCACAGAAATATCACGCAAACTCCCATAAATACTCAGATGTTTCCCGAACATTGTTTGAAAGTCGGCACCATACCATCGATTTATCATTGTTCCGTTAGAGTTATTAGTAATACTCACACCAAAAAGTGGCGTTATTCTGGCACGAAACAAGGTATCACGATAATTAAACCCCGGGTTGATACATGCTAATGAAAGTTGATTATTTCTTTTCAGATTAAATCTGGTTTCGGGAAGTTTATCCTGTTCAAGGGCAAATTCATTCAGAAAAAAGTTTAAATCAGCCTGCTGGCGATTATTCAGTTTATTCTTAAGGGTACTGGCATTATTAAGTTTTTCAAGAATAAACATTCTCGAATAAGGTTTTGCAACAGAATTTAGTTCAATAATCCCATCAGTTGCCAACTCATCTAAATAATCGTAAATACGGGTATATGAAATATGCTCAGGGATGTCCTGAGCATAACATGTAATAATTGCAAAAGCAAATAAAAACGACAAAATTGTCTTCTTCATTATTATATTAATTTTTAATACTTTTAAAAGCTATATTCTTTTATCCTGATTCCTGAATCTTGATTCTTAAATCTTTAGTCTTAAATCTTTGCTCTTTTATCTTTGTTCCTATTTCAAATACATAATACTGGCAGATGATGGTTCCACAACAAAAGATGTTTTATCCACAATTGCAATTCCACTCAAATTTATTTGACCATCATGGCAAACAAGGTTCCATTCTCCTGCAGGGATTTCAACCTTTACCGGTTTTCTGTTTCCATTATAAATTACAAGAATATCTTTCCATACTTCATCATTGACATGATTGGAGAGCATATAGCAAATTACATTTGGAGTTTTCAGATTAATGAATTTCAAGTGTTGTTCTACCATTTCCTGTGTTGGCATTCGAAATGCAGAATGTGCTTTCCGTAAAGCAACCAACCCTTTGTAATAGGTAAAAATGTCTTTATTTGCAGTTTTGAAATTCCAATCCAGTTGATTTACCGAATCAGGCGATTGATACGTATTATGAATTCCTTTTTTATTGCGATACAATTCTTCACCTGCATACATAAACGGTACTCCCTGGGAAGTAAATACAACAGTTTGTGCGAGTTTATCAAAACGTACCAATTCTTCATCAGTTGCATTTTCTGGTTTAGATGATTTCAACTTATCAACCAGACACATATCATCGTGGCAAGATACATAATTAATAATCTGTGTCGGATTATTTACATAAGGTTCTTTCGAATATATCAGTTTTGTATAATCTATGCTGTCATGTTGAGTTCCTCCCACAATTCCAAACTTAACACTTTCTTCCAGGCTATCAACACCTGAAACAAAACCCGGAATTAGTGAGTGCATCCAGCTACCTTTAAGTGCGTCGCGAATATCATCACTAAAAACAGCAATATTATCGAGTTGTTTTGCATTTTTCTTGACCGCCCTTTTTTCTTCTGCTAAGGGTGATCCTGCAGCTGTCCAACCTTCTCCATACATAAATATCGTAGGATCAATTCTGTCAAGCGCATACCTAATGGCATTCATTGTTTCAATGTCATGTATTCCCATTAAATCAAAACGAAACCCATCAATATGATATTCAGTTACCCAATAAACGACCGATTCAACCATAAATTTACGCATCATTGCCCGTTCGGAGGCTGTTTCATTGCCACAACCAGATGCATTCGACCAGGTACTATCTGCATTTAAACGATAAAAGTAACCGGGTGCCAATAAATTTAAATGAGAATTTTTAGCAGCTGCAGTATGATTGTATACTACATCCATGATAACTCTGATACCTGATTGATGAAGTGATTGTACCATTTGCTTAAATTCCCTGATTCGTGTCACCGGATTATAGGGATTGGTCGAATAACTTCCTTCAGGAACATTATAATTCACCGGGTCATAACCCCAGTTATATTTATTTTCATTCAGTTTAGTTTCATCAATGGAGGCAAAATCAAATACCGGTAATAAATGAACGTGTGAAATCCCCAATTCTTTTAAATGGTCAATTCCCGTAGCTTCACCGGCTGAATTCTTTGTACCATGTTCGGTGAATGCCAGATATTTACCTTTGTTCTTTATCCCTGAGTTTTTTGAGACTGAAAAATCACGCACATGAACTTCATACAGAGTAATATCAGTGAAATTTTTAAGTGGTGGACGCACATCATTTTCCCAACCTGAAGGATTCGTTTCCTCAAAATCAATTATAGCAGCACGTTTCCCGTTTACACCAGTTGCTTTCACCCACATACCCGGAGTTTCCTCTAACCATTTTTCATTAACTTTAATTTGAAAAGTATAAAATTTACCTTTCATATTTTCATTTATGTTTAGTGTCCAGGTACCTTTATCTGATCGTTTCATATCCAATGTCTGATAGGCACCCCCTTCACTTCCTTTATCGTATAACAGTAACTTAACTTCAGAAGCAGTTGGAGCCCATACCCTGAATTTAGAAGCCTGGAGTGAATAGGTAAGTTCCAGATCAGAACCTTCATAAACAGGATAATCGTCAAATGTTGTATATTTCGGGGTTGAAGAACACCCACTTAATATTCCGGTAATCAGTAACATAAATAATGAATGTTTTTTCATAATTGATTTGAGTGAATACATTTCATTGTAAAACAAACTATTAATTGAAAATAACGGATAAAAATAATAAGGTATCAGATCCTTATTATTGTTGGATACCATCCCGTTTTAAAATAGCATCAATCGTAGGTTCCTGACCACGGAATCGTTTATATAAAATCATCGGATGTTCAGTACCCCCTTTTATCAATATATTCTGACGAAATGAATCAGCTGTTTTCTTGTCGAAAATTCCGTTCTTTGAAAATACTGAAAAAGCATCTGCATCCAATACTTCTGCCCATTTATAACTATAATAACCGGCAGCATATCCCCCGGAAAAAATATGACTAAAGGTTGTACTCATGGAAGCGTTAGGCACTACCGGTAATATCTGTGTTGAAGCCATGGCTTGTTTTTCATGGGCTACCACATCACCTTCAAAAGTTTTTTCAATTGTATGCCATGACATATCAAGATAACAAAAACTAAGTTGACGTAAACAGGAATAGGCAATATTATAGTTTTCTGATGCTTTAATTTTTTGAATCAATTCCGGTGGAATTTTTTCTCCGGTTTTATAATGTTTCGCAAAACCATCTAAAAACTCTTTCTCAGATGCCCAGTTTTCCATAATTTGAGATGGTAACTCAACAAAATCCCTGTAGACATTTGTCCCTGAAAGTGATTCATAGGTGCATTTAGTGAGCATACCATGCAGCGAATGGCCGAATTCATGTAAGAAAGTTTTCAATTCATCATAAGTCAATAATGCGGGTTTTGATTCTGTAGGACGGGTAAAATTCATTACTACAGTTACCTGTGGACGGTTATCTGTTTTACCATTCATACTTTGAGCCTTAAAATCATTCATCCAGGCACCAGCACGTTTACCATCACGAGGATGAAAATCGGTGTATAATACAGCCAGGAATTTCCCATTTTCATCAGTTACGTCATATGCATCTACTTCTGTATTATATACGGGTATACGGGTATTTTTTGTGAATTTAATTCCATACAACCTGGTTGCCAGTCCGAAAACACCTTTCTTCACATTTTCAAGTTCAAAATAGGGTTTCAGCATTTCATCATTTACCGAATATTTTTCATCCTTTAGTTTTTCAGAATAATAGGACCAATCCCAGGGTTGAATTTTGAAATATGCACCATTTAAATTAGCATAATTCTGAACTTCCGAATATTCTTTTTCAGCTTCAGGCTTATATGCTGCCAGCAATTTATCTAATAAATCATACACTTTGGTCTTATTTTCAGCCATTCTATCTACAAGTTCATAATCGGCATACGATTTATAACCCAATAAATTGGATATTTTTAATCTGGTATTGACAATTTTTCTGACATTTTCCCTGTTATCAAATTCCCCTCCCAACATGCATTTTGTTGTATTGGCTATATAAAGTTCACGGCGTAAATCACGATTGTCTGCATATTTCATGAAAGGCACATAACATGTTGCCTTTAAATTGAGCATCCACCCATCTTTACCTGCTTTCTTCGCATTCGAAGCAAGCATATCCATAAAATCCGCCGGCAATCCGCTAAGCAATGATTTGTTTGAAATCAATAAGCTGTAATTATTTGTTTCTTTCAGTACATTCTGACCGTACTGAAGTGTCAGCATACTTAAATTTTTAGTCAGTTCCCGGTAAACAGCTTTATCGGCATCCGAAAGATTTGCACCATTTTTTGTAAAACCTTCGTATGTTTCTTTCAAAAGCATTTGTTGTTCGGGGTTCAGTTGAAGTTTGTCCTTTTGAGTGTAAACGGCTTTTACACGTGCAAAAAGGGCAGCATTCAACCGGATAGAATTTGAATGTTCTGTAACAAGAGGAGAAATTTTCTCAGCTATTTGCTGTAAGTCATCTGTTGTTTCTGATCCTAATAAATTATAAAATGGAGAGCTGACTTTCGTCAGTAAAGATCCGGAAAGTTCCAACGCAACAATCGTATTTTCAAATGTAGGTTGCTGTGGATTATTAATAATCTGATCAACTTCTATTGAATGTCGCTTCATTGCTTCCTCAAAGGCAGGAAAATAATGTTCTGTTTTTATTTCATTAAAAGGAATGGTCTGGTGCGGGGTTTTATACGTTTCGAAAAACGGATTACCTGCCATAGCTGTAAGGGCTACTGCTAAAGTTGACATAAGCAAAGTAATTTTTGTTTGGCTCATTTAAGTTAGTAATAAATTTAATATTCATATGTTTATTCAATTTTCAGAATCTTATCCTATCAGTACATTTTAATAAAAAATTTACTATTATTTTTTTATTAATTTCTGGACCAGTTGCTCTTCCGTTGTAGTTACATGAAGTATATATATACCTTTTGGAAAATCGCTTATATCAACTACACCCGTCTGAAATGCAATGTTTTCCTTTTTCAATACCTGACCGTTCAGGTTAGTAACATTCCATGATTTTAAATTATATTTCTGGGTATTAATATAAAAAATTCCATCTGAAGGATTTGGATAAACAGGTATTAATTGCATCTTATTCGACACAAGCGGTGTGTAAAGTTCGGTTTCAGTGATTGGTATATAACTGATTTTTAGACTTCTTCCTTTTTGGACGGACTGTTCATTGTTAAACATATATGGAATAAAGGATGTTGTAAGATCTCCTGTTTTTCCACCCCAGAATTCATATTTCGATTCTATGTCATTTGCCTTATTCAATGCGAAATTTGAATAATTGATAGAAACTAACCCTCTCCAATCATTGTAGATTGGTTTGAAGAGTGTTTTTTTAATTAATTTATTTGTTATGTCATATTCGTAATCATAACGAATATCATTTTTCCAAAACATAGTACTCCATCGCATATAAGTTTCTGAAATGAGTTCAATGCTATCGTTATATTGATAATCTATTCGTTGTGTATTTTCCCAAACCGATAGACTGGATATCCATTTTTTGTTACGGACTGATTCAATGGAAGAGGAATTTGTTGTATAATACCAGTTTATTAATTCTGAATTTAACCAGTCATTATCAGTCTTTTCCTGCATTAATTGCGAATGAAGTGTACCGTCAGAATTATAATTGAATGTTGAAAGATATTGATTTGTAATATTACCCGACTGAAATTCCTTAATTTTTATCGAATCAGTTTTACCGTTTTCAAAATAACGAAAATCAGTTTCAAGTGATAATTGCCAGTTATTGGATTGCCAGTCAAAATCTTTTTTTGTTGCTAAAATAGATTTATTATATTGAAATTCATATTTCTTAAATAATGTAGGTGAACCACTGTTGTAAATATTGTGAGTCTCTAATATTAAAAGGTCATTATCGTACTCATAATCTATCGTATACGAAATAAGCCATGTATTATCATACCAGATTCGTTCCCTTAAGTTAACGCAATTATTTCCTGAATATATCCATTCGTTCAATGATTTTCGAACCCAGGTACTATCTTGTAAATAGTATTTCATTTCCAACACTTTCTTTCCCTGATTATCATACAAATACAAATACCGGAAAGTTGAGTCGTTATCTATTACCTTAATTTCGGTAATCAATTGACTATCTGATGCCGATAAAGCCTTGTCAGGTATAAAAACCATGAACAAAAGAAGAATAAACAAGGGTCTGTAAAAATACTTCATTCGTGAAAACAAATATTATAATTTTTTTCAAAAATACACATAATAATCCATTTGCACAACAGTATTTCTATCTTTTTAAACCTGTTAATTTATTATTTATACTAATTCCATAAAAAAAATAATTTCATTTCAAAATAAATATAGTTCGATGAATTAAATAAAAAATTCAACCTTATCTTTAAATGATTACGTAAGATTAAATCATTTAAATTTGTTTCTTACGGATTAAACAATTTCATGATTCGAAGTCTGAACATCCTGGTCATCTTAAACCTTTCTCACAAGCAATCTCTGATTAGCAATTTCGACAAGTCAAATTTAAATATTATCCGGTAAATTAGCGGAAAAGAAAAAAGCACTACAAAAATTTTCTGTAGTGCTTTCCGGTTAAAATATAATTTATCGCGTAAATTTAATATACCGTGGTTCTGTTGGCACATAATCCTCTTTATCCCATAACGAACTGGTGATCATCAAGTCGGCACTATATCGGTTACACGCAATAGGAACATTATGTACGCGACATTGACGCAGCAACATTTGAATATCTGCTTCATGGGGTTGCGGATTTAAATCATCAATCAAAAATACAGCCAGATTGACTTGTTTTCTGACTACTAAGGCGGCAATCTCAGCATCTCCACCCATTGGACCTGAATTCATACAGGTAATGTCTACATCGACGCCTTTCTTTTCAAGGGCATTTTGAATTAATTTGCCCGTTGTCCCTGTACAAATCAATTTATGTTTAGACAGCATGTCCGCATTGAAGACGGCCCAATCTACCATATCGGCTTTTCTGTTGTCGTGTGCAACCAGCGCGATAGTTAATTGTTTATTCATATGTTTTATGTTATGGTTGTTCATTTTACAAAGTTACATATTATTCTGTTTAAACTATCTAAAGTTCAAAAAGTTCATGAATAAATAACATCCGGTTTGCTTCTTTTGGAAATTTATGTTACTTTTGTTTCTATATGCACTATAATATGGTTAAAAAAATCAGTATTCTGTTTTGTTTTTTATTATTTCTTCTAAGTCTTAATGCTCAGCATCTTAAACGTGAAATGCGAGCTGTTTGGGTTGCTACAGTTGCCAATATCGACTGGCCCAGTCAACGTAATCTGACTTCAAAAGCTCAACGTGATGAGATGAGGTTGCTACTGGATCAATTTGCCAAAAATAATATTAATGCCATCGTATTGCAAATTCGCCCTACAGCAGATGCTTTTTATCCTTCTACACTTGAACCCTGGTCAAATTGGCTTACAGGCAAACAAGGTGACAGGCCTAATCCATATTATGACCCTCTGCAATTTATTATAGATGAAGCACATAAGCGATGTATTGAAGTACATGTTTGGTTAAATCCCTACAGGGTAACCAATTCAGACAATACAAATATATTAAGTAAGGACCATCTGTATTATAAAAACAGAGATTTATTTGTCAAATACGGGGGGAAGACATACTTTGATCCCGGACTGGACGAAACAAGGGCTTTTTTAAACCGGGTTGTTCAGGATGTTGTTGAAAGATATGATATTGATGCCATTCATTTTGATGATTATTTCTATCCATACAGGGTTGGAAATGAAGAATTCCCTGATGAAGCCTCTTTCAGAAATAATCCAAGAGGTTATGCGCCTAACCAGAAGAATGACTGGCGGCGTAATAATGTAAATATGGTAATTGCAGAATTACAAAAAACAATTAAATCAGCCAAACCATGGGTTGAGTTTGGTATTTCACCATTTGGCGTTTGGCGGAATGACAATATCGATCCTAAAGGTTCGGCCACACGTGCAGGAGTTCAAAATTACGATGATTTATATGCTGACATTCTGAAATGGTTAAGAGAAGGAACCATAGATTATGTTGCACCTCAGTTATACTGGGAAATAGGTAAGAAAGTAGCCGATTACGAAGTATTGGCAAAATGGTGGAGTGAAAACTCATATGGGAAAAATCTTTATGCAGGACTTTTTAATTCCCAATTAGGATCGCCAGAAGCAAATCAGGCATGGCGAAAAGGAAATGAATTAGTGCGCCAGCTAAATTTGAATAAACGATTTCCACAAATTGACGGGGCTGTATTTTATAGTGCGAAAGCTTTTGTCAAAAATAAACTCGGACTAAATGACAGCCTTCAAAACAATTTTTATAAATACCCGGCCATTTGTCCGGTTAACCGGAATATTCAGGGTGAATCTGCTGCTCAACCTCAAAACATCCATGTACTTAGAGATGGTAAAGAATCCTATCTTATCTGGGATGAGGTTAATGAAGAAGGGGGTTGTCAGACAGCATATTATGTTGTATACGCCTTTAAAGGCAAAAAAGTAGGTGACATGAATGATCCTTCCAATATCATTGCCCGTACAAGGGATAATTGCCTTGATTTACGTGAATTAGACCGTAAATTCCGGGGACGCTATGCATTTGTGGTCACCAGTGTTAACCGGTATAAACATGAAAGTGTTCCGACTCAGGGAGTAACCAGAAGAATGTAAAATCAATGTGATGATGTGATGATGTGATGATGAGATGATGAGATGATGTGATGATGTGATGATGTGATGATGTGGTGATGTGATGATGTGATGATGTGATGATGTGATGATGTGTTGATGTGATGATGTGATGATGAGATGATGAGATGATGTGATGATGTGATGATGTGATGATGAGATGATGAGATGATGTGATGATGTGATGATGTGGTGATGTGATGATGTGATGATGTGATGATGTGATGATGTGTTGATGTGATGATGTGATGATGAGATGATGAGATGATGTGATGATGTGATGATGTGATGATGAGATGATGTGATGATGAGATGATGTGTTGATGTGATGATGTGATGATGTGTTGATGAGATTATGTGTTGATGTGATGATGTGATAATGAAACAGGAACCCCTGCAATAAATAATGTTGCAGGGTTTTTTTGCATTCAAAAATATGGTTGAAAATTTTAATTCAAAAAATCCACGTCACATTTATGCAGCGGGGATAATCTATGAACTAAAAACTATAAATCTGTTTATCAACTTTTTAATGCATTCGTTTGTTTTACAATTTTAGCAACGATTTTTTTTGTTTCAGGTTCCAGGTCCATCAGTATTCACACTAATTGCAAATCTAAAACGTTGTAAATATAACATTTAACTAAATTTCAATTTATGAAGTTCAGCTTATAATTGTTGTAAACAAATTTATTTGAATTTTGTTATCAAATTAATTTGAAGGTTGTATATTTGCATCGTGTATGCATTACAAACACTTACACTTAAATATGAGACAACGATTTTATTTTGACACTTCTGTTTTTGGAGGTGTATTTGATAAAGAATTTGAAGTTGGAACTTTACAACTCTTTGAAAGAGTTAAGCATGGTAAAATAATATGTATTTACTCCGATTTAACTGAGACTTAACTTGTAAATGCACCGGAAAATGTGAGGGATTATTTCAGATCATTACCATTTGAATCGAAAGAAAAAGTAGAGGTAAACGATGAGATATTAACTCTTGCATCAAAATATATAGTAGAAAAAGTTGTCGGACAGACAAGTTTTGATGATTGTGTTCACATAGCAACAGCAACTATTTGTAAAGCTGACATTTTAGTAAGTTGGAAAAAGCATTAATAAGTATTTCTGTATTCAACCTTAGTTGGTCGTAGTTTATTCGTTCTTTTGTCAGGCTTATTGTTGCTGAATAATTATTGATAGAAGTAAGTCTCAATAATTGCAAAATAAAAATCCCCGTTGCACAATATGCAACGGGGATTTTCTATAAAATATAAAATAAAAACTGCTTATCAGCTTTTTAATGCGATAGTTGGTTTTACAATTTTAGCAATGATTATTTTTGTTTCAGGTTCCAGGTCCATCAGAATGGTATCACCTTCCACCACTTCACCACCCAATACCACATCAGCTAAACTGTCTTCCAGGTATTTTTGAATAGCACGTTTCAGCGGACGGGCTCCAAACTGCACATCATATCCTTTATCAGCAATATAATCTTTTGCTGCCTGTGTGAGCTCCAGGTTATAACCCATTGTAGTAACCCTGCCAAACAAACCTTTCAACTCCAGGTCGATAATCAATGATATAGATTCTCTGCTCAATTGTTCGAACATAATCACATCGTCAACCCGATTTAAGAATTCGGGTGCAAAAGTACGGTTCAACGCTTTTTGAATTACTCCCCTTGAAAATTCAGAATCATTCTCTTTTGTTGATGGAGTACTAAATCCAACGCCTTTTCCAAAATCTTTCAACTGACGCGTACCAATATTGGAAGTCATGATAATAATGGTATTCTTAAAATCAATTCTTCGTCCTAAACTATCGGTCAACCTTCCTTCGTCCATAACCTGAAGCAAGAGATTGAATACGTCTGGATGTGCTTTTTCAATTTCATCCAATAGTATAATAGAATATGGTTTTCTGCGTACTTTTTCTGTCAATTGACCACCTTCTTCATAGCCTACATATCCCGGAGGTGCGCCGATTAGCCTGGATACACTAAATTTCTCCATGTATTCACTCATATCCACCCTGATTAATGCATCTGAACTATCGAACATAAATTCTGCAAGCATTTTTGCCAGATGGGTTTTTCCAACACCTGTTGGTCCAAGGAAAATAAACGAACCGATAGGTTTGCTCGGATCTTTCAGTCCGATACGGTTACGTTGAATTGCTTTTACAATTTTATTCACCGCTTCGTCCTGACCGATTATTTTTTGTTGCAGCCATTCCTTCATTTGACGAAGTTTAAGTCCTTCTGCCTGTGCAATTCGTTGTACCGGGATTCCCGACATCATGGCAACTACTTCGGCCACCTGTTCTTCATCTACCGTTTCAGGATGTAGCTGTGCTTCTTCTTCCCAACGTTTTACTGCGTCTTCCAGTTGATATTGCAGTTGTTTTTCCTGATCGCGTATCGGTCCGGCCAGTTCATATTTTTGTTCAGACAACACTTTAAGTTTGTCTTTTCGCAAATCTTCTATTTTCTTTTCAAGTTCTTCAATTTCAGCAGGAACAGAAACAGTTCCTATGTGAACCCTGGAACCTGATTCATCCAATGCATCTATGGCTTTATCCGGAAAACAGCGATCGGTGATATACCGTTCGGTTAACCGCACACAAGCTTTAATAGCATCAGGAGTATAACGTACATTATGATGATATTCATACCGGTCCTGTATATTCTCCAGAATCAGCAATGTTTCCTCGGCAGTAGTCGGGTCAACCATCACTTTTTGGAAACGACGTTCAAGCGCACCATCTTTCTCTATGCTTTGACGGTATTCGTCAAGTGTAGTAGCACCAACACATTGTATTTCGCCGCGTGCCAATGCCGGTTTAAGCATATTTGCTGCATCGAGTGAACCCGGTGCACCACCTGCTCCTACTATGGTGTGAATTTCATCGATAAACAGAATGACATCCGGATTCTTGGATAATTCGTTCAAAATAGCTTTAATCCGTTCTTCAAACTGACCACGGTATTTTGTACCGGCTACAATCGAAGCCATATCCAATGATACAACCCTTTTATCAAACAACACACGTGATACACGCCGTTGAATGATTCTTAATGCCAGCCCTTCGACAATAGCCGACTTACCAACACCGGGATCACCTATCAACACCGGATTGTTTTTTTTGCGACGACTTAGGATTTGTGCCAGCCGTTCTATTTCCCGGTTACGTCCAATAATCGGATCAAGCCTGTTTTCAAGTGCAGCCTTTGTTATATCTGTCCCAAAAGTATCCAGTGCCGGAGTATCACTTTGTTTTGTACCCGAAGAGGATGAATTCGGTTTCTTTTTACTCCGTGGATCTTCATCTTCATCTTCATCATCCTGGAAACTCGATCCCATTTGAAAATCTTTCGGTTCTTCAATATAGGCCTTGGCCTGATCGTATGTCAAATGTTCAGCCAGCAATACATCACCGGCCAGGTTATTTTTTTCTTTCAGGATAGCCAATAACAAATGCTCCGTATCAGCAGTTTCAGCCGATAATGACCGTGTTTCAAGTTCCATGATTTTTTTAATTCGTTCCGTGCTTTTTAAATTCGGAATTTCTGATCCACTGGGATCCAGGTCAGTACGAATCTGACTCTCGATAATTTGTTTGATTTTCAACAAATTAACATGCGATACATTTAAAATATCTATCGCTTTCCCGTTCCCGTTACGTAAGATGCCCAGAAGCAAGTGTTCAGGACCCACGTAATTGTTGCCTAAACGTTCAGCTTCTTGTGAGCTATAGAGTAGCACATTGTGCAATTGTTCCGAATAGTTGACTGTCATATATTGGTTCTCCTAAATGATTAGTTTACAAAAATAGTAAATAATGAGTAAATTCGATAGTTTAATTAAATATTTATAATACGTTTACTTAAGTTTATGGTCAATTTCAAATTCTTCCTCATAAGTTGTGCCAAACTACATTCAAAAACAGTACCGAAACTTAAAAATAACACTAACCGGTAATTATGGCAGTAAAATCATGCTTTAAAATAAAATATTTATACAGTTTAGTTTAAATTAATAGGATACTCAATTACTCTTTTCGTCATAGTTATCAATTTATCGCTAAATATTTTCTACAACTTATTACTTTTTTCTGTAGATTTGCGGACTAAAAACCATTCTGCCCATTTTACAATAAAAACTTCTTTTTATTATACAAACACCTTTAAATACAAATAGTTTATGACTGAAAAAGTTTCTTCTTCACTAAGGGAATCTCCTACTGCTCGCTGGATAGTTTTAATACTGGTATCTTTTACCATGATGTGCATGTATTATCTGACTGATGCCATGGCTCCGTTACAGCAGCAATTACAAAGCAATTTACACTGGTCTGCAACAGATTATGGCTTTTTTACCAGTGGATATGGTTGGTTTAATGTATTTCTTCTCATGCTTGTTTTTAGTGGAATTATACTTGATAAACTGGGTACACGCTTTACCGGAATTCTGGCAATATTTATCATGCTGGTAGGTGCCGGCGTAAAATATTGGGCTATATCAGGGCATTTTACCGGTTTATACGGAATGAACATTTTTTCCTTTCAGATACTAGGTGCAACTCCTACATCGGCGATAATTGCAGGATTGGGATTTGGGATTTTTGGTGTTGGTTGCGAAATGTTTGGTATTGCAGCAAATAAAGCAGTTGTTAGATGGTTTAGAGGCAAAGAAATGGCATTGGCTATTGGTTTAAACACGTCAACCGGACGAATAGGAACTGCGTTGGCTATGTTTACTCCACTTCCCTTGTACAATTTAACGAAGAACGTCAGTGCACCAATACTTTTGTCAGTACTGCTATTGTTAATCGGATTATTGGTTTTTATATTTTTCGTTATGTTAGATAAACGATTGGATAAAGAAGAAGCAGATGCCGGCATTTCAAAGGAAGAAGAATTCAAAGTTTCGGATATTCGGGACATTGCCGGTAACCGAGCTTTCTGGTACATTGCAATTCTCTGTGTTTTGTTTTATTCTGCAGTTTTCCCTTTTATTAAGTTTGCAACCAATCTGATTGTTCAAAAATACACTGTCCCAGATCTATTTGCTGGTTATATTCCGGCATTATTACCTTTCAGTGCATTATTATTAACCCCGCTCTTTGGTGGTATTTCTGATAAAAAAGGAAAAGCAGCTTCAATAATGATTCTGGGTTCCATTATGCTTGTTTGCGTGCATTTATTATTTTCAATCCCATCACTGAATAGCTTTCCAATTGCAATAGGATTGGTTATTTTATTGGGAATTGCATTCTCACTGGTTCCTTCGGCCATGTGGCCTTCTGTAGCTAAAATTATTCCTCACAGTAAACTGGGAACAGCTTATGCCATGATCTTTTGGGTACAAAACATCGGATTAATGTTGGTTCCGCTATTAATAGGCTTTGTATTGGATAAATATTGTATTATCGGTACGATTACTAAAATAGTGGATGGAAAAGTACAACACCTTACTCAATACAATTATACTATTCCAATGCTGATTTTTGCCTGCTTTGGTTTTGTTGCTATAATTTTTGCATTTTTGTTGAAATCAGAAGACAAAAAGAAAGGATATGGCCTTGAAAAACCAAATGTTGCTGAATAATTTTCAGTTACAATTTTCTACTAAAAGGGACATGCCGGTGCATGTCCCTTTTATTTTTAAACAACAACCCAAAAAAAATTGTTTTCATATTCAAAAAAAAGAAGTATTTTAGCATTTCAATTAGAATAGAAAAATCAACAACTAGCAATATGGAAACCAATACGTTACTAACTGAAGTGCTTGCAAAAGCGCAGATCTGGCTGAATGGGAATTACAACGAAGAAACCAAAACCGATATTCATCGGATGATAAATGCTGATGATAAAAGTGAATTGATCGAGTCGTTTTACCGTGATTTGGAATTTGGTACCGGTGGTTTACGTGGTATCATGGGTGCCGGAACCAACCGGATGAATATCTATACAGTAGGTGCTGCCACCCAGGGATTAAGTAACTACCTGAAAGCTCAATTTCCCAACGTTCCGCAAATCAGTGTGGTGATAGGCCATGATTGCCGTAATAACAGTCGGTTGTTTGCCGAAATATCTGCTAACATATTCTCTGCCAATGGTATTAAGGTATATTTATTCGAAGACCTCCGCCCTACCCCTGAAGCTTCTTTTGCCATTCGTCAGTTAGGTTGTCAGAGTGGAATTATCCTGACCGCATCTCACAATCCGAAAGAATACAACGGGTATAAGGCCTATTGGGACGATGGGGCTCAAATGATTGCACCTCATGATGAAAATGTAATTACCGAAGTAAATAAAATAGCCAGTATCGACCATATCAGGTTTGATGGTAATCCCGCTTTAATTGAAATCATTGGTGAAGAAATTGATAAAGCATTTATCGAAAATATTAAAAAATTATCCCTTTCGCCTGAATCGATTAAAAGAAACAGCAATCTGAAAATTGTATATACCCCGATTCATGGAACCGGTGTTAAGCTCATACCACGTGCTTTGAGAGAATATGGATTTACAAACGTTATCCATGTACCCGAACAGGATGTAGTTAGTGGCAACTTCCCGACAGTAGTATCGCCTAACCCGGAAGAACCGGCAGCATTGGATATGGCGGTTAAAAAAGCCATTGAAGTGGATGCTGATATTGTAATGGCATCCGATCCTGATGCCGACCGTCTTGGTGTAGCATTGAAAAACGACAAAGGTGAATGGATACTGGTCAACGGGAATCAAACAGCACTGCTTTTCATCTACTACCTGATTCGCCGTTGGAAAGAACTCGGCAAACTGACAGGTAACCAGTATATCGTAAAAACCATTGTGACTACCGAAATTATCAAACAAATAGCCGATAGGAATAAAGTTGAAATGTTTGATTGTTTTACCGGATTTAAATGGATTGCTGCCGTTATTCGTGAGAATGAAGGCAAAAAGGAATATATTGGCGGAGGTGAAGAAAGTTATGGCTTCCTGCCTGAAGAATTTGCACGCGACAAAGATGCTGTTTCATCCTGTGCAGTAATGGCCGAAATATGTGCCTGGGCTAAAGATAACGGGAAAACCCTGTTCGAATTATTGCAGGATATTTATGTAGAATACGGATATGGAAAAGAAAAAGGTATTTCAGTAGTACGTAAAGGGAAATCGGGTGCCGAAGAAATCGTTCAGATGATGCAGAATTTCAGTACCAATCCACCTAAAGAAATTGCCGGTTCAAAAGTGAAAATCATTAAAGATTATGAGTCACTGAAAATGACCAACCTCGATTCGGGTGAAGTATCCGACCTTGATATGCCCACAACCTCAAATGTACTCCAGTACTTTACTGAAGATGGCACCAAAATATCAGTTCGTCCTTCGGGCACAGAACCAAAGATTAAATTTTACATAGAAGTACGTGGTGAAATGACTTCACGTGAAGGCTATGATGCAGCCGATGCAGCAGCTAATAAAAAAATTGATGCTGTGCGCGCTTCCCTTGGAATCTAATGAATCTGTTTTATTATTCAGACAATAAATTCTTATCCTGATTTAGTAACAGTTTCCTGGCATTTTATTCATTTCAAACCAGTCAACAATTGTTTCGCAGAAGTTTAATCCCATTATAAAAAGGGAATAAACTTCTGCTCTTTTTTTAATGCAGGTTTCTACCATATTATAAATCAAAAATAAAGA
>Ga0302215_10000207_pt1 | contig 44668 bp, 28 predicted proteins | sample II_Fen_N3_1_FD_194580 | JGI IMG/M metagenome (GOLD analysis project Ga0302215, IMG submission 194580) | Peat permafrost microbial communities from Stordalen Mire near Abisko, Sweden - II_Fen_N3_1 | ecosystem: Environmental > Terrestrial > Soil > Wetlands > Permafrost | place: Sweden: Abisko... | reverse complement strand
TAAGATATGCCTGAATCTTTTAAAAAATGATTCTCTCAAAGCAAGTATCAAAGGAAAAAGAAAAGCGGCTGGTTGGGAGAATAGCTATTTGCTCCAACTCATAAAATTTTAATGCGTCAGCCCTGCAGTCAATAAATGTTTTGTTGGCTATAAGCTGGAATTTCAGCAGAGCAACAATGTGAATCTTTTAAAGATTATCATAACTTTGCAACTGTTGTTAAATGACATTATTCGTTAATATAAAAAATATTTACACCCCCGATGTTATGTTTTTAATTCTCAATCGTCGTAATTATAAATGAGCGATTACCAATTTAAGGCAGAGATACTGCCTATACGCGATAAACTCTTTCACATTGCCCAAAAGATATTGGCGGAAGAGCAGGAAGCAGAAGATGCCGTACAGGAAGTTCTTCTTAAGCTTTGGCACATGCGCGATTCACTTAATAAATACGACAATACAGCAGCATTTGCAACAACGGTTACAAAAAATCACTGCATGGATCGATTGAAAATGATACGGCGAACAGATTCGTTGGACGACACTTACAATTCACGTGCAGGAACCGATAATCCCTATTTGCAACTGGAGCGGAAGAACACGGAAGAAGTTCTCCAACAGATAATTGAAAATTTGCCCACCTTACAACAAGCCATAATACGAATGAAGGATATGGAAGAGTATGAGGTAGAAGAAATTGCTGAAATTACCGGTACAAAGGTGGAAGCTGTACGCGTAAACCTTTCGAGGGCAAGAAAGAAAGTACGGGAAGAATATCTAAAATGGACAACAAGATGAAAATAATAAATCAACATAGTGGAAATTACGAGGAAATTGATCGATTGATCGATCGCTATTACGAAGGATTGACATCCAGTGAAGAAGAAAAACAACTTCGGAACTTGCTGTCCCGAAAAGATTTGCCGGAGAGCTACAAGCCTGAGCAAGTAATTTTTGGATATTTCGAAACAAAGAAACAAAAACGAATATTCATGCTTCAACCCTACTTGCGGTGGGGAACGGCAGTGGCTGCAATAGTAATTATGGCTTTCAACCTGCAAGTTTTTATGCCGACAAATGCTTCAAATTATGCATTTATTGATGGAAAAAAGACAACGAATGTTGATGACATAAAAATGCACGCACTAGCATCACTCAACAATGTTTCCTGCGATAATGAAGAAGTAGAAAAAAGCTTCGACAGCCTAAATGACAAAGAGATAATGAAAGAGCAACTCGATGCTTTTTCAGGACTAGCAGAATAAGCATAAATAATTGAAAACAAAAAAGATATGAGATCTATAAAGAAGTATTTAGTGCTAATGTCCGTGGCAATTTTCGGTATTTTACAGCAGCTACAGGCACAAAGCGATTTGCAAATCAGCAAGGCTTTTGATCAGTATGGCGAGCGAAAAGGAGTGGTAATGGTGGAACTTACCAACGAAATGCTAGATGGTTATGATTTTTCATTATTCAAAAGCATTACTATTAAAGACAATCCCACTGCATCCGAATTTATTCGTAAGTGCTTGGCAAAAGATGAAATAGGTGCAAAAAAAGTAAAACAAGTGATTTCTAATGGAATACCGACTTCTACTTATTTACAACTACCCCATAAAGGTCAGTTATTCCGACTAATTCTGTTCAGCGAAACATTTAAACCTGAGTCGAAAATTACACTCATTTACATTGAATCAAAAAATGATTCGGAAGATGTTTTAAAATTAATTCTAAAAAGAAAATAAATAAAAACTGTCTAAACAATTAAACACAATGAAAAAGATTATTCCCCTACTACTCGGATTCTGTATCGGAATCCTACCATTGCAAGCCACTCAGAAGGCTGCTCAGAATGACACCATTATTCATTACAACAAAAAAACCATTCATTTGGAAGATAGTATTGGTCAAATGAAGGTAAAGGTTTACGACAATGATTCTACGCCCTACAAGAAAGTGTATGAAGGTATTTTTAGCGATGGAAAAAGCTATGAAAAGTGGACGGTAGTTGAAGAAATAGGCATTCAAATACCCTTTCTGAGCAAATCGCATCATCACAAAAGATATTCGATGGAACCACACTGGGCCGGAATAGGTTGGGGCTTTGCAAACATCGCTGATCAGCATCTCAACATAAACAATATAAGCGGTATTTCACTGAAACCGGAATCGTCGAATGAATTCTTTTTCAACTTAATAGAAAAAATTGTACCCATTTATCGCAACAATTTTGGTATAACGAGCGGACTTGGATTTAACTGGCGTAATTATTTTCTAGACATGAACACTCATTTACTTGAAAAAAACGGAATTACGGATGTTTACCCTGCTGACTCGGGAGTTAATTATCTAAGTAGTCGCTTAAGAACATTTCAACTTACGATGCCGGTTTTACTGGAGTGGCAACCAACGTTGGGGAATAATCACAAACTGTTTGTTGTAGCGGGTGTAATTGCTGGAGTCAATACATTTACATCGTACAAAGTGAAGTACAACGATGCAAACGGAAACTCATTATCATTTGTCGAAAGTAAAGATTTGAACATTAGACCCATCACATTTGACTTTATGGGGCAAATTGGGTACAATTCCATAAGTGTATATGCCAAATACTCACCTTTTGGTATTTTTCAGTCGGGAAAAGGACCTAATGTAAGATCAGCATCACTGGGTTTATTGCTAAATTTCTGATGATGCTAAGCATCTGATTAAAGTATTTTTCTGTATTAAAACTATGTATGCTACAATGAGTCATTCGAATAGGATGACTCATTGCTTTTTATATAATACAATCTAATTATCAATACATTAAACACAACATCCAATCTTATTTATAAGACCTGTAGAATAAGTAATATTAACTCAACAATTGGTCAATTTCAATAGTAACTCTTGTATATCATTTCAAATTAATATAAATTCCCTTCAAAACGGTCAATTTTTATTGAAAAACAAGCTGAGAATTTTCTTTTATTTAAAATTATCACTACATTTGCTAAATTATTTATAAACGTAAATCCATTATAATACTGAAGATATGAAATTCATTGTATCAAGCACCGACCTTTTGAGCCATCTACAAGCCATTAGCCGTGTAATAAACAGCAAAAATTCTTTGCCTATCTTAGATAATTTTTTACTTCAGCTTGACGGTACAACGCTTACTATGACTGCTTCAGACATAGAAACAACGCTGATAACTTCAATGGAGGTAGAGACTGTAGAAGGTAGTGGAAAAGTGGCAGTGGCATCTCGTTTACTGCTTGATACTTTACGCGAATTTTCGGAACAACCATTGACCTTTAGCATCAACGATTCTAATCTGGCTATGGTAATTACTTCGGCTAACGGTTCGTATAATTTTATCGGACAAAACGGCGATGAATATCCACGTATGCCTCAGTTGCAAGACGATGCCAGAGCTTTATCATTACCTGTGCCAACACTTTCAACCGGAATTTCAAAAACGCTTTTCTGTACTGCCGACGATGAATTACGTCCGGTAATGAATGGGGTTTTCTTCGATATTACAGCCGACAGCCTTACTTTGGTAGCAACAGATGCTCACAAATTGGTTCGCTACAAAACAACTCATACTTCGGCTTCGGTTGAGGGCGAAGAAACGGTAAACTTCATTTTACCAAAGAAACCAGCCACGATGCTTAAAAACATTTTGCCAAAAGAAAGTGGTGAAGTGGAAATTCGTTTCGATAGCAAAAATGCACATTTCAAACTGGCTAATTACACCATGATTTGTCGTCAGGTGGAAGGCCGTTTCCCTAACTACAACGGTGTTATTCCAAAAACTAATCCTTTCAAAATCATTATCGACCGTGCCACATTACTCAATGCACTGAAACGCGTTTCGGTATTTGCCAATCAGGCAAGTAACCTGGTGAAATTGGCATTTGGCGGTAACCAGATTCATATTTCAGCACAAGATATCGATTTCTCAATCTCAGCTGAAGAAACCATCAGTTGCCAATTCGAAGGCGACCCAATTAAAATCGGATTTAAGTCTTCCTTCCTGATTGAAATCCTTGGAAATATCAATGCTTCGGATATTGTGTTCGAATTGTCGGATGCTTCGCGTGCCGGTCTGATTTTGCCTTTTGAAAACGAAGCCAACGAAGAAATTCTAATGTTACTGATGCCAATGTTGCTCAACGATTAACAATACAGTCAAAGGTCTATAGTCGAAGGTCAAATGTCTATGATATTTGACCTTCGATTTTCTTATTCTAACAATAATTATTCAAGTCTTTTGACCCTTGTCTTTTGACTTTAGACACAATAAAAATGAAACTCAATTTAAAAAACCCAATCGTTTTCTTCGATTTGGAAACTACCGGAACAAACATCGTAAGCGACCGCATTGTAGAAATATCGTACCATAAAGTCTCGCCAAATGGCAGAGAAGAAACTAAAACGATTCGGATAAACCCCGAAATGCCAATTCCTAACAGTTCTTCTGAGATTCACGGAATTTATGATGCCGATATAGCTGATTGTCCAACCTTTAAAGCGGTGGCAAAAGAAATTGCCCGAGACATTGAGGGTTGTGATTTGGCCGGATACAACTCCAACCGCTTTGATATTCCGTTGTTGGCTGAAGAACTATTACGCGCCGAAGTGGATATTGATTTATCAAAACGTAAGTTTGTGGATGTGCAGGTGGTATTTCATAAAATGGAGCAACGTACACTGGGTGCAGCCTACAAGTTTTATTGCGAAAAAGATTTAATAGGAGCTCACGGAGCTGAAGCCGACACTTTAGCCACCTATGAAGTACTTATGGCTCAGCTTGATAGGTATCCTGAATTAAAAAATGACATTGAATTTTTATCAAAATTTACTACGCAAAACAATAACGTTGACTTTGCCGGACGTATGATTTACAATGAGAAAGGCGAAGAGATTATTAATTTTGGAAAATATAAAGGACAAAGAGTAACCGATGTGCTTAAAACAGATTTTGGTTACTACGGTTGGATGATGAACAGCGACTTTTCGTTACATACAAAAAAAGTGCTGACGAGTATCAAACTTAGGGACTTCAACAAGTAAGAAACTCGACAAACTGTTGTTCATTTCCTTTTATTGGTATCTTTCAATTAGTTGAGATGACTTTTTTCTATCTCATCCTCAGTCATTAACACGGGTATAAAACTCGGTTTATGGGTAAATCCATTTCGAGTCATTTCTCCCCAGTGTTTCTTGTCTTTCTTGAAAAAGAAGTCAAAATTACCGCGAATTGATAAAATCATATTCAACGGTTGATAAATAATCAACTCAAGAGCTGCAAATAACATTGATTGGGATAAATACCTCAATCCATGATACTTATTATAAGTATAAGCTTCAAGAAAGATGGCAAGTATGGAGTAAGTTCCGGTAAAAGTCAATACAAAAAACAATAACGAATAAAATACCCGTAAATCTAAAAGGCCCATTGAAGTGATTAGAATAAAATATATAATCCCACTTAATTGTACAATCGGAGCAAGCCATTCAAAGAAAATCCAATAAGGAAAGCTTATAATGCCAATCAGACCATATTTAGGATTCAAAAACATTTTTCGATGTTTAATTATTGTACCGATTCCACCTCTGGCCCAACGGTTTCTTTGTATGGAAAGCAATTTCAACGTTTCCGGAACTTCTGTCCAACACATTGGATCAGGAATGAATGCTACTTTATATCTTTTTCTCTCTACATCGTGCATGTATCTTCTAAGCCTTACAACTAATTCCAAATCTTCACCCACAGAATTCTTGTCGTAACCTCCAATATTTATTACTCTTTTGCGATCAAAAAGTCCAAAAGCTCCAGAAATGATTAATAGTCCATTTAGTTTGCTCCAAGCCATTCTCCCTAACGTAAAAGCTCTAAAATATTCTAAAACTTGAAATTTTGCCCAAATGTTCTTTGGATACTGGATTTTAGTAATTTTTCCATTTACAATTTCGCATGAGTTTGCAATACGTATTACTCCACCAGATGCAATAACCGTTTTTTCTGTTTCATCAACAAATGGCTTTACCATTTTCAATATCGCATCCGGCTCAATAATACAATCTACATCTATTGCTAAAAATAAATCGTTTTTTGATAGATTTATTCCGGCATTAAGGGCATCTGCTTTTCCTCCATTTTCTTTATCAACGACTACTAAATGGCTATAGGCAAGATTTTTAGACTCATATACACCTCTAATATGAGCACAATGTAAATCAGACTCGTATACTTTATCCGATCTAACTAAATCGAAATAATCAATTATTTTTTTCAATGTAGTATCCGAACTCCCATCGTTTACAACAATAATTTCATAGTCTTTATATTGCAGTGCCAGAAGACATTTAATGTTAGAAATTATAGTTTTTTCTTCGTTATAAGCTGGGGCAATAATTGAAACAGATGGAAGTACTTGAAATGTAAGCATTCTATTGTAATCTACATATCTGTTTTTGTTTTTGTAGTTCCTAAGCTCTATACCAGATAAAATTCCGGTAAATAAATACATTGCAGATAGGACAAAGGCGTATGCAAAAAAGAAGTAATTAACATATTCAATACAAAGTCGAATTACCATATCTATGAACTTAAAAATTTATACTCTGCACGTGTGATATTGTATTTTTAATCAATAAATCAGTTGAGCTCTTATACCGCGAACTGTAGAAGTCAAAATCAATATCCAGTAGCATCTTAATTGCTTCAATTTTAAATTTTAGGGGTTTATTCTCCACAATCCAGTTTAAAAATTTGGTCTTGTCTCGCTTGTTTTTGAAGGAAGGAATTGCTTTTATAATTTGCAACTTTGTATTTTCCGAAGCAGCCTCAAATCGATATATCATATAATCAAAGTCATCTTGTTCTTTTGCAAATGTAATATAGGCTAGGAAGGCTTGCTCAGATACTAATTTATTGTGGCTTTCAATTTTTTTCTTTACCTCCATTTTTAAATTAAATCGCTTATCTAATCTAGAGAGAATAATTCCGACAACAGAAATCTCGGGAACTTCAGACCTTATAAGTTTAGCATAATTAAAGCTCTTATTTAGCTGTTGCACTTTATTTATAATCATATTTATATCCCATACCGAAAGTATTTGGGTAAAGTCAACAAGGAAAAGGTGATCATCGAAGATATATAGCTTGATTAACGTTACTAATGCTTCAGAACTTAATATACGGTTCTTTTTCTTTGTGAGTTTATAAATATAACCTTCATAGCCTTGTAAATGAAAATCAGAAATAATTCTCAGTGCAAACAGCTTATGTCTCAAGTATGGCGACTGCAAATAAGCACGAAGGAAACTGGTGTATTGCAATGCCTTTAGCAAATTAAAGTTTCGCTCTCTGATTTCTCCCTCCATTTGTAGGTGAACTCGTCTGAGTCGATTTAAAAATATACGTTTAGCTATATCTGACCGTAGGCATTTCTTTATTCGTGTGAGTTTTTTTCTTTTTTCTTGATCAATAGAAGTCTCATCATATAAATAATCAAATAGATAGCCAACCAGCAAGTCATTATACTTGGTATGAATTCTTTTTGTTCCTCTTTTGTTCAGAATATAATAAGTTGTAAGTAAATAGAGTAAGATTACGTTTATGGCAAGTATTATAGTCAAATAATTTACCATGTATAACCAGATGGGAAGCTGTGATACCGCTTTATAAAAAGGATTAATCACTATTATATTTCCAAATTCTATCTGTGGTGCTCTAAAAAAGTAACAACCAATTGGAATTAGAGAAAAAAACAGAAAAAAGAATATTCTGACCGATATGTAGTTGAAATAAATAGTGATTATTCTCATTGCATAATTAAGTTTTTACTTTGGCAATTAATTCTAGTTTAGAAAGCTATCCAGTAACAAAATCATTTTAAATGAAATCCAATCTATTTTGAAGTGTGATTTTAAGATTTTAATGGGTTTTAAGTTGTGGAGTAAGAATACCTCTTAGTCAAATGAATAAATAAGATGTTTTGAGAGCATTTCCTTTGATATTATAATCGGATCGTAAGGTTTATAGATTATTCTACTTACACCCATTGCCATACATTTCAACGTATATTCTTCGGTCTGAATTTCTGCAAAGAACCAAATTGGAATAGTGATATGTTTTAGTATTCGAATATGTTGTATAGCTTCAAAACATTGCATATTAGTCATACCACTATCTATAAGTATTAAATTATAAGACTCGAAATTGTTTTTTCTGTCAATTTCGTCTATAGTGCCGCAAACATCTACAATTACATTTTCATTTTGTTTTTTGAGTAGTGGAATGAAAATGTTATAAAACAAAGAAACATCTGTTACAATAGCTATTTTTGTTTTCATGTCCGAGATTTAAAGTTGGTTAATATCGTGTTTTAATGCGTTTCTTTTATGGATTTTTATGGTAAATAATCTAAATAACTTAATTAATTCTGAACTTTAAATTAAAATAATAATGCAAAGTTAATAACTTTTCTCTAAAATAAATTTTTTTCCACAACTTTGTCATAAATAATACTACGCTACGTTAATTAAGTCTAAATATTAGTTGAAAATCAAAAACTCTTTAATTATATTTATTCCTAATAGCAAATATCTTTTATTTGAAGTTATTAATATCAAAACCGCCGTATTTATTAAGAATTATAGCTTATAAAATGAACTTAACATAACGGTTAATGAATACTTATTTGGCAATAAATTGGATTTTTATACAGAATTATTTTTAAAATGAGTAGCAAATCTTAACTACACATTTAAGTATTATTAAGTATCTGATTTATTGAGAATATAAAATAGTTGACCAATACCTTTGGCACAATCATTGATGTTTTAATTAGCTCGTCAAATGTTATCTCACTTGCATGAAAAACCTGCTATTTCCAATATTCCTACTGCTTTTATTTCCTTTGGCTTTGCCAATAAAAAGTCAGGGTAACTCGGTTGTTCCTCAACGAACGCCCGAGCAGGAGGCTGTGAAGCAAACAGAGAGACTTCAGCAAGAACTTAATTTAACGCCTGAACAAGTAAAGCAGGTTTACGAAATAAATCTCCATTATGCCCGTGAACGACAAATTTCCAACACGCGAAGCGAGGCTGTAGAGCGAATGAAAAATAAGAATGCTGATATTCAAAAAATTTTAACCGAAGAGCAAAATGGACGGCTTCAAACAAAACGATACGAACGTACAACGAACGACCCGCAAACTATAAATAGAGCTCAGCAGGTAGTACCACCGTCCGGCTTTCGTAATCCCAATGAATATCGATCAAGTCCAACTGTACGGGTACCTTCGGGCGATATGAATATTCGCAATAGTTATAAAGCAACAACTTCGCCGACACAGGGAAGCCAACAGCCTCAGGCTGTCAGAAGAAGTGCTCAACCCGCCAGTCAGCAATCATCAAGCCCTTCGACAGCCCCGGCTATTCGAAGTACACAGTCGCAAGCAAGCCCTCCGGCATCAAGCAGACCAACTACAAGTCCGGCGTCGAGTGTGCGGACAGAATCATCATCCGGATCAAGCAGACGATAAAATATGGCAAACCCCTATTTTAATTTCAAACAGTTCAGTGTTTTCCACGACAGATGTGCTATGAAAGTAGGTATAGATGGCGTTTTATTGGGTGCCTGGACCGACACTTCCGGCGCACATAAGATACTGGATATTGGAACCGGAACCGGTTTAATTGCACTTATGCTAGCACAACGAAGGACTTCAGAAATTGTGGCAATAGACATTGATGCAGATGCTGTTTTACAAGCGAAAATCAATATTGAAAACTCTCCCTGGCCCGAAAGGATAGAAGTCATGGAACTATCATTACAAGAATTAGCTGCAAAGTCAGACCAACGCTTTGATCTAATAGTTTCCAATCCACCTTACTTTGTAAACTCATTGAAAACACCTTCTGAAAACAGAACAACAGCCCGACATACTGACACACTTTCGCACCAGGAACTGATTGATAATGCAATCGGTCTACTGACTACACAGGGACGAATTTGTTTGATTTTACCCGTAAACGAAGGACTGCAATGTATGGAATATGCAGAACAAAAAGGACTTTATTGCTCAAAAAGAGTGTATGTTTTCCCAAAACCAAATGTCGTAGCTAAACGTTTACTACTCGAACTATCAGCCATTGCAACTACAAAAGTTGACTCTGAATTGACCATCGAAAGTGATATTCGTCATCAATATACGCCTGAGTTCACTGAGTTAGCAAAGAATTATTATTTGAAGTTATAGAATACACAAACTTTATGTACAAATACGTTTTTATTGATCTTGACGACACCATTTGGGATTTTCATGCCAATGCAAAATCATCGCTCAAAGAACTTTATGCTGAAAAAAGACTAGATAAATACTTCGATAGCTTTGAGCAGTATTTTACCATATATGCCAAACGAAATCATGAGTTGTGGGATTTGTACGGAAAAGGCGAGGTAACGAAGGGTTATCTATCACTGGAGCGTTTCCACTACCCACTCATGCAAGTTGGCGTAAACGACAGCAAATTGGCCTTACAGATAGGCAAAGAGTATCTCGACATGCTTCCCACACGAACCGAACTGACACCTTATGCCAGGGAGCTGCTGGAATATCTTTACCCAAAGTATCCACTCACTATCGTTTCCAATGGATTTATTGAGGTTCAATATAAAAAACTCAGAAGTGCAGATCTCGAAGGTTATTTCTCACACGTTGTACTATCAGAAGAAGCAAATGCGCTAAAGCCCGATAAACGCATTTTTGAACATGCTTTAAAGCTAAACAAAGCAACAGCAACGGAAACAATTATGATTGGCGATAACTACGAAGCTGACATTATAGGAGCCCAAAATGCAGGAATTGATCAGGTATGGTTTAGACCTCAGTCTGACAATGCAAAAAGCAGTGCCAGTACATTTATGGTGAAACAACTGAACGAAATAACTGAGATATTTTAAGTTGATCGGGTGAAACGGGATTAGTTCTCCTCTTACATCACCTTCAGAATACTATTTTTTAGATTAATAACTAACTGAGCAACAACAAGTATTGAAAAAATAAGCAACTGATCCCACTTTGCCAGAAACACCATTGACTCGAGTTAATAGTTGGCAACTGATAATCACTATAACAAATTTTCAGCATCGAATATATTTACTTTGGACAGCACACAAAAAAGGAACCACTCAAACGAGCAGTTCCTTTTTAATAAATATGACACTTTTTATTTAGTTATTCCACCAAACTGGAGTATACATTGAGCTTACAACAGTAGCATTTGCATTCAAAGTCCTTTCTGATCTTGGGGTAATCAATCTCACCGGAATTTTTTTGCTTTGGCTATTCTGATTAGGTGTCAAAACCGGATATCCAGTCCTTCTCCAATCATTATAAGGCTCAAGAGTTGTAAATAGAGATATATACTTTTGTGTAATAATATTTTTTATAGAAGCGTCTGCGGAATATGTAGCCGCAAAAGTTGCATCATCAGAACCAGTAACATCTATCAACGACGCACTAATAGCCGCTTGAAGAGCGATCTGTGCATCGGCAGTGCTTCCTAATCTTGCCTTGGCTTCAGCTTCTAGAAATTTCACTTCACTAAAAGAAAAAATAATATTTGAAGTACTACCACTTCCGGCGAAGTAACTTCCAAAAGGAGACGCATCCGAATTAGCATCTTCGGGAGCAGATCCAGAATAACCTCCATCAGCATCTTTACTTGCAAAATATGAAAGTCTGGGATCAATATCAGTCTTCAACATATCAATAAAATATTTCCCCATTGACATATATCCCCCTCTTTGGTTGTCAAATCCATACCACAGGTTCTGATTATTTCCTCCATCAAAAGTTGCAACTAAATTATCGCTACTTGATGATAGTGCATTTGCGACATATTGAAGAACTTTTGTTGCTGCAACAGTACTCCCATCTCGTTGAGACAATCTCATTGCATATCTCGCTTTTAACCCATAAGCCAACTTGGTCCATTTATCGACATCACCTTGATAGAAGATATCATCAGCCCCTGGTACTATTGTTGTATTTGAAGGTTTAGCAAAATCAATTATTGCAGAGTCCAGATAAAGCTGGATTTTCGTATAAACCTCCTGCTGAGTATCATATTTTGGCGTGAAATTAGATAAACCTTTAAATGCATCAGAAAATGGAACATCACCCCATAGGTCAGTGGCATATCCCATATTAAGAGCCATTAAAACCCTAGCTACCCCATCATAATATGAATAGGTACTACCAAACTTGGTAATAATCTCGTTAAGATTCAAACCGGCTTGGTAAATATTCGACCAGTCTGTTTCGTTATCTGTTTCCGTCAGAACATAATTAGTAAAATCCAGCGACTGAAATGAGTTTCCGTTAGTGTGTTGTGTAAGCAACGTAAAAGTCCTGGGAAGATTGCCCGTCGCGTTCATGATGGTACCGACCTCTGCTCCTGTAAGCAAAGTAGTTGGATAAGTAATTTGACTTGGACTATTTGAATTGTCATTGTAGCTATCCAACTCAGATTGACAAGAAGTTAGCGCTAAAAAACTAATCGCTAAAATCGTTATATATTTTATCTTTTTCATATTAGAATCCGAATTTTAATGTTAAATAATAACTCTTTGTACTTGGACTATTGAAGTAATCAAAACCAATTGTATTAGAAGAAGAACCCGCAAATGAATTTTCAGGGTCAATGCCTTTATAGTTTGTAATGATAAATAAATTACGAGCACTAAGAGTCAACTCTGCATTTCTTACAAATGATAGACTATGGGCATTTGATATCAGCTTGGTAAAGTTGTACCCGAGGCTAACATCCCTCAGTCTAATCCAATTTATATCTTTTTCTACAGATGTCTCATTTACACTTCCAGAACCATCACCTAAATAACTAACATAATACGCTTTATTTGAAATTGCAATAGTATTTGCTGTCCCATCTTCTAAAACACCTGGAATAACATAAGTTGCAGCTCTATTATTAGCAGAAGCCTGAGTTACTCCTAAACGGTTAAGTCTAGCTAGAGTTCCGTCCCAAATATCGCCTCCTTTTCTTATATCAAACAAAAAACTTAACGAAACACCTTTATATTTGAAATTATTTCTAAAACCACCTGACCATTTTGGAGTAGGATCTCCTATTATTTTAGAATCAGTTGCCATAACAGGTAGACCGTCTGAACCAATAATTAATTGACCCGCACTATTTCTCTTATAATAAGATCCATAAAATACTCCCAAAGGTTGCCCTAAAACAACTGCAGGTATAGGACTACTTCCACTAAAATAATCAGAACCTTCTGCAGAATAATTTAAATTATCCTGCAATGCAATCACTTTATTTCTATTGAGTGACCAATTTATTGACACATTCCACTCCAAATCTTTACCTTTCAGAATATCATATCCCAGTTCAATCTCCAATCCCTTATTTTCAACTGTAGGTCCGTTGGTATAATAATATGAAGAACCTGAAGACGGTGCAATTGGTGCAGTAACAAGCAAATCGTAGTTTGTCGATTTATATGCACTTGTATTTAAATGTAGTCGATTAAACAATTCTAACTCCAAACCAAGTTCATATTCTTTATTATGTTCGGGTTTTAAGTCGGGATTTTTTAATGTTGTAGAATATCCATAAGCACCAACACCTCCATAAGGAGAATATAATTGTGGACCAAAAGTATCGTAATAATACGGCGTTGTATAGGTTGTAATTGTATTATAAGGGCCAGGGGCGGCATAAGTGCTCGCATACGAGCCTCTTAATTTTCCTAATGAAACCCAACTTGGAAGATTTAATGTTTTACTAAACAACCATGAACCTAAAATGGATGGATAAAAATAAGATCTGTTATTCTTAGGCAAAGTAGAACTCCAATCATTTCTACCTGTCATAGTTAAATAGAACTGATCATAAAATCCAAATTCTAAAGATCCATAGATTCCCTCTTTAATTTGTTTAGAATCATAATTTTGCGCAGTAAAGGTTGAAAAATTACTTAAATTAAACTTATTAATTTCAAGCATCGTAGATCCTATACTGTACAAATCATTTGAAGAAGTAGAGTTAATGGATCCACCTGCATTATAATTTAAATTGATATCATCTGTTAAACTTACAAGTCCATTAAATATTAAATCGACATTATATAAACTTTTATTATATGTATCAACATAAACCTGACCGGAACCGTCACTTGTAGAGTTTCCATTACTTGTATAAGAATAATTCTGTTGTGCATGAGTTGTATAAGTATCGGCTCCGGCTCTCAACATCGCATTCAACCACTTACTATATTTATAGTTTATATGTCCGTTGAGGATCATACGATTGGTTTCATCTTTGTATGGATTATTGTATACCGTATAAAGAGGATTGTCATAATAGGCGTAATAGTTCTTATTATATCCCTGAGACGTCTGATAATCTCTAACATCATAAGAAGCAGGCATACGTAGCAAAGAAAGCATAATACCTGAAACATTACTACCTTTTTGCGCTCTCACACCAGATGTGTTTGTAAATAATACATCTGCTCCAACTGACAATTTATCAGTAAAATTGTATTCCGAATTTAAATTAAAAGTCGTTTTCTTTAAAGATGTATTAGGCACAATACCCGTTTGATTTAAATGACCTAAAGAGGCCCTGAAAGTACCTTTATCATTTCCGCCAGAAAAAGCAACATTGTAGTTTTGAGTTTTCCCTGTCTTATAGAAATTTTTTACATTATCATAAGATTTAAGTCCAGGAACACTTGAGATTAAAGGTCCCCAACTCTGGTTAGTACCATTTGAAGTGGCAAAACCATCACTCCCATATTGAGCAGGTGCAACATAAGTAGTTCCATTTGTGCCAGCCGCATAAGTATGTTGTAAATCAACCATATTACTCAGCACTTCAAAACCAGTAGAAGCTGTAAAATCTACACCTACACCTTTTCTTTTGCTTCCTTTCTTACTGGTATAGATTATGACACCATTTCTTGCATTTTCACCATAAAGCGCTGCGGCAGCAGCTCCTTTTAATAAAGATACGTTTTCGATATCTTCAGGGTTTAGATCAATTGCCCTATTGGAATCATCAACTCCGCCTACATTGGTTCCTGAACCGGCATTATTGTTGATTGAGTTGTCAATAATCTGTCCGTCCAATACAATTAATGGCTGGCTTGACAAATTAATAGACTTCTGTCCCCTGATTATAATTCTACTGGAGGCACCAGGAGTTCCAGATGTTGATGTAACCTGAACACCGGCAACTTTACCAGCAAGACCTTCAATTATATTGGGTTCATTAGATTTTTGCAAATCGCCTCCCTCTACTTTAGAAACAGAATAACCCAAGGCCTTTTTGTCTCTCTTTATTCCAAGTGCAGTTACCACCACTTCGTCTATCATTTTGGAATCTAACTGAAGTTTAACCGTCATACCATTTTGTGCTACCACCTCAGCATTCATCATTCCTACATACGAAACCACTAAAGCTTTTTGGCTCTCCGGAACACTAATTTTAAACACCCCATCTGCATTAGTAATAGTACCCATACTAGCACCCTTTACCTTTACTGTTGCACCAATCACTGGTTGCCCATCATCTGCGGAAACTACTTTTCCCGAAATAGATTTCGATTGAGCATTAACCAAACCTACACTTACCAATAATAGGCAAGCTAATAAGAACGTTAGTTTTCTCATAAATTTAACATTTTGTTTATTAATCTTCTTTAATTTACGTTTATTTTCAACTTTTTTAAATAATCAGTCTGCAAAAATAAAGTATTAATAATTAAAAAACAAGTGTTTTTGATGACAAACGGAAATTTTATACAGTTTTTTCGTGTCAATATGTAGGTAAAACCATGTAAAATAACAAATTTATAGATGTATCGTTGAATAAAGAATGTGACATAAGTAAGATAGACTACTTACATACAGTAGTTTACACATATAAAATATTTGCTTTAAAATTTGCTATTAACTACTGTTAATAAATGGAAATAAAAATTAATTTAACAAACATTTCTTCATGCAAAGCAATATTTAACGTCCAAGATCACTTAAAAAGTCATATTTTTTGCCGACAGACAATCATAAACACATAAATACTCACACAGTTTCTACAAATAGTTTCAGTTTTACAGTAAATTACAGCAAAAAGAAACTAAAACAAAACAATCGAATATGTTAATATAACCTAACATATGACGGTATTTATGACTCTCAAATATGAGAAAAGAAAAATGACTTTAACCGATTTTCATTTGGACTAACATTCTCAACCCCCAAAAGAGAATAGCCAATTTGCCATTTAACTATGGCCTATACCTTCGGGTATCTTCCCTGCATCCTTAGAGCATCTAGAGTGATAAATTAGCTTTATTACAGTCTAATCACAGAGATATCACAGTTATATTATAGTGTTTTCATACTATTAATAGGATTATAATATCTATATGATGTTTTTATAATTAAATTAAAATTACTAGTTTTGCTACCACTATTTGCACTAAAGGTACTACATAGCTGCACGCAGGATGCGTATACTAATCGTAGCGGAAACAGGTGCTTATCACATTGGATAATCATTAAAATCAATACTAATATGGCACGGGTAAAAGGAGCTTTACAGATTACGGGAGGTATACAAGGTGTATCATTTTACACCATGAAAGGAAGTGATACAATTTTTATGCGCACTAAGGGCGGTCCATCCAAGCGGCGGTTAAAAGTGGGCGATGAGTTTAAAAATGTACGATTGCACCAAACCGAGTGGGGCGGTTGTGTTAGGTTCTCACAGTATTTGTGCAGATCATTGGGCAATGTATATAAATTAGCGGACTACAATGTGTCGCCAAAGCTAAATGGACTAGGCAAGCGCATTATGAAGCTTGACACGGTTCATCCATTAGGAACACGGTCGGTGCAACTATCCAAGTGCCGTGAAGTGCTTGAAGGTTTTAATCTGAATCGCCAGTATCCGTTTAACAGTGTGTATCGCACGTCGCTAAACATGGAAATTGACAAGGCTCATGGTGTGTTTACAGTCCGATTGCCGCGTATTAATGCCAGCAACGATCTGTACAACTTACAAAACCTACCCTATTTTAAACTGGTATTCTGCTTTAGTTATTTGTCAGACCTAGAGTTTGATTCGGAAGTAAAAATTGGAAACCGCTACAAAATGACAGGACTCCAAAACACCTATTGGTATAATAACATGGAAACTGACTGGATTTCGGCTCGGGATATAAGGCAAGAGCAAACCTTAGAAGCCAGCCTGAATATTCAGCTTACTGATGAAGAAATGAGCGTACTAACCTGTATTGGTGCTGTGGGTATTCAGTTTGCAGCTGTAGGACTCGGAGGCGTTATTGAACCGGTAAAGAATGCCTGTTGTGGAAAAATACTGGTATCGAAATAATAAGCAAACTGCTATAATTGGGGTAAGTTCGATATAAGGTAATTTCGTAACTCATTATTATAGATCATTTAAATAATAAGGGTGAAAGTTGGCAGTTAAAACGTTTACTACTAAGGGTTTTCAATAACAAAACCGAGTTATTCAAAAACACCTTAATCCCTTAGTAGAAAATCAATTCAGACACAAAACCCCTTATTCTATTATTTTACATGACCTTAGATAAAAGCAGGCAGAAATCTTATATCGAACTCACGTTAATTAAGGTCTGCTGAACAACTCCGATAGGAGTTAAACTGTGCATAACCGCCAACCCGCAGGGTTCAATTAAAGGTCAAAAGGAGTATCACCAAAAGCTAGCATTTTTGGTTGAATATAAAATACTGCTAAAAGAATACGGAATTGACTTTGACGAAAAGGAGCTGGAATAAAATAGCTTTAATTCAAGCCTCCGGGTTGATATCTTCATATACTCCCAACCCCCAACTCCGTTGAGGGTTATGCAGATTCAACTCTGCGAGTTATTTTAGTAACGCTGTCAAGTGTAAATTGGAATAAGACAGTTTAATTCAACCCTGCGGGTATACGGGTTGGGATAATTTTTCCATCCGGGACAGGTGACATTTTGTAGATAATCATAGTTGGTTATACGTACTTTACAACCATATAAACCGCAACACCCAACAAAAAGACAGCATATATCTTTTTGAAAATGGAAGAAGAAAGTTTCAATGCCAGTTTGGAACCAAAAAATGCTCCCAACAATATACCTAAAGCCATTAATCCTGCAAAAATCAAGTTTAAATGACCATCGTGGGCATAAACAATAACACTGGGCAAACCTACCGGCAACTGAAGTGCAGCAAGCGATGTGGCGGATGCTGCTTTAGCGTCGTATTGGAAAAACCTGACTAATGCAGGCACAATAACTAATCCGCCTCCTTTTCCGAAAAGTCCGGCAAAAACACCTGCCACAAGACCAAGAATAATAAATTCCCAAAAAGCATGATCGACCAGTTTTTGAGGCATCTCCTTAGCCGTTGATCCTTTAAGTTTTCGAAAAATTAATTCCGGAATTTCCATATAGCCCAGTGCTACATATAATAAAATTCCTGCATAAAGCTTTGACAGCAAAGATACATTAACCGATACGGCCAACTCTGCTCCAAAAAACGAACCGCCCAGTAAACCGCCCGCAATCAATAAAGAATTACGTACATTGATGTACCCGGCTTTATAATAATTGATAACACCGAAAATACCTACTGGTAAAAGCATAGCCGCTAATGAAGTGGCATTGGCATCGAGTATATCCATACCAAATACAGCTATAAGCGTGGGAACCATTACAATACCACCTCCAATACCAAACAAGCCAGACATAACACCAGCCATTATACCTACAAGAAGAAAACCTATTTCCATACTATGCTCTGTCAGTTCGGGTACAAAAGTAGTCTAATATTGTATATACTTATGGTGCATTTTGAAAATATATCAAATTTATAATTGGGATTTCTTGGCAAGTCGAGTATACACGAAGTAGTAGTGAATTTTTTAATATCAACACAAAAACTATACAAAGAAGTCAATCTAAATTATCCCCCGGTTGCGCTTCGCTTACAGAGGGTTATGCACATTTAGCCGCTCTGTGGCAAAGAACTCATTATCAAATATTCCAACCACTTGTACAGTTATTTGAGAAAATTGAGGGAATCCTGAGTAGTTACCAATAATGATACTCTAAAAAACAAAAAGAGGTCAACACAATGTGTGAGACCCCTTTTCTGATTTACACTTAGTCGTTACTTCACTTCTACCATTTCGTAACCCACATTATCGATGGCTGCCTTAATGGTTTCGTCGCTAACATCCTTGGTTAATTTCAATTTAGCCGAATTAGATTCTAAATCTACTTTGGCTTCAACGCCCTCAATTGCATTTAGCGCTTTTTCGACGCGCGCAGAGCAGTGTCCACAGCTCATGCCTTTAATTAATATAGTTTTTTCTGACATAATGTATTTATAATTAATGGTTTTACTTATTGTTGATTCCTGCGAACTGGTTATTGTTGTATTCGCAGTATTTTCTGAGATGGTTTGCACATCTAGGGGTTTGAATCGTAATAACCGAAGCGAATTAAGCACCACGGTTACCGAGCTAAAACTCATTGCGGCAGCTGCAAACATTGGGTTTAGTTTCCAGTCGAGCATTTCATAAAAAACACCTGCTGCCAATGGGATTCCAATAATGTTATAGCAAAATGCCCAAAACAGATTCTGCTTAATATTAGTCATTACGGCCTTGCTGAGACGAATTGTGCTAACAGCATCCAGTAAATCGCTCCGCATTAGCACTACGTCGGCCGACTCAATAGCAATATCGGTTCCGGCTCCAATAGCAATTCCAAGATCAGCACGCGTAAGTGCCGGAGCATCATTAATGCCATCACCCACCATGGCCACAGACTTTCCCTGAGCCTGAAGTTTGCTTATCTCCTGATCTTTATCGTGTGGCAAAACTTCGGCAATAACCGATGTAATACCAAGCTGTGATTGGATAGCCGCAGCAGTTCTGGCATGGTCGCCAGTGAGCATAATTACCTCTAAGCCCATATCAATAAATTGCTTAATTGCTTCCTTACTGGTTGGTTTCAACACATCAGCCACGGCAATAACTCCGAGCACATCCCTGTCGTTAGCCACAAATAAGGCTGTTTTTCCTTCATCAGCCAGCGTGTCAACAATTGGAGCAAACGTTCCTAAATTGACGGACCGTTCCATCATTAAACGCAGATTTCCTGCCTGAAAAAGCTTACCATCAATGTATCCTTCAATTCCTTTTCCTTCTATTGCATTAAAATGATCAACAGACTTTAATGCTATATTGTGTTTTTCTGCTTCGGCTAAAATAGCTTCGGCCAATGGATGTTCCGATGGTTTCTCCAGTGAAGCAGCCAGTTCAAGCAATTCAGATTCAAAAACGCCTTTGGCAGTAATAATATCGGTTAATGACGGTTTCCCTTCGGTCAAAGTTCCTGTTTTATCAAGTACAATGGTATCAATGGTTTGAGCTAGTTGAAGCGATTCGGCCGACTTTATCAAAATACCATAATCGGCACCTTTGCCTGTACCAATCATAATGGCCACCGGAGTTGCCAAACCTAATGCACATGGGCATGAAATAACCAACACAGCTATACCTATTGACATAGCAAATTCAAAGTTATAACCCAATAAAATCCAGACAACAGTTGCCGATATAGCTATCAGAATAACAATTGGCACAAAAACGGCACTAATTTTATCGGCAAGTTTTGAAATGGGGGCTTTGGAAGCAGAGGCATCTTCTACCAATTGAATTATTTTAGACAAGGTGGTATCACGTCCAACCTTGGTGGCTTTCATGGTGAAATACCCCGACTTATTCATTGTGGCAGAAAAAACGGCATCTCCTTTTTGTTTGAACACCGGAATACTCTCGCCAGTTAAGGCGGATTCGTCAACCGAAGAACTGCCCGTGTAAACAACACCATCGACAGGTACTTGTTGTCCGGGACGAACCACCACCACCTCATCTATTAGAACTTCTTCTACCGGAATTTCAAATTCAATTTTATGACGTATAACTGTTGCAACTTTAGGGGCTAAATCCAACAGCCGTTTAATGGCTTCCGAAGTACGACCTTTTGATTTTGCTTCAAGATATTTTCCCAGTGTGATAAGGGTTAGAATGGTTGCTGCCGATTCAAAATACAGATCATTGGCAAATTTATCGATTGTATAGTTATCGCCAAGAGTCATGGCATGTTCAATACGAAAAAGTCCATAAACTCCATATACAATTGCCGCCGATGAACCTATGGCAATTAGAGAATCCATACTGGGAGCAGCTTTTAGCAGGGCTTTACCGCCATTGAAGAAATAGTTACGGTTAATGTAAATAATTGGAAGGGTCAACCAAAGTTGTATAAAAGCATTTAGAAAGGCATATTCGTAACTAGTGAGAGGTTTTGGTAATGGCAATCCGAACATACGCCCCATTGATACATAAAACAGAGGTATCAGAAAACAGAATGACAGTATCCAGCGATATTTCAAACTCTTTTGCTCTTCACTTATAAAGTCGATTTTGGAAGCAGAGTTAATATCAGAACTTTGTAAATGTGCAGTATAACCTGCATTTCCAACAGATTTTTCGATAGTATCGGCACTTAGGTCTGAGTCATTAAAAGTAACTGTCATGCTATTTGTAAGCAAATTCACATTCACAGCATTAACGCCATCCAACTTACTGACCGATTTCTCCACATGTGCTACACACGAAGAACAAGTCATTCCAATTACATCAAATTTTTCCGTTTTCATAATTCTATCTACACTTTCACTCAAAAGCATTATAATGAATTCAAAATTACAATTTTTTTTTGGCAAGAGACCAGAGTATTAAGAATAATGTGCTAAATAGAGTTTAATGTAACAGAGTAAAAAAAAACAAAGCCCGATATCACATCGGGCTTTTGTCTAAAAACACATTATCCAGCTACAAAAAAATTATTGCTGTAAATTAAATCTATGAATCTATTTTTTCCGGTATTTTCATACCAGCGTTTCATTGCTTTAATTCTTAGGCCAAATATAGATACTATTGCCAAAGAAAAAGAAAAAAATCGGTGAAATGCCTGTTTTTATCAGTGGAAATCTAAATTGATATAAATAATCTGTACAAATTAGGATTTTAGACACAATAAGAACCCTCATTAGTTAAATAAATATCTTTTTAAAAAAAAGGAAATCCAAACGCTCCCATTGTTGCGTCTAAACATAAAAACAAACACTATTTTTACCATTTAAATTTTACGATTATGAGACGAATTGGATTTTTATTAATGGCTGTCCTACTTTTTGTGGGAGTTCAAGCGAGCAAAGCAGGCGTAAATGTCGACAGTTTGAGATAACCCCCAAAACTCAATGTTGAGTCTTGGGGGTTATTTTTCTTAGACTAACTTTTCTGACAATGATTAATGCGAAAGTATTTTTTACACACTGGAGTACCTTTGGCAGAGCAATCAAAACTTTAACATAAGCTCCAACCCATTTTGACCAAGCCCAAATTTTAAATCATATACATTATTATTTGAAGCTATTTTATTCCTATTATTGTATGCATCAACAGCCAACTTTACGTTTTTATTGGTTGAAATTACAATTGGAATGTATACTGCCGTCAATCCACAACCTACTGCAAACATAGCCCAGTTGGGTTGTTTTCCTGATAATGATTTGGCAATGGGATATGCCATGCAATATCCACCTGCAACGCCAATTATAATGGAAAATACATTCGATTTTTTTGCTTTACTTAAATAATTAGATGCTTCAACATTCCCAGTCATTACAGTCGTCATTTTTCCAAATGTCAGAATTTCACCATTGTATTTGTAGCAATGCGATAATCCAAGATTAACTTTTTGGATACTGTCATTACTGTTTTGGCTGTATATACTGAGGCTAGATATTAAACTAAATGACAAAATTAATCTTCCTAACATAGATACAGGTTGATTGAATCTGATTAATAACGATTAGAAAACTTTATATGAACAATTGAAAATTTGGGTTTAGACTACGTAAATTACAAGATAATTTTTTGTTGGAAATTAGTTGCTTTCACAATGTATAATCCATTTGGCAAATTTGGCTGAACGCTTTCTGTCACTTTGGACGAAAAAACTTTCAGTCCTTGAGAATTGAATACTTCCACCATCTCATTAGAGAAACCGTTGAATGTAATAATACCATTTGTTACAACTACTTTTCGGGGATTATTACTTGCGCTCGGAGTGGCTGTTGCGCTCGGAGTACCGATAATTTTCACATCATCAATTCTTATCTCGATAGGAGCTGAAGAATTCGCTGAATTGGTGGTTGGTGTCGCAAATTTCAAGCTTAAGGTGCTGCTTGCTGGCAAAGTTATGCCCGAAACAGTAAGCCAGGTACCTTTTGATGTTGAAAGAGCGGAAATCTGACTTGTGCCAATATCATAATATCCACTTCCGGTGTTGCACTGAAGTCCCAACAATGTGACATCAGCCTTATTTTTACCATATATACCAAACGAAAGACTGATACTTGTATAGCCATACGTATCTATACCACTAATAGTAAATGAATTGGCAACATTTGCATTAAAGTACAAATTTCCGTTTCCACTTGCTCCAATGTAGTTGGAAACGTTATTGCTACGAATATTCAACGTTGTGCCAGAATCGTCACATGCTCCCACATTGGCTGTTGCAACTGAGGTCTGTGAATACGCTACACCACTGTTCCAAACATGAGAGTCGGTGCTCCAGTCATGATCAGTAAATAATTCATTTTTCTGAGGATCATAGTTTCCTGCTTCTGCTGTTCCGGGAACCGCAACATTAGTGCAGCCATCTCGGCTGGCTTTCGTAGTACCAAAAGTTTCTAAAAAAATAGTCGTCTGTGCATTTGCAAAACTTGTAATTGCAATAACGCCAACGAAAATCAAAGTAATTTTTTTCATGTTGATAATTGTTATAGATTTATTATTTGAAATCTCTTTATTTAAATATGAGTTTATTCACTGACAAAAGACTATTATCGGAAGTCTCAGTCCGAACAAAATAGACACCCGATGTTAGGTTTTCTCTTAGAATATCTGAGTTCGAGATAAGAAAAAGAATAAAAGGTTAGCATATCTGAGATTTCATTGTCATATCAGTGGTGTAAATCAGATATATAACAATTATTTAATCATTCTAACCCAAGACAAAATTACCGAAATTTATTGTATTGTGGATAATTTATGCAAAGAATATTCAGTAGAGATCTCAAAACGCAAAATTCTACCTAATGACGGCAAAAAGCATCGTAGTCGTTCCTGTGATATTTATGACAGTGAAATAATGACTGTTCTACTCATGTTTCACTTTGGCACCTTCATAAATTTTTAATATAATGATTATCCGCATAATATACAGCATATATTAATCAGGGGCTTTGCCCCTATAACCCCACATACTTTTTTGCCTTGATGCAAAAAAGTATGCAAAAAAAATCAATCCGCCAGCTGGCGGACGCTTCGCTCAAAAAACTATCGCTCGAAAGGCTAAAATCCTCCAAACTCCTCCCTACGGTCGTCAAACAGGAGTATTTTTGCACCTTTCTCACTTGTTTTTTGGCTCACCGATCGAGGTCAATCCCTGCGACTGATAGATTTTTTGCAACTATACTCTTTGCGGATAATCATTTTAAATATTATTACTTGCATTAGAGTTTATATAAGTAGTTACAAGTATTTAGTTACAAATTACAAGGCTGTAAATCTGAATATTACCTTATAAAAAACATATCATTAAATATCCTAAATTACTTAGATTAATTTGTTATAGACTTAGTTTACAACAATATTTATAATGAAGTTTACCGATGTGTTTTTGCAAACTCTGTATTATATGTTAATACAAGAATCGCCACTTCGGTATAATTAGAAGTGGCGATTCTTGATCTTGATTTAATTTGAAATACTATTTGATAGATGTAATGTGGAACCAATCAAAGTCGGCATAGCCGGAGTCGTTGAGCCAGCCATTGCGTTGGCAGAAAACACCCACTTTGGCGCCTATCCATTTGCCTTCCAAGGCTATAAACGGTTTACCGAAGGTTACAAACTTAGTGCCGTCGAGGCTGTAACTAAAGGTGCAAGTGGCTCTTGGCTCCTGTATGCCTTCGTCGTTTTTCTTAGAGATACTGTGTTTTACTTCCACCCGGAAGTATACGGTGTTTTTGCTTACCGATACCGAGTCATTTATTATTTCGGCTTTGCCTTTTACGGCATTTTTACAGCTTGTTTGAGTTAATACCAGTCCTTTGTCGGTATTTACCAGCGATACGGTGCCATAGTCCTGACCCATTACTACGAGTCCGGTACGTTCGCCCACTTTGAATGGGCTGAAAGTTACTTTTATAGTAGCCAAAAAGTTAGGCGCAGGTATCTTTTGCAATAACAGATTGGGTGCGTCCCACAGGTTTTTGGCATCGCCTATCAGGTTCCATGCAAAAAGGCGAAGGTAACCCTTGTCGCCGGCAGGGAAGTACCACAACGGATTGCTGTTGGCTTGCCATTGCCATTGCAGACCCAGCTCGTTGGCATTGAACTCATCGCTTTCCACCGGAGTGGCAACGAGGTATGTTTTGCCTACATTGGGTTTTTTGTACACAGCTACGGGCGTTCCGCATCCGTCGCCATCTTTATCTTCGCCCATTACAGGCCAGTCGTTCACCCACTTCATGGGTTGCAGCAATACGGCACGTCCATAGGCATATAAATCCTGAAAGTGGAAGAACCAGTCTTGTTTACCATCTGGAGTGTCCACCCATGCACCTTGGTGTGGCCCATTGAACTCGGAGTTGCCTTGTGACAATACACGTTTTTCTTCGTAAGGACCGTATACGTTTTTAGAACGTAAGGCCAGTTGCCAGCCCGGTTTTACACCTCCGGCGGGACAGAAGATATAGTAGTACCCATTGCGTTTGTAGAACTTAGATCCTTCAGTGGTTGTATTTACAGGGTGACCATCGAATACCAGACGGTCGGGGCCAATGGCTTTGGTACCATCGGCCGACATCTCGAATACACCGAGCACACTCTTCATGCCTGCACGGCTTCCGGCAAATCCGTGAACCATGTACGCACGTCCATCCTCGTCCCACAAAGGGCAGCAGTCAATCAACCCTTTACCCTCTTTTACCATTACCAATGGCGACCAGTTTCCACGTGGATTGGTGGTTTTGGTCATATAAAAACCAGCATCAGGATCGCCGAAGTAAATATAGAATTCGTTGTTGTGATAACGAATACTTGGTGCCCACACTCCGTTGCCGTGTTGCATGGTGCTAAAGCGGTCTTCGGGTATCATTTGCAGAATCGCATAGTTGATAATAGTCCAGTTTACCATGTCGTTGGAATGCAGAATGGGCAGTCCCGGCGTGTTGGCAAACGAAGAGGCTACCATGTAATAGTCATTTCCGACACGGCATACGTCGGGGTCGGAATAATCGGCGTATAAAACCGGGTTTTTGTAATTGCCATTACCGAGGTCTGACACCCAAACTTTGGATACATATTGGGCAGATACCGACAATACAGAAAGGAATACAAGGGAAAGTAATATAAGTTTTTTCATTTTGTGGAATTATATTCGAGTGTTATTTATTTTAATGTGGTTCAACAGGTTTATTGTTTAGTAGGATTCCAACCATCAAAGCCTTTCAGCACATTTTCTACAGTGTATTCGGCTGCTTCTTTCTTGGTCAAAAGTTTAATCCAAGCCGGACGACCGACAGTATTAGCACCTTCGCCCGAATTGTTATACTCCATATAGCGAGCAGTTTTTTCATTTTCTACCTTTCCCCAATTATGCCAACCTATGGCTTTGATGCCTTTGGGTAACTGGCAGTTCATAAACAGGGTCATGGCATAGGCTCGCCACGGACGACCGAGGTATTCTTCGGTTACGGTGCTGTCGGCAAAGTGAATGTTGCAGTTATTGAAGATATAACCGTATTTAATGTGTTCGGGTGTGCTGCCTGCGGTGATGTAGGAGTTACGTTTGCACACTATCTCGCAGCCTTCGAACCAGACAGTGGAAGGTCCAAAAATAAAATCGGTAGTACCTTCGATGTAGCAGTTCAGGAAATACTGGCGCATGTTTTCACGTCCAGTATAAATGGTATCCTGATGTCCCAGGAACCGACAGTTTACAAACACAGCGCGGTCACCTTCGACATGCAATGACACCGCTTGCCCCATTGGAGCTGATGAGTTTTCTACAGTCAGATTTTCCAACCGTATGTCGTTACCACATATCTTGAGCGTAAAGGTGCGAAATGTACCCATTTTGCGGATATTGGCATGGTCGTCCCAGTTGATAATGGTTTTATCGCGGTCTTCGCCAATGAGGCGCACGTTACAACAATGGGTAGGTATCTCCAGTTTTTCTTTGTAAAAGCCTTTCTTGATAAAGATGGTTACCATGCCGACAGGATTAAATGTGCGAACAGAATCAATGGCTTGTTGTATGTTGCGAAAATTTCCTGTTCCGTTGCGGTCGACAATAATGTTATATTGTGGTTGTTGCGAATAAGTAAGTGCGCTTAGGAATAAGCACGATAGTAAAAGAAGTTTCTTCATGAAGGGAGAGAGTGATTAACGATTAGTTATAAGTGATTAATGATTAGGGATACATGTTGAGTGATTAATCACTTATCACTAATTACCTGTTTGACTATCGACAATTGGTTGTACCAGACTGTTCAGATAAACTTCCAGATAGGTATACCCATCCTTGTTTGTGTCGGTAGCTTTTTTGCCCGGATAGTTGGTTTCCAACCAACCGTCAGGGATTCCATCTTTGTTGGCATCTGCAGGAGCTTCAGATGATTTATACTCTGGCCAGCCGTTTACGTCGGTTTGTGAGTCAATCAATCCCGGACGTTGAGTAAGTTTGCCTTTATAGATATTTACACCAGTTTTCACCTCGTTTGTTACCCGTGTGTCCACAGTATCTCTTTTAAGCGATGCACCTGCATATGCAAGTACTTTTTTGTACGCAACTTCAGCCGTTTGAGTTTTTATCGGAGTGCACTCATACGGTTTAAGTACCTTGCAAGCAATCGGGTCAACTCCAGTCATGAGCTTAACTCCTTTCCAGTTATCTTTTGTAACTTCTGGATATCCGAACACATAATTATCCTGTATAAAATACCGTCCGTATCCGGGAGCACATTTGCTTGGGTCGGCGTCCATATCTACTTGAGTGATGCGATCCTTAATTTTGGGGTTGGTTCCCGCTCCTGCTTTAAAGTAGTTAGCCACCAGATTGAATGTGCCGCTCTCGCCACCATACGAACTGTGATCGCCCCAGTTGTAAATCACGTTATTACGGAAATCCACCCGTTCTTCGTCCAATGAGTTGTTATACTTCAGTCCAGCCCGTTTAAACCCATTAAACCGTGGGTTGCGACTGTTGTTATCGGCAATTAAATTGTGATGAAATGATGCATTTTTACCGCCCCAAATACCGCCGTAGCCATGGGCTCCTTTAGGATGCTCAGAATTATTGAGTGCTTCGGAGATAATACACCATTGCATGCTAAAATTTTCATTGGAATAAAACGAAGCGCATTCGTCAACCGACCAACTGGACGAGCAGTGATCGATTATCACGTTTTTTTGGTTGCGACCGCCATAGGCATCCGGTTCGTGTTCTTTTATCAAATCGCCCAATCGGAAACGCATAAAACGGATAATGACATTGCTTGCACCTACATAAACATCGTAATCTTTAATGCAAATACCATCGCCAGGAGCCGATTGTCCGGCAATGGTTAGTGAATCGTTTTTAATGGACAGGGGTTTTGTAAGGCTTATAATGCCCGATATCTTGAATAAAACGGTTCGTGGGCCTTTCTGATACACTGCCCATCGAAGCGTTCCTTTCGATCCATCGTCGGCCAGCGAAGTTACATACAACACTTTTCCACCACGTCCACCAGTTGTGTACATACCACCACCCTCAGCACTGGGAAAAGCGGGAGTTTTAGCACCCGCACTCAACATTATTGAGCTAAAAACCAGTAAAGTTATTATCTTCTTCATTATTATTTTAAATAAAAAACCACGATAGAAGCAATAGAACCCTCCTACTGCTTCTATTGTGGTTCATAAAAAAACTTATTTCTTAAGCAATACACTAACCATGATAAACGGACCAACCGCTTTTGGGTCATTATCACGGATTGGTTCAGAGATATAATACTGATAACTTCCATCACGATAACGTGGTTCGCCACCAAGTCCTGCCACAGCGCAGCAATCGGTTAACGATATTGTTCCATCTTCGTTTTCTTTTACAAAACGTTTTACAAACTGATCATAGGCTACTTGTCCTTTTTTTAGGAACGATTTTGGCAAATAACCTTTCTGTGCTCCTTTCACCCAAGTGTAAATAAACATGGCCGATCCGGTAGATTCAACATAGTTTCCTTCGGCTCCCATTTTATCAGTCACTTGATACCACATTCCGGTTTTAGGGTCACGATATTTTTCGAGAGATTTACTTAGATTCGTCAGAATTTTCAGAATTGCCGGACGTTGGGGATGATTTTTTGGCAAATAATCGAGCACATCCACAATAGCCATCATGTACCAACCCATGCTGCGCGACCAGAAATTTGGCGAGCAACCAGTTTCCGGATTAGCCCATTTTTGTTTCCGACTTTCGTCCCAACCATGGTAATACAAGCCGGTTTTGCTATCGTAAAGATGTTTATTAATCAAAATAATTTGCTTTGCCACATCGTCGAAAATGGCTTTTTCGCCAAAACACTTACCATATTGAGCTAAATAAGGTGAAGCCATGTACAGTCCATCCAACCACATTTGATTGGTATAAATTTTTTTGTGCCAAAACCCGCCTTCGGTGGTTCGTGGATGAGTCTTCATTTGGCTACGAAGTAAGTCCATCGCCTTTTTCAGTTTCTCTTCTTTAGAAACTGCATACAAATCAAAAAGCATTTTCCCGGAATTCAGCTTATCAATATTGTAGTCCTCCAATTTATAACCGGTAATCGTTCCATCAGGAGCAATTATCGTATCGGTATAGCTCTTTACATAATTGAAATACTTCGGGTCTAAGGTGAGTTTCCACACTTTGAGAATAGCTCCTAGTTCCAATCCATTACAGTAATCCCATTTGGGCTTTTTGGCAAAGTCGGTCATCCAACTCTCGGGCATACGCTTCATTTCAGAATCAGCCATCCGAACGTAATAGGGTTTTACAGCCGAAACAAACATTGACGGAAACAAAAGTAACGCTATAAATGCTAATTTAAATTTGAATTTTGACATTTATTGTTTTGTTTTTGATGGAAATAAGATTGTCTTTAAAAGTATAATAGACCACAAATATACAAATTATGTACTGACTATTACTTTATAAACTTAATCTCCTTAGCATCAATTTTCTCAGACCATTGAACCAAATTTTTACTCTGACTACTAAATGGTAAAATGATATTTTTGGTTTTATTTCCAGAAATATTTATGGGTTGTTGCATTTGTGCAGGATATTCAAGCTTAATAGCCGAGAAGTTTTTTACATTTTTCAGGATATAAGCAGGGCCTTCCTTGGTTTCCACATCTACATGTGTGAATTTTACGCCATCAGCTTCTACAAGTTCTGCGCCAAAGTGCGCTGTGATAACAGCATTTTCGAGATTTATATTCGAGATATTCATTTCGGGAAGTCCATTGAAATACATAGCGCGGCGCGCATTGTGCGAAACAAGGTTCTTCACATAGATATTTCGGAAGCAAGGTGTTTCTTCGCTAACAGGTACACTGGCTGATTCTACTATATTCTGTGAACCACTCTCCAATGTCTCAGAAGCCGATTTTCCTCCGTAATACAAATCGAACAAGAAAGAGTCGGTAGTAATATCGAGCATATAAATATCGCGAACATAAATGTTTTCAACTATACCGCCACGTCCACGGTTGCTTTTAAATCTCAGGCCCACGTCAGTTCCCAAAAATTCGCAGTTTGAAACTGAGATATTACGCACCCCACCCGACATTTCGCTACCTACCACAAAGCCACCATGTCCCTGAAAAACCTTGCAATTATCTACAATAATGTTCTCGGCTGGACGAGCACGTTTGCGGCCTTCAGCATCTTTACCCGATTTAATACAAATGCCATCGTCGCCTACATCGAATGTACTATTTACCAATAATACATTTTTACACGATTCAATATCCAGTCCATCACCGTTTTGAGCAAAAGCCGGATTACGGGCAAAAATACCGTCGATAATCAGGTTTTCACACATCAATGGGTGTATGTTCCAACTCGGTGAGTTTTCAAACAGAACTCCTTGTAATTTCACGTTTTTGCATTCAACCAAACTAATCATTACCGGACGCATAAAGTCTTTCACTTCGTTCCATTGACTATCGGTCATTTCGCCGCGTGGTACGTTCATATCACTCATTTTCTCGCCTTTCAGCGAGCCAACTGATGGAAACCAATAGCCCAGATCTTTAAGCACTCCGCCTGATTTTACTACCTCTTTCCATTTTGCGTCAGTTACTTTTACTTTTTTCAATGGTCGCCAAGCTTGTCCGGAACCATTTATAGAACCTTCACCTGTAATGGCTACATTAGTCAAATTCACAGCACTAATGGGTGACTGGCAACGACGTGTTTCAAGGCCTTCGAATGAAGCATTTACTAATGGGTATAAATTTAGATTGGTCGAGAAAAGTAATACGGCACCTTTATTGAGATGAAAATTTATATTTGATTTCAGCACAATTGGCCCGGTTAACCATACTCCGGCAGGAACTATGAGTTTTCCTCCACCTTTAGCCGAAAGAGCATTAATGGCTTTTTTAAATGCTTCAGTATTTAAGGCAATACCATCGCCTATGCCGCCATAACTGACAACAGAAATCTCTGTGCCGGGGAAAACCGGTTCTTGTACTTTTGCCATCTGAAACGGAAGTTCATTATATAAATATCCATACTTGTAATTTCCGGCAAGTAAAGAACCAGAACAGATACTAACAAAAATACCCACAAAAATTATTTTTCTAAAAAAAGTCATATTCATCAAAAATTTTCAATTTTACCTATTACACTAAACCTAATTCTCCAAACACAAATTCGGAATACAAATGTGGGATATTTTTAAATATAGAAAGTAGAAAAATTGTTTTTTTAATGGGAGTTTTTGGTATATAAACCGTAGAGCCATATTTTCTTACCGAATGATTTATAAATTTGTTGTCGTAAACAAAATCGGTCACAAAGAGTTATCTTTGCAAAAGGTATAAAGAGCTCAAAATCTAATTCTATTGCACAAAATACGTATGAAAAAACTTGCATTTATCATAGCCTGTCTTCTTATTCCTTCAGCTTTTTTCGGTAACACTTATACGCAATTTTCGCATTACTCTGTAAATGAAGGTTTATCTGAAATTAATGTACAATGTATGTTACAGGACAAAAAAGGTCAAATGTGGTTCGGCACATTCGATGGACTGAATATGTTCAACGGATACAACTTTAAAACCTATAAAACAAATCCAGGACAGCTTTTTGGATTGGAAAATTACCGCATTAACCTTATTAGAGAAGATAACGATGGTTATCTATGGATCTCAACTTATGATGGACGTATTTACCGTTTCGACCCACGTACCGAGATATTCATGCAAGTGCCCCAATGTCAGGATGAGTTCAAGACTTTCAAAAATAGACTCGAAAGGATATATACTTTAAAGGATGGTTCAATTTGGTTGTCAGGGAAAGATGCAGGGTGTTTTAAAGTTCAAAATTCTAAAGAAAATGATCGCATTAAGATATGGCATTTTAATGAAGGGAATGAACTTCTGAGTTCAAATAAGATGAATAGTATTTTTCAGGATAAAAGTAATAATACATGGTTGCTGACCAACAATGGTTTAAATCTTGTTAAACCAAATAGCACAAAACCAATTCAACTTTTCAACGAGAAAAATACCAGTGCTTTCTTCTCAATCATGGAGGCCGGAAATTATGTGTGGATAGGCGGAGATAACGGAAAATTACGCTATTACGACAGTTTAAAGGGAACATTCGAGGTCGTTACTACCCCCTTTGTTTCAAATATAATTAATATAAAAAGTATAAATGCAAATGAATTATTTATTCTGACTGATAATAGTGGCTTTTATATTTACAATATCAAACAACAAAAATTTACTGCATTTACAAAATCGAATGGTTCGGGAGTTATTAGTGATATTTTCTACTCCTGCTACATGGATAAATTCCACAATATCTGGATTGAAAGCGAACACCCAAGCGTTGTATATTTCGAACCTGCAAAACGGAAAGTTAATAACTTTACTATCAAATCTATAAGTTCCAGCCCTTTCGGCACACTTCCTAACTTTTTTGTTATTGAAGATAAATTCGGAAACATCTGGGTTCATCCGCGCAAAGGTGGATTCAGTCGATATAACCCAATAACTAATAGTTTAGATGCCTTTTACAACGATCCCAATTTACCGAATCGTAAGTTTTCAAATATGATGCACTCTGCATATTCTGACCGGCAGGGTAATTTGTGGCTTTGCCCATTTTCACATGGTATAGAAAAGGTAGTTTTCAGTCAATCACCCTTCGATTTTTACAAACCGTCTCCAGCTGAAACAACCTCAGCAAGCAATGAAGTACGCTCAATATTTCAAGACAAAAATAACTGGATGTGGATTGCAACAAAAAACGGAACTGTGTCTGTTTTTAATGAAAACAAGAGCTTAATTGGCGAATTAGCTGCTGATGGTCGAATTAGTAAATCTAACCCGCTGAAAGCTTTAATATATAATATCACAAGCGATAGTAATGGAACAATTTGGCTTGGTTCAAAAGGTAATGGTTTATATAAACTCGAAAATATCGGCACAGTAACTAATCCGCATTATAAAATAACGAATTACCAATATAACCCAAATGACTTATATAGCTTGAGTTCAAACAATGTGTATTCAATTTTAGAAGATCATTTTCACCGTATATGGGTGGCTACTTATGGTGGTGGGATTAACTTGCTAGAAAATGAGAATGGTCACTTAAGGTTTATAAATTTTCGAAACAAGTTGAAGAATTATCCTATAACGCAGTGTTTTCAGGGACGATATATTACTGAGGATTCTCACGGTAGGATGTTTATTGGCACTACAGGTGGTTTGCTGGCATTCCAAAACGACAAGAAACGTCCAGAAAATATAATATTTTATCAATATTCACACAATCCACGTGATTCAAAAACAATATCAGGTAATGATGTGCATGCTGTACTCCCAGCAAAAAATGGCAAATTATATTTGGCTATCTTTGGTGGTGGGATAGATGTATTGGATGATGAATTTGATTTTAAAAAGAAGCCAGAATTTAGATCTTACAAAGTGAGTGAGGGCGCTCCATCCAATATAATTTTCACATTAAAAGAAGATTCTAATGACTACATTTGGTTCTCAACGCAGACCAGAATCGGGAAATTTAATCCGAGGAATGAACACTTTGACACATACCTTCCAGCAAATGAAACGGCTTACAGTTTTGCAGAAGCAACAGTTTGTCAGACTAGCCAAGGTGATTTAGTTTATGGAACTACTGAGGGATTTATATTTTTCAACCCTAAATCAGCTATAAAAAGTGAATATAAACCTCGCATTGTGCTTACTAATTTTCAATTATTCAATAAAACCATAGAGGTCGGTGTAGAAGGCTCTCCTCTAAAGGATGTAATTGATGAAACCAATGAATTAAAATTGAGTCATAAGCAAAATATCTTTTCAATAGGATTTGCAGCCCTTGATTATACAAATCCGCAAAATATCCAATACGCTTATATTTTGGATGGGTTTGAAAAGGAATGGAATTATGTGCATGATCAACGTATTGCAACTTATACAAACATACCGAAAGGCAAATATGTTTTTCGGGTAAAATCAACAAATGCAGAAGGTGTTTGGGTTGAAAATGAACGAAGTATCATCATTATCAAACAACCTTCTTTTTGGGAGTCATACTGGGGATATCTATTTTATTTTATCATCTTTCTCGGGTTGGCTGGTTTAGCTATTTATATCCTGTCAACTATCTATCGTCTTAAAACAGATGTAGAAGTTGAGCATAGGGTTACAAACTTAAAACTGCGATTCTTTACCGATATTTCGCATGAGTTACGTACGCCTTTGACCCTTATTGCCTCACCTATTGAAAATCTGCTACTAACCGAGTCACTATCGGAGCCTGCAAGAGAGCAACTTACAATGGTTCAACGCAATACAGATCGGATGCTCCGGTTAATTACACAAATTCTGGATTTCCGAAAAATACAAAACAAGAAAATGAAACTACAAGTGGAAACTCTTAAACCGGGTAGTTTTGTAAAAGAAATATGTTTGAATTTTAGCAAACTAGCTGAAGAACGTAAAATCGAGTTTGAAATCATTGACAAAAGTAACAACGTCACTTTATGGGCTGACAAAGATAAGTTTGAAAAGATTTTTTACAACCTACTCTCAAATGCATTTAAATTCACTCAGCCGGGAAAACCAATTGAAGTTTACATCGTTGACGAAAAAGATACAGTCTCTGTTACCGTAAAAGATTACGGTATGGGTATGAGCAAAGATCGCATGAAACTACTTTTCAATCGTTTTGAAAGCTTAGCTTCATCGAATGTTTCGTTTCAGGAAGGTACTGGAATCGGACTGTCTCTCACCAAAGAATTAGTTGAATTGCATCATGCAAAAATTGAGGTTGAAAGTGAACCCGGCAAAGGCTCTACTTTTAAAGTTGTTTTTCTGAAAGGGAATACTCATTTTGCAGCTGATGAAGAATTGATTACCTATGAAGATGTTAGCACAGATGAAGCTACAATGAGTAATGTGTCAGACCTAAGTAGTGAACACGAGTCTGATGAGAAATTAGATTCAGTTAAACCAACAATCCTAATTGCAGAAGACAATAACGAATTACGAGCTTTCCTGAAATCGATATTAACAGTAAAATATGATATTCTGGAGGCTGAGAATGGTCGTCAAGCGTTGGATATAGCTAAAAATAGTAGTCCTGACATGATTATTACTGATGTAATGATGCCAGAGATGACCGGCTTAGAACTTGCCAAGGCGGTTAAAGAAGACATCAATATCAGCCATATTCCGTTGGTAATGCTAACGGCTAAAACAGATATGGAAAATAAGCTGGAAGCTCTTAAATATGGTGTTGATGACTATATCACAAAGCCGTTTAGTTCAGCATACTTAGAAGCTCGAATTGAAAACCTGCTAAAAATTCGCAAACAGTTGCAAGAGCTACACCGCACTTCATTAACTACTGGGGTAATCTCTCTTTCTAAACCAAACATTGTATCGCAAGATGATGTATTCCTCCAACATCTAATAACCTATATAGAACAGAATATTGATAATTTGGAATTGACAATAGATGATATTGTTTCCAGCGCAGGTTTGAGCCGTTCAGCCTTTTTCAAAAAACTTAAAAGCTTGACAGGTTTAGCTCCAGTCGAATTTTTGAAAGAAGTGCGCATTCAACGTGCGGCACAACTTATTGAATCTGGCGAATATAATTTTAGTCAAATAACCTATATGATTGGCATGAGCGATCCAAGGTATTTTAGTTATTGTTTTAGACAGAAATTCGGAATGAGTCCAAGAGGATATAAAGACAAGTGTGAAGCCGAAAAACAATAATGGTTTAGAGAAATTGACACAGTAAACAAAGAGAGGCTGAATCGCGTTGATTCAGCCTCTTCTCTTGTAAATATTTGAAATATCAATACAATAATTTCATAATTTTGCGAGTTTCTACATGTCCATCGGCATATACTGAACGAATGATAACAGTGCCTTTATAGCCTTCCAGACGAGCAATTTTGCGTCCATCGAAAGTATAATAAGTTTGCGATACCAGTGTAGAAGAAGCATTCGGCACATTGAATCCGGTAGTAGTTCCAGTAGCGGTAGTAGCTGAGCTTAACGCACCCGATTCAGCTACTGCAACCACCTTGTAACTTGCGCCTGAAGAGTAGGCAGCATCGTTGTAACTAGTAGCAGTTGTAAATCCAATTGTTACGTCATTTTTCAATATCACATAGCAAATAGCATACGCTGTTGCATTCCAGCTAATCACACCACCCGAAGTAACTGCTACATTAGCAGGTGCACCGGTAGATTCAGTCCAGTTAGTAGGAGTCCAATTGTCAGCTCCACCCAGAACATTACTCATAGTATATGTAGCTGCCTGAGCATCTGTCAAAACAGTTTGTAAACCGCTGGTAGTTACAGGAGGATTAGCCGCTGTAGTAAAGGAATTTTTTCGGTTACTTAAGTCTATAGCTGTTCCGGCAGATGTTGTGCTGTTATATTCGGCAAATAATGCAGGAATAACACCCATGTTGGTCCAACCGGCAGCATCAGGAACAATATTCATTTTAGTATTAATATAAACTGAGCGTGGAGCATTTTGCCATGGGCGACCCAAATAAAAGTGACCATTTTGAGTAGCTGCATCACCATCGATTGTACAATTATTGAATACATAACCCCAGATGTTTGCAGCTATTGTGGCTGGAGCTGTACATACATCACCGCCGCCTGAACGAGCTTCGCAATACAAAAGGGTATTGTTAAAAAATACATCGCCAGCTCCGAAAATATAGTCAACCGAACCATGAATTTCACTTGCTTCGTATAGCTGACGGCCACTTCCGGTAAGATGTGTATCTTGAAATGCTAAAAGTTTTATGTTTTTGAAAGCACAACGGTCACCATTGGCTTTCAGAGCCACTGCCTGTCCGGCAGTAAGTCCGGAGGTATTGCTGATAGTTATATTTTCAACATAAGTATCATTTGGCAATAGTTCGAGAGTTTGGCAAGTGCTTGTACCATAAGTAACTCCATTGGCAACTAAACCGCTGTAACGTGCTCCAGTAATAATTACACCATCGCGACTCTGACCGATAAGGCGAACATTTCCTTTATTGCTTGCCAATGAAGCATATTCACTGTAAGTACCATTTTTTACATAAATTAAATAAGGAGTTGAATTGCCTGCCGGAACTGCATCGAACGCTGATTGAATAGTTGTACCGTTTCCACTGCCATCTTTTGCTACTACAAAGTCGAAAAGTTTCGCTGTCGGTTGTGTGCGAACCATAGTTGTAAAGGCAACTGAAATTGGCGATGTCAATGTATTTCCAGCCAAATCGGAAACAGAATTTGCTGGCAAATTAAACGTATATCCTGTATTGTAATCCAATCCGGTATAAGCGAATGTAATGGTTTTGCCTGATACAGCCGGAGTTAATGTTTTGCTTCCTAATGTTGCCGCAACAGAACCGGAAGTGAGCATTACTTTTTCATCGAATGTAAGAACGATTTTGCCCGTAGCAGAAGCATTTGTTGCACTGGCAGCAGGGACTGAACTTGAAAGCACCGGTGCAATACCATCGTTAAAGATGGCTGCGGTAGCAGTCACATAGATACTTGACATAGATGTTCCATCGTTTAAAGGGGCACTTGAACCCACTAAAGTAGATGTAAAGTCAGGAATCCAACGCACGTAGACTTTGTTGGCATGATTAGCATCTGCTGGCAATGTAAACGTATTATCATACCAAGTTTGACCTCCAATCAGGGTATAACTTCCTAAAGTTGTAAAGTTGGTGCCATCTAACGAATACTCACATTTCTGAACGGAATAAGCGTTGTAGTTGAACAACATACCCGCTGAAACTTTCACATCAGTGAAATCTTTTGTACTAAAACTGGTTTGGTAATAATATTGATCAGCCATTGGTTTCCAGCAAACGGCTGCACCACGACCATAATATCCTCCGGAAGCTAAAATTGATTTATCCAACCAACCATTTACTGTTCCATCCGCTTTCCTATTGACTAATGCTGATGTTTGATTATCAACTGTTGAATAGAAATCAGCAGGGCGACTACTATAACCTGCCTTATAGAAATCCCAACCAACAATATAATCGACAGCACTATAAACGGCTGTAATATTTTGGTTTTGAGTCATTGGAACTGATAGCGCAGGATTGGTTTCTCCCGACAGCCAGTTGGTAAAAGTAAGAATAGAGTTGCTGCTTGCCGTAAGTGTAACACTTGTTCCTTCTTCGTACATGGTCTGACCATTTACAACAGTTCCCGCCGGTGACACAGAAACCATATACGTTGGAATGCCCGCCGGAGTATTCATTGTCAAGGAATAAGTATTGATAGGATTGTAGACAGCTTTCAACGCCATATTTGCAGTTAAAGTAACTGTATATGGATTACTTGTTGAAACGACAGCATCAGTGCCGGCATCGCGCCATTCTTTAAATGTATAACCAAAATTACGATTTGCTGTCAGCGTGATTTGCGTTCCTTCGTCAAATTCATTGCCAACCGGATTGGCTGCTATTGAACCGGCTCCTGTAGGATAAACAGTAGTTGTGAATGTGTGAGTAGCCACATTTGTAATAGTTCCTTGTACTGTTCCATCAACAGCAATATTTGAGAGCCCAATTTGTTTTGTATTAGCCAAGCTATAGATGTAAATGTAAAGAGTACAATCTCCAGTTGTAGCTGGGATGGTAACGCCCGAAAGATCATAAACGGCGTGTGTTGTTGCTCCTGAGTTATCTCTCGCTGGAGCAAGTGCTGTTGCAATTGGAGTTAATGTACCATCAGCCGACTTCCATACAACGTTGATTGACCCTAGATTTGTACCGTAGCGCACACAGTCGAACGTAATTTTAGTAGGTTTAAAGCTCAATCCCGACTTAGGTCTAATGTTAAAACCAACGTAGTCATTTGCAGTTGCCGTATTGTTTTGAACTACGGGCATAAAAGGAGAGTATGTGATCCCGTAAGTCGTTATTTTAGTTTTATACGCAAGATTGCTCCCATTGTCAACCCAGTTTGAGGCAAAATAGCCATCAGTTCCTGCAGAATAAGTAGCCAACTGTCCGGCAGTTCCGAGATTGAAAGGCCAAGTAACGGTAGAAGTCGTGTTTACAGGAGTTCCTGCCGAATATACTTTACCTTTTACAATAAAATAATCGAGAGCAAAGTTCGCACTTCCGCTTGTAGAGGTTGTGTTTGATATTAATCTGAATAGCACATTCTGCTTGTTGCGTGCAGAAACGGCTACCTCGTAATTCTGATAAAGCCACCAGCCCGACAATGTGTGATAACTGCCTGCATCGGCCCAAGTTGTCCCGCCATCGGTCGAATAAACCAATTCCACATAATCGGCTGTTGAATTCTGACCACTGGCAATGCTAAAGTTTACTTTGATGGAATCATATCCAGTTGTTGGAAGAGAAAACTGGAAATAGTTTTTGTGGTTTGCAGACACCGAATAATCACTTACCACACTCGGCCCCTGAAACATTACCGGCGAGATGTAATTGTTAAATCCCGATCTGAGCTGACAATATGTAGTTACCGCATTGTAAGCATATTTCTGGATCGCCCCAACAGCGCTGTCGGGGTAAATTTTGAATTTCGAGTTATACATCGTAATACCCGGATCGCCCGTCAGCAATGTAGATGATGGAGTGAAAATCGTAGAATCGGCACTTGTCGATTGCGTGTAGACGGTATTAAAATTCCACTCGGCAAGCTTGACCTGAGCTTTTATACCGAATGGTGCTATGCACAGTAGGGCGTAGAAAAGGCTTCTTTGAAGTAATTTTTTCATAAATGATTGCTTTAGAGATTAACAATAAATGATTTTTTGCTAGGGTAACAGAGTGTTTGATTTTGTTACTGCTCAGCACCCATCAGTTTTTGTAATTATTTGATTTTCAATTCAACTAGTCGAATTGAAAATCAAATGTTGGGTCTTTTGTTTCCATTATCCCCCGGCTGCGCTTTGCTTGCCGGGGGTTATTGAAATTTAGCCACTTCGTGGCAAAGTATATATTCTACTGTATTCCAGTTACTAGGATGTCTGTTTTTAGAAAATATAGGGTGCTGAGTAGTTACTTGATTTTTCTTTGTATGATAATAACATTTTTTTGCTGGGTTTGAAGATTCAAACGCCGATAATCCTTAAAATAAAAAAAGCGTGACCTCATACAGGTCAAGCTTTTTCTATTAATTCGCCGCTTTTTATCTTACAATAAATTTCTGAACAGTCATACCGGCTTTTGCAGCATAAATGCCTTGTGGAAGATTAGCTACAGAAAGCTGATTAACCTGTTTGGCTGATTTCAACAACTGACCTGTAACTCCATAAATAGCTATATCCTGAGTTTCACTCAACAAAATTTCTGTTCCATTGTATGTAATCATCGTAGAAGATGCTTTGGGGGAAATGACGGCAGTATGTATATAGTCTGAACAATTACAGTTGAGCCAACGTGGATCGCCTGCAATAGCACCAAAAGAAGCATCTTTAATTTTATAACAGCCTACTGTAGCTGTTGCTGCTGCTCCATCAAAAGTAGTAGGAGTTGTAAACAATGTGGTGGCAGTATTTGCATAAGCCGTGAAGCCGGTAATAGCCGTACCCATAGCACAATCAGAGGTAGTATAAGAATTGTTTACTGTATATGTGAATCCTGTTCCTCCACGAATACCTTTTACAGTAGTATTAGCTGTTTTACCAATAATTGTATTTGATATAGTTAATGTAGTAGAGGTAGTTGCAGTTCCAAAATCAATAAAGTATTTACTTGCAGTAAAGATGATATTATCAAATGTACAGTCGGAAATAGTAAAGGTAGTAGGAAGACTTGCACTTACTCCAAATAATGAGGTGTTTGTTCCGTAAACGGTTGAATTTTTAATTGTGTAATTGCCTAAGGTAGATCCTGCATCAGTTACCAATAAACAATAACTTCCCGTATTTCGTATGATACAGTTATCAATTGTCACGTTTGTGAAATTTGTACCTGTTTTCATTCTCATTATTCCACGAAAATTAGCCAATGTACATCCTTCAATAGTAACTGTAGGAACAGCAACATTGGTTGATGCAATAAGATAGTTACCTAATGACAACGTAGTCGGTCCGTCAGCAAGTCCTTTTAGTGTAAGATTTTTAACTTTAAAAGAAGTCAATGAACTTGCCGGAAAATCAATATTTTTACATAACACAACCGGATTGGAACCGTCTCCTTGTATTGTCAGATTCTTAATTACGGTTGGAATTGCAGTTAATATAATGGTTTTACCACCATTATATTCGGGACTAGTGTAACCAGAAGGAATAACTACAGTTACATCAGTTGCAGTACCCGCATAATTTTTCAAAGAATACCCAATGCTATCGTTTACTCCCAAGGTAATAACATCTTGAGCAGAAACATTCTGAACTCCCCAAAGAGAGAGGGCTAAAGCTAAAGAAGTAAATAGTTTTTTCATGATAATTTAAATTTAATATTAATAGATTTTATTGATTTTTGAATAATACAAAGATACTTTCATGGAATTAATCGTACTGGAAAATTTTGGTATATAACTCGTATTTTTTGAAACGTCGAAATAAAACCCGATTTTTTATAGTTTTACAAATTTACCTGTGAATGCTTCGCCAGAGAGCATCACAGTTCTAATCAAATAGATTCCCGTTGGAAGTTTGCCGGTAGAAACTTCACAGGTGTTAGTAGCCATTATCAAATTTCCGTTTACCGAAAAGATTTGTAGTATTCTCAACGGATTGTCAGTATTAATTATCAGTTTTTCAGTTGAATGATTGTATGTGAATTTCAGGTTGTTGTTTTGTTGCACATTATCAATAGAGGATATTAATGCGTCTTTTACCTGATTGCTCGTTATACTTTCAACAATACTATTCAAATACACTTCCACATAGGTGTACCCTTCCTCGTTTTTATCTGTTGCCAACTTGCCCGGATAGTTTGCAGCCAGCCAACCATCGGATATTCCATCTCGGTCGGTATCAGTTACAGCGGTTCCGCTTGCAAGTATTGGCCATGGTGTCCAACCCAAACTTGCATTAGCCGGTTTAATGTCCAATTCAGAATCAATAATCCCTTTTTTAGGATATGAAGTACTTTTCCAATCGATAGTAGTGGCTACAGTTAATGTGTCAATTCCAATTACAGTGCCTGCAGGATACATTACAACTCCCAATCCGTTGTATTTCGATAAACCTTTAAATGTATTTGTTCCGGTTGATGTTTCGTTCACAATACGAGTGTCATATGAATCGCGGTGCAGGCTGGCACCCACATAAGCCAATACTTTTTCGTAGGCTTTGGCTGCCGAATGAGTGGTTACAGTTCCACAATCAAAAGGCGTACTGACTTTTAATGCAGCTTTTTCTGCAGATGTAATGTTGTACGTTGTTGAAATCTGGTTATATACTCCGTAGTTCCAATTATTGGCAGTAACATTGTTGCATGTAGTTTTATCAGTTGTAGATACACTGGTAGATGGATCGACAAAATTACCATCGATGAAGAATTTGCCCCACACATCGTTTATTTTTGAAAACTCGTTGGTATCCGGCAATCCAAATTTTTTATCAATAGCAATAATTCTTGAAAGCCTTGTGCCAGTTGCGGGTCCGGGTTTATAATAATTGTTCACAATATTCACATTCATTGCTTCACCTCCGTAACACCCATTGCCACTCCAATTGTAAATTACATTATTGCGCATATCGGTATATTCACTCAGCATTGTGGTGGATCCTGGGCCGAGGCGTGGTGTTCGACTGTCGTTATTTGCAATCAGGTTGTGATGAAAACTGGCTTTATTACCACCCCAAATACCGCCATAACCGTGTGGCCCTTTTGAATGCTTAGCTAAACGCAAGCTCTCTGAAACAATACACCATTGAAGGGTAGTGTTTTCATTATCATAAATTGAAACACATTCGTCTGTACACCAGCTCATCGAACAGTGATCTACGATTACATTTTTCACTCCACGTCCGCCAAAAGCATCAGCACCATCGGCATAGGTTATATACTCCTGACCCATACGGAAACGAAGATAACGAATAATTGTATTGCTTCCACCAAAGAAGACAGAAAAACCACCAATACAGATTCCATCACCGGGAGCAGATTGACCGGCAATAGTTACATTTCCGTTTTTGATATTGAGGGATGATGTTAACATGATGGTTCCGCTGACTTTGAACAAAATTGTTCGTGTGCCCGATTGGTTGCAACACCAGCGCAATGAACCTTCGTGGGTTGTTGAGTTCCCGGAATTTATATCTGTCAGATTGGTAACATAATACACAGTACCTCCGCGACCACCGGTGGCATATCTCCCAAAACCTTCGGCTCCAGGAAATGCAGGCGTTTGTGCCGTCAGTGAAACAAAAATTGAAAAAAGAATTAATGTGAAAGTAGGTTTTTTCATGTGTGAGTTTTTTTAAAGGTTGAACGGAGCTCGCTCCGTATTTGGCAAACTACTTCACATATTACTTATTATTAAATAATGCGAATCAGTATTTAAAAAATTAGATTAACGAAAGCAATAGACATTTTGCCAAACAAATGAATAAGTAATCCGGCAGTTGATCTGACTTTCATCGCTCTTTGAATTTTTGTTTTTTCATTT
>Ga0302215_10000206_pt1 | contig 44796 bp, 22 predicted proteins | sample II_Fen_N3_1_FD_194580 | JGI IMG/M metagenome (GOLD analysis project Ga0302215, IMG submission 194580) | Peat permafrost microbial communities from Stordalen Mire near Abisko, Sweden - II_Fen_N3_1 | ecosystem: Environmental > Terrestrial > Soil > Wetlands > Permafrost | place: Sweden: Abisko... | reverse complement strand
CTTCCAGTTTCTCAATATTCATGTTTCCTTTGAAAGGATGATCCGAATTAATTACATACGCTTCGGGGTAAAGAAGTTCTACAATTTGACCTCCTTTATCGGTAATGTGAGCCATAGCAGTGGTAAAGTGGTAGTTCATGGGAACCAGACTTCCTTTTTTCACGTAAGCCAGTGCAATAATGTTTTCGGCAGCACGTCCCTGGTGAACCGGCAATAAATATTTTTTGCCCAACACATCCTGAACGGCTTTTTCCAAACGATAGAAACTTTGCGAACCGGCATAAGCGTCGTCGCCCTGCATCATGGCAGCCAGCTGGTTGTCGCTCATGGCGTTTGTACCCGAGTCAGTCAACATATCGAGGAAAACATCTTTGGTGCTTAAACGGAATGTGTTGAATCCACCTTCGTAAAGAGCTTCGAGTCGACGTTCGATAGGTACTAAGTTTAATTTTTGTACGATGCGTACTTTGTGAAGTTCCAACGGAATGTTTTCTCCACTGAAGAATTTAATTTCCTGCATAATATTAGAAAAATGATTTTAATGTATAGAATTATTTATTATTTATCTTTCAAAAAATGAGCGTGCGTTGATTGTCAGGCACGCTTAATGAGTAAAAAGCAATTTACTTACAAATCAAAGTCTTTGAAGGGCAAAGATAATGATTATTTCATAAATACGAATTAAAAATATAAAAATGACAGAAATGTCACGTTGTTTTGTGTCAATTGGAAAGAGTGAAGTTTTGAAAGCAGTACAAAAGGACATTAATCTTGAAGTATTCAAGAGGTTAAATAGTTAGTCTGATTATAATATTATATTAACAGAAAACCAAATCAATCCGGTCATTAAAAAAGATTGTAAAATTTCACTTTATGCCCTCAAAACACACGAAATTTTGCAATAAAGTCAATTTTTCCACCGATAAATATCAATTATTGCACATAATAGAAAAACAAAAACCATACTTTTGTTGCATAAAAAATCATTTACAAACAAATTATCTAATACATGAAAAAACAATGAAAGAAACAAAACAACTAAAAGACCAACTTTTAAAGCGTTTGGTGTTTTCATTTCTCACTGCTCTTTTCGCCTTTAGTACTTTAGCCGCGCAGGTTAAAACAGTTTCGGGAGTAGTAAAAGATGCAAATGGAGAAACAATTCTCGGTGCAACTGTACTGGTAAAAGGAACGGCTGTAGGTACTGTTACCGGTGCAGTCGGTGATTACAAACTAAGTGTACCTGCTAATGGTAAAATACTTGTGGTATCGTACATTGGTATGAAGACGATAGAAGTTCCGATAACCGGTACACAAATCAATGTTACTCTTGAAGACAATACAAAAATGCTTGACGAAGTAGTTGCGATAGGTTATGGTACTGCAAAAAGGAAAGATATTACAGGTTCTGTATCATCTGTGAAATCTGATGCTCTGACTGCCATTCCGGTGTCATCTGTAGCAGAAGCCATTTCAGGAAAATTGGCCGGTGTGCAGGTAACTACTACTGAAGGTTCGCCGGATGCCGACATAAAAATACGTGTTCGTGGTGGCGGTTCTATAACCGGTGACAATAAACCGTTGTATATTGTTGATGGTTTTCCTGTGGAATCAATAGGTGATATACCTTCGAATGATATTGAAGATTTAACTGTATTGAAAGATGCATCGTCTACCGCCATTTATGGTTCACGTGGAGCGAATGGTGTCATTATTATTACAACTAAATCCGGTAAAGAAGGGAAAATCACAGTCAATTATAATGCTTTTGTAAGTTGGAAAAAAATTGAGAAGACGCTGAGTGTTCTTACTGCTCCTGATTATGCAAAATGGCAATATGAATTGGCTATGTTGAAATACGGTGTTCCTGATTCGTATGAACAATATTATGGAACTTATAGCGATATTGATTTATATAATAATGTTCCAACCAATGATTGGCAAAATGAAGTGTTCGGACGTATCGGCTTTACGTTTAACCATAACTTAAGTATTAACGGTGGTAACGAAAAGAGTAAATTTGCCATAAGTTATAATCACATTGATGATAAAGCTATCATGCAATTATCAAATTTTAAGCGTGATAATATTAACTTTAAGTTCAGTAATAATCCAAGTAAAAGAATTACACTTGATTTTAGTACCCGGTACTCGGGAACTGAAATAAACGGTGGTGGAGCCAATGAGCAGAACGAAGTTTCAAGTTCAGACTCTCGGTTGAAAAACGCGATGATTTATACTCCGTTTCCAATAAGAAACTTAACCGGTGGAAGTGGAACAACTGATGACACCGGTGTTGGTAACCTCTATAACCCTTTGGTTTCAATCTCAGACAACGACAGGCAACAAAAACGGGCAACTTTCAATATGGCGGGAAGTGCTGCCTGGGAAGTTTACCCGAACTTACGATTAAAATCTGAGGTAGGTTATGATAATTACCAGAACAGCGATTATCGTTTTTATGGTATAACAACCTATTATGCACAAGCAAAAGTGCCGATTCCAAATCAACCTGCAGTAGTTCTATCCAATGATTCCAGATCTACTTTTCGGAACACGAATACGATTAATTACGACTTTAAAAAAGTATTGCATAATAATCATCACCTGAATATGATGTTAGGTGAAGAATATATTCTCTTACAATCAAAAGAGATGACTACCAGCATTGATGGTTTTCCTACTTTTTTCAAATCGAATGAAGCATTCAAACTTACAACTCAGGGAACACCAGTTTCTGTTGATAATTTTTACAATCCGGACGACAAGTTGCTCTCGTTCTTTGGACGTGGCAATTACGACTACGATAGCCGCTATCTGTTGAGTGTAACTTTACGCGCTGATGGATCAAGTAAATTTTCAGAAGAAAATAAATGGGGATACTTCCCATCCGCTGCTGTTGCATGGCGCATTTCTTCCGAAAAATTCATGGAATCGACAAGTACATGGTTAGACGATCTGAAACTTCGTGTCAGCTACGGAACTGCAGGTAATAATAATATTCCTTCAGGACAAATGACACAATCGTATCAATCTTCTACAAGTACCTGGATAGATGGATTTACTTCTTATTGGGGTCCTTCCAAAACAATGGCTAACCCGGATTTGAAATGGGAAACAACGGTTACGCGTAATATTGGATTGGATTTTACATTGCTGAAAGGAAAATTAAGCGGGTCACTTGAAACCTATCTGAATACAACTACCGATTTGTTAATTAATTTCCCTGTTCCAGGTTCAGGATATGATACCCAATACAGAAATATGGGTGAGACGGAGAACAGAGGATTTGAAGCAACCGTAAACTGGGTGGTAATAGATAAGAAAAACTATGGCTTGAACTTCAGTGGAAATATCAGTTTCAATAAAAATAGAATCAATTCATTGGGAATTATGAATGATTATGGACAAGCAAGCGGATGGGCGTCTTCTGAAGTAGGCGTAGATTATTGGATTGCAAAAGGTGGTTCGGTAGGTCAAATGTACGGCTACGTTTCTAACGGACGTTATGAAGTTTCTGACTTCACAGGATACGATGCAACAACAAAAAAATGGATACTGAAAGACGGAGTTGTAGATTGCTCACCGGTAATCGGAACAATTCGTCCTGGTTCTATGAAACTGAAAGATCTTAGCGGTGATAATATTGTAACTGAAGATAATAAAGACCGTAAAATTATTGGTGATGCCAATCCTGTTCATACCGGTGGTTTCACACTTAACGGAAGACTTTATGGATTTGATTTGTCTGCCAATTTCGATTGGAGTTATGGTAATAACATATACAATGCCAATAAGATTGAATATACTTCGACGAGTAAATACGAATATCGTAATATGATTTCAACTATGGCTGATGGTGCCAGGTGGACAAACTTAAATGCTGATGGAACTATTAATAATGATCCTGTTCAGTTGGCTTCTATGAATGCAACTACAACCATGTGGTCTCCTTATACAAAGAAATTTGTATTTTCAGACTGGGCAGTAGAAGACGGTTCATTTTTACGTCTGAACACTCTTTCGTTAGGATATACTTTGCCTCATAAAACATTAAATGCATTGAAAATTCAAAATCTGCGCTTATATGTTACCGGTTATAATGTATTTTGTTTGACAAAATATACCGGTTTCGATCCTGAAGTATCAACCCGACGTCAAACTACATTAACTCCGGGCGTTGATTATTCGGCTTATCCAAAGAGTCGTCAGATAACAGTAGGTCTTAACTTGAGCTTTTAATCTATTAAACACAAAAAAATGAAAAAAATAATTTTAAAATCATTTATAATCATGTCGTTTGTAGCTTTTTTAAGCTCTTGTAGCGACGTTTTGACTGCTCCAACGCAATCTTCGATGGATGAATCTTTCATATTTTCCACGCCGGTATTAGCCGAACAAGCAGTAATGGCAATTCACCAATCTATCGGCGAAACAAACTCCTATCGTGGAAGATATATTCCTTATTACGGATATAATACAGATATTGAATGGTATAATACATCTGAAAAAACAACTGATGACAAACCTTCACTTACCGGTTATAATCCCAGCGTAAGTAGTACCAATATGAACACGGCAGACAACGTTTGGGCTAAAATGTATGAAGGTATCGAACGGGCTAACCTGTGTATTCGGGGCTTGCGTACTTATGGCGATGTAAAAAACAACACGCAACTTGCTCAATTATTGGGCGAAGCACTTACTTTGAGAGCTGTTATTTATAATGATTTAATCAAAGCATGGGGTGATGTTCCGGCTCGTTTTGAACCTATAACAACTACAACTATTTATGTTGCAAAATCTGACAGAGATGTGATATACAAACAACTTATTGCCGATTTGGCTGAAGCTGAAGATTTAGTGGCCTGGCCTAATGGAAGTGCTGTAACTAAAAGTACTGAAAGAGTAAACAAAGCTTTTGTAAAAGGACTTCGTGCCCGAATCTGTTTAGCAGCAGCCGGTTATTCGCAACGCCCAGATGGTGTTCGTCAGAGTACTGATCCTGAATTGACAGTTGCAAAATTGTATCCGATTGTAAAACAGGAATGTTTGGATGTTATTAATAGCAATACCTGTAAATTAGGAACTTTTGAACAAAATTTCAGAAACCTTTGTCAGGATAATGTAACTGCAGGGTTTGAATCGCTTTATGAGTTTCCATTTTCAAACCAACCTGAACGTGGTCGGGTTGTTTATACTTTTGGGATAAGACACACAAGCACAGATAAGTATACTCAACTTGCTAAGGGTGGCGAAACCGGACCACTTCCTAATCTGTTTTATGATTATGATAAAGAAGATGTTCGTCGTGACGTTACTTGTATTCCATATGTTTGGACAAATGGTGTTCAGGTTCTGAATAAAATACAATCCTGGGATTTTGGAAAATATCGTTTTGAATGGATGAAGCGGGTTGTAACTTCCCCAAATGATGATGGTGTAAACTGGCAGGTTATGCGTTATGCTGACATTTACCTAATGGCTGCTGAAGCAATTAATGAATTGGAAGATCCTACAGCCGCCGCACCTTATTTAAAAGTAATTCGTAATCGTGCATTTCCTACTAATCCAACAAAAGTGGATGCTTATATGGAAACTGTATCTGCAAGCAAGGAAACATTTTTTAATGCAATTGTAGATGAACGTGCTCTTGAATTTTGTGGTGAAATGCTCCGAAAAGCTGATTTGATTCGTTGGAATTTACTTTCCGTAAAACTCAATGAAGCTAAAACAAAACTGACGGCTTTTGCCAACAGAAACGGATCTTATTCTGATTTACCCGACAAACTTTATTTTAAAACTGCTGCTGATGGCGAATCAATAGTGATTTACGGTTTGGAACATGGAGATACAGATGCTGCAGGTGTTGCCCTAAACTATCCGGATCCGGGTAAAGGTTGGTTTATCAGCAATGGTACGAATAACCTGACAGTTGACAAGATAAACTCCCTTTTTCAGACAGATCCTGATACCCGCCAATATTGGCCTATATGGCAAGTATTTCTTGATTCAAGTAATGGCACGCTAAAAAATGATTATGGATATTAATTTTGAAAATTAAAAAACGAAGAATATGAAAAGATTAATAAAAAAAATCGTCTATATATTGTGTTTCTTGGGAATGTTTTTCACAACGGCCTGTAGTGACGTTTTCAATGAAGTTACTGAACTTACTACAAGTCGGTTATTCCGTCCGATTAGTTTTCAGGCATCTATGAATAAAACCAAAGTAACTCTTAGTTGGGTGGCTTCAAGTAATGCAATTTCTTATACTTTGCAAATAAGCACAGATAGTTTGGATTATAGTACACCTGTAGTTGATACAACGTTAACTCAATTATCGTATGTACAGGAATTAACCGGTTCTACTCAGTATTTTGCCCGAGTAAGAGCGAATTCGAGCGAAACAACAAAGGATTCTCAGTTCAATTCATCACTGTCATTTAAAACTCCATCTGAAAATTTATTTTTAGGTTATGGAATTTATAACAATACCGGGAAGCTTTACAGTGCTTATATGACTGATGTCAAAACGTTAGATATTAAATGGACACCGGGAGTAAATGTAACTCACCTGATACTTACTTCTGCTGCAGGAAGAGATTCTGTGCCGATTTCAGAAGCAGAGGCAGCTTTAGGAGAGAAAGTGGTATCATCATTAGACAATTCAACATGGATTATTAAAATTTACAATAACAAAATTGTAAGAGGTGTAACATCCGGATTAGTGGAAGGTGATATTGTCCTAAATAATGGTGGTGACCTACTTTCAGCACTTAATACTGCCACTTCAGGTCAGGTAATTGTATTGGCACCAGGCGCAACTTTTCCAATAGGTGGGTCAGCATATGCTTTTAGTAAAAGTGTAAAAATAAGAAGTTTATCAGCAAGCAACCGGTCTGTGATTTGTATGACCAGCGGTACACCAACTGCGACTTCAAATATGTTTGCATTTGCAACAAGTGCTACTCCTATCGACAGTTTAGTCTTTGAAAATATAGATTTTACAGGATATTGCGATAATAACAGTTCGTCCATGAAAATTGGTTATCTCATTAGTAATAAGCTTCAAAGTTTCGTAACTGATTTGAAATTTGTGAATTGCAATATTCATAATTTTGGAAATACAACGTTGAGATTATCAGGTGGGAGCGGTCAGACCATCACAAATGTTATTTTCAAAGGATGTAATATTAACGAAATAGGATTTTCAAGTCCTTATGCTTTGGTGAACAGTAATTCAGCTGATTATTTTACAAACATTACTTTCTCATATTGTACGGTTTACAACATTAAAGCATCACTTATTTTACGTACAGGAGCATATACAATGAACTCCATCAATATAAATAATTGTACATTTAATCAAACCATGCAGGATGTCTCATTAGCAAGATATTTAATTGATGCAAATCTCACAACAATAACCAGTGGAATTAGTATCTCAAATTGTATTTTCGGAAGTTCGGGAGGAACCTTGGGCGCAAATGGCATGAGAACTACCGGATTGGCTGCTATTTCAGGAAGCTATTATACTTCAGATTATGTTGACGATCCAATTCCTGTTGGGTTAACCAGCACCTCTATTAAAAACAAAATGATTTCGTATTCAGGAGCTTCAACTTCATTGTGGGCGGATCCGGTAAATGGAGTGTTTAATTTGAAAGATGCTACATTTGCAGGCAAAGGTTTGGCCGGAGATTTAAGATGGTATTAATAAAATTTCGGGATATTAGTCTTTATCATGGCTAATATCCCGATAGAATACAAAAGTGTTGTTTAGTTCTCATTAATTTTCATTTCACTCAATTATTTACAATGTGTTTATCAAAAAATGTACGGAATCTGACAGTTATTCTGGTTTTACTTTGTATAGGAGGCAATATAAAAGCAAAAAACAGCTATAATCAATTCTATCAAAAGTTACAATTTCCGATGTCGGAAATTCCAGTTCCTGTATTTAAAAACAATACAGTGACGGTTTCGGATTTTGGGGCGATAGGTGACGGGAAAGCTTTGAATACACAGGCGTTTAAAAACGCGATTGATGCACTTTCAATAAAAGGTGGTGGAAAACTGATTGTTCCTCCCGGAGTTTGGTTTACCGGTCCGATTGAATTAAAATCGAACATAAATCTTCATTTGGAAAAAGGAGCTCTCATTTTGTTTTCAACTGATTTTGATTTATATCCGTTGGTTAACTCTTATTTTGAAGGATTGGAAACACGTCGTTGTCAGTCGCCTATTTCCGGTAGAAATCTGGTAAATGTTGCTATTACAGGCGAAGGAACCATTGATGGTTCTGGTGAAGCATGGCGACCATTGAAGAAAGAAAAAGTAACCGAAATATTTTGGAAAAAAGTTGTAAAATCAGGTGGAGTTCTTAGAAGTGCTACGTACTGGTTTCCTACAAAAGGTTCACTGAAAGGTGAATCGATGAGCGATTCGAACGTTCCGCGTGGAAATATGACCGATGCTCAATGGTTGGAAATTAAAGATTTTTTACGTCCGGTAATGATAAGTTTGATTGAATGCAAAAACGTATTATTGCAGGGAATTTTATTCGAAAATTCTCCAATCTGGAATATTCATCCCTTGATGTGTACCAACCTGATAATCGACAATATTGCCGTTCGAAATCCATCTTATGCTCAAAATGGAGATGGAATTGATGTGGAATCTTGCAAAAACGTGTTGATTGTGAACAGTACTTTTGATGTTGGTGATGATGCAATTTGTATTAAATCCGGTAAAGATGAAGAAGGTCGGCTTCGTGCACGGCCGACAGAAAATGTGATTGTTGATAACTGCAAAGTATTTCAGGGACATGGTGGTTTTGTGGTTGGAAGCGAAATGTCGGGTGGTGTGAGAAATATTTCTGTAAGGAATTGCCAGTTTCTTGGAACTGATGTCGGTTTGCGTTTTAAAAGCAATCGTGGACGGGGTGGACTGGTTGAAAATATTTATGTCAGCGATATATATATGTTCAATATTGTTACCGATTCGTTCCTTTTCGATTTATATTATGGAGGTAAATCATCTTCAGAATCATTGGACGATGGTGATGTTACACCTACAGAAAATGCTTTGCCTGCAGTTACTGTTGAAACACCATCATTTCGGAATATTTTTGTGAAAAATATCGTTTCCAGAAATGCCCGGAGAGCTATGTTTTTCAATGGTTTACCTGAAATGAATATTTCAAATATTAATGTCGAAAATGCATTTATTTCTTCTGAATTTGGTGCAGTGTTATGCGAATCGGATGGAATAAAATTTAAGAATATTCATATCAGTCCTAATTCAGGTCCTGCATTGACGCTCCAAAACGTGAAAAACTTTGAATTAAAAGACTTTTATTATCCTCTTACACTAACTCAGGTTGTGAAAATAGAAGGAAAATCGAGCAATATTCAATTGCCAGATTCTATTCAGAAACAGAAAATTATCGGGATGAAATAAACAATATGATCAGAATAAAACAAAAGCAGATATGTTAAATTAATTTTGACATATCTGCTTTTGTTTAAAGGAATCTATGGGATTCAATAACTGAATCCAAGCTTTGTCAATCCGGCCTGTATCTGTGTGTTTTCCATAAATAGATTCCATAACAATCCGGTCCGGTAATTCTCAATCATTACCACAATCGGTCCCTGATCGATAGCTAAATACGATGTTGCAAACCAACCGGTATTTAAATTGAAAGCATCTTTAAATCCATAATCGCCCCACATTTTATCACCTAGTGTGTAATAGAAGAAATGCAATGCCTGCATGCTTTCTAACGGTGTGTAAGGAAACGACGAAAGTGCAGCGGTTGGAGCAATCACTCCGACATCATTGGTTGGCGACGAAGCTGTATAACTGTTCTGAATGTCGCTGGCAGTCAAGCCCCAGCAATTTGCTCCATAGCCATAATTTTTATGAGGATTTGTAACGCAATAGCTGTAATTAATCCGTGCATGTGCCGTATTTTGTGTCCAGTAATTGGCATATGTATCCGATAAATGCGTTGGGTTCAGACCCAAAAATGAATAATGTGCAAAGAACATTGGACCGCCATAATCCTGTCCTAAAGGTAGTGTAATTCCGTAAAACTGTTTACCATTTCTAATTCCACCATTTAAAGCCCATCCATTATCATAGACTGATTTAGTAATTGAATGCGTTGGCGATGAAGCAGCCAGCACGTAGATGATTAACGCTTCGTCCCAACCGGAAATTTGCATATTGATAGCCCAACCGTAATTTGGTGACCAGTGCCAGAAAAGTTTCTGTTGTCCGTTTTGCTGAAACCACGTCCATTCTACGTTTTCCCACAAGGTTTCTATATTGGCACACATTGCCTTTTCGGCTGAATTTCCGTTTTTGAAATACGATTGAACCGTGAGTAAACCCTGTATAAAAAATGCAGTTTCCACCAAATCAGCACCGTTATCCTGATTCCCGAACGGTATTACTTTACCAGTTGAACCATTCATCCAATGAGGAAATGCTCCATGAAATTTATCGGTGGTTGGCAAACTAAGGAAATTTACAATCTTATTCATTCGCTCTAATCCCTGAGCACGGGTAATAAAACCCCGTTCAATGGCTACCGGAATGGTCATAATTCCAAATCCCGAACCTCCGAAAGTGACTGTTTCGCCGGAGCCAAACCGCTCGCGAGCAAGTCCGGAAACAGGATGTCCATAATCCCAGAAGAATTTAAATGTTTGTTTTTGAACCAGAGTCAGCAGGCTGTCATCTGAAATAACCGGGAATTTAGGTGTCGGATCCAGTTTGGTTACAAAAGTATATTCATAAGAATCAATGAGTTTAACGCCCAAGTTTTCGCCGGCAATGAGGTCCAATTTATAAGTAGAATAATAATTCAACGATTTCCGGATACGAAAGGAAAGTACATTTTTTCCGGTATCAGGTAAAATCCTGAAACTTGTATCAACGCCATTGGTAATATATAATCTGGAAGGATCAATTTTTGTTTTATTGATATTAGAAGAAAAAGTTATATGAATCACCACAGAATCAATTGGAACTGTAAAAACGCTTCCACCGCTTGCAATAGCTGTTCCGTTGATTGTGGCAGACTGAATATATGTATTTACCGGAACGGGAACTGAAATTGGAGTACAAGAAATGAGAAAGCTCAATAAACAAAGTATATAGATAATGTGATTTTTCATATTGGAATAATTTGAAAAGATGCAGGGAGAATGAATAAACCATTCTCCCTGCAAAAATTAGGGAATTAAAAGAAGATTAATTTAATTGAGTTACTTCTGCATCGTATAATGCTTTAGCTTCAGTTGAAGTTAGTGCTTTGTCATAAATACGCATTTCATCCATTGTTCCGTTAAACCAACCCATCCAGGTATCGGTTGCAGGTGGAACCTGAACAATTTTAGTTAACCAGCCACCAATAACCAATTGAGATGCTTTATTGAAAACCATATTTCCAAAAGGAGGTTGAACTCCGGTAACAGGTGCTGCATCGGCATAACGCAAAGCGGTTCCTGCAGGTAAAGCTAATTTTGCACCATTCACATACACGCTGAAAGTAGATGAAACGTTATCATATTCAAAGATAAGGTGCATCCATTTAGCAGCCTGAATACCAGGATTTGGAAAATTTACAAATTGATTTTGCCAAACAGCAGTCTGACTGTGGAATACGGCTTTAAAATTCAAAGAATCAACAGGAGCAGCAAGCGTACCCATACGATCCTGAGTCAATGAAAGGTTACCCCAGAATAAATCATCATCATTTTTGATTTGAAGAATCATTGGAACAGGAGCTGTTTCAGCCGGAATTTGAGGCTCGTTAATCCACATGGCAACCGAAAATGCTTGTAAAGTTCTTAATTTACTTGTTGTAGGTAAATCATACAAAAAGTAAGCATTGTCAACACCTTTAAAACCACTTTTCCGACGAGCTGTAACATAAGTCACACCCGGTTTAGCTTTAGGAGTAAGTCCACCTATTGAATCATTTCCATTTCCATTAAAAGGGAAATAAGCTACTAGGTCTGCAGCTGCAATTGTAGACGGATCTGTTTTGCCTGCATTCGGATCTGCTGTTTTACACGATGTAAAAGATGCGCCTAAAAATAAGGCAACTACTGCGATCCCACTGAGAAAATTTAATTTTTTCATACTGATTGATTTTTTTAATAATTAAACATTAAATTTTGATTGATTGTTTTGATAATTAGTTATTTTCTTTTTTTTTAATATCCATTGTTTTGTATTAAATTTGGGTTTAATTGAATCTGAGAATTTGGAATTGGGAATACTTCGTTTTTATTAGCCTTAAATCCTAATCCCGACAGCACGGTGGCTGCCTTGCCTGTACGAACCAAATCAAAGAACCGATCTTCTTCCAAAGCAAGTTCTGCTCTTCTCTCGTCAGCAATATCCTGTAATGAAACCGAGCCAAGCAACGGTAAATGAACGCGGTCGCGCACTTTATTTACTGCCGAAAGTGCATTAAGTCCGCTTAGATTACCTGTTGTTGCTCCATTTGCTTTTGCTTCGGCAAACATGAGTAATACATCGGAATAACGAATTACATGAACGTTTTGATCAAAACCATATCCGTTGTAACTCCATGTATTTGAAGCAGCAGGCGTATACACTTTTCCATTGTAAACAGGATTAGTGCAAATCGTTTTAATACTGTCGCCTTCGGGAGTTTTGGTTCCGCGATATAAAAATGTAGTAAGTGCACGAACTGAATCATGACGTGCTGTAAAGAAATTAATCAGGTTAGTGCTTGGTGTACAAAATCCCCAGCCCTGCATATTTCCCGGAGAATTACCACGTGGTCCCTGCACATAAGCATAGGTCAGATAAGTCTGGTCGCCATTTGATTTTCCAAGGGCAGAACTTTGAATCTCGAATAATGATTCTTTACTGTTCTTTCCATCCAACGAAAATTCCGTACGGAAATCGGGCAGTAAATCAAAACGACCCGAAGCCATTATTCGGTCGGTTAATGATGCCACTGAATCCCAGTTTGCAACAGGATTCGCAAATGAAGCATGATACATATGAATTTTGGCTTTAAGAGCCATAGCTGTATATTTGGTAATTCTACCTGCCCACTGCGAAGAATATGATTCCGGTAGTACATTAATAGCTTCCAGCAAATCTTTTTCTGCAAAACGGTAAATAGAATCTGTAGATTCCTGTGTTTTTGCGGCAAGTTCCTCTGACGTCAATATTTTATCAATAACCGGAACTTTCCCATAAAGGCGAACCAAATTGAAATAAGCATAAGCCCGAATGGTTTTAGCTTCTCCGGCACATTGACGCGTATAGGCTTTATCGGTTTCAGTTAAAAGCGCACTTTCAAACAAAGGCATTTGATAAATGGCATTATTGGAAGCACTCACAATATCGAAATAAGCAGTCCAGATATCACTTACCAATCCATTTATTGATGTATAGGTAAAAAGATCAAGTTCTTTCATCGGTGGATTATCATCCGGAGAACTTCCTTTATCGGCATTATCCGAAGTAATTTCAAAAGTGCCAACGTATGGAAATCCATGTGCATTATCATTACGCATAGAAGCGTAAGCCGCACTGATTGGCAGAAAAATATTTTCTGATTTTGTATAATCCATTCCGGTTGAAGGTACTGTGCCTTCCGGACGAATGTTGAGGAAGTCCTGGCAACCTGCGAACAGGAAAATACTCAAAATTGCATATATTATTTTAGTTTTCATAAGGCTGCTGTATTATAAATTTAATTTTAAACCAATTGTATAAACTGCCTGCATGGGATAAACATTTGTGTCAACTCCATTGCTGATAGGTGTTCCGCTGACTTCCGGAGAGAAACCGTTGTAACCAAAAATGGTTAGAGGACGTTGAGCTGAAAGATAAACTCTCATATTTTTCATTCCCAATAGTTTATCAAACGTGTACCCAACCTGTATATTCTGGATCCGAACATATGATCCATCTTCAACAAAGAAACTCAGTGAGTTCACAATACTCGGATCATTATAAGCTTCTGCCGAAGGATACGTTGTAGAATGATTGGTGGTTGTCCATGCATTCTGCACAAAATTCAAATCGTAATTTCCATCGGAGAATACATTTCTGTTCATTCGTTTGGCATTCAGAATTTTATTTCCGAATTGACCCTGAACAGTTAAACTAACATCCAGTTTTTTATAAGCCATTCCAAAATCAATACCTGAAGTGAGCCACGGAATGGCACTTCCCAACAATATTTTGTCGGCTTCGGTGATAACTTTATCACCATTTTGATCTTTGAATTTGAAATATCCTGCCGATCTGTATCCTGCATAGCTTACAGGATCGCTCAATGCCTGACCTTCGGTGGCATAAACGCCAACAGTCTGATAACCCCAGAATCCACCAATCGGATAACCAACTTTAGTTTGTGTCACAAATGTTCCTGCAATCTGTGCACCAGGAATTGGTGTGCTTCTTCCGTTGAGTGCCAATACTTTATTGGCAATTGTGGTAGCATTAAACCCAATATTATACGAAAAATCCTTATCAATTTTTTCTGTCCAGTTTAAATTAAGTTCAATCCCTTGATTCAGAATTTTTCCATTATTTGACAACAATTCTGTAACTCCACCACCGGTTGCAATCGGCGCATTGAAAACAGCATTATTTGTTACACGGTTATAATAATCAAGTGAGCCACCCAGATTTTGATTAATGATATTGAAATCAAATCCCAAGTCAAATTCATTTACCACTTCCCATTTCAGATAATTCTGAACAACTGTTTGAGCTCCTACACCTGTTACCAGCGTGTTCCCAAAAATAGCAGAGCTTGCTGCTCCAGTTGTACCTAAAATCGCAGCTGAATTAGCCGGAATATTATCATTCCCAAGCATACCGTAACTGGCGCGCGCTTTTAAATACTGGAAAAATGTTTGGTTCTTCATGAAATCTTCACTACTCATTATCCAGCCGAGTCCTAATGAAGGGAAATAGCCCCATTTATCCTGATATTTTGAACTTCCATCCGCCCTGAATGTCAGTGTTGCCAGATATTTGTCGGCGTAATTATAGGTTCCACGGGTGAAGAATGAAAGACCATTATAGGTAAAGCCACCATCATTGGAATAGCGGTTATCAAACGAACCGGTTGTCAGATAAATGGATTGAGCATCAAATCCGGGAACGTTAATTGCAGTTCCGGTTAACCAGGATTGTTTTTCTATACGGGTCGATTGACCTAACAAAACTGTGAAACTGTTTTTCCCAATTTTATCACTGTAAGTAAGTAAATTATCAATAATTTGCTTTGTGGTCAGATTGAATGTTTTCGTCAAACTGGAGTTTGTAACTCCCTGTGAACCTCCAACATTGAATTGAGGAGTATAATCCTGATTCTTGAAAAATGCATAATTCAAATTGTATGATGATTTGAATTTAAGTTTTGATGTCAAACTAAATTCGGCAAATGCCGAGAAAATTAAATTCAGACCATCTTCCTTCTGATTGTTGTAATATGCTGTTGCTACCGGATTTCCATATTGATTTCCGAAACCGTATTTTTGAGGCGAACCAAATAAAACAGGATAAGCTGCAGTGTTAGTATTGTCGTAAGGATTATAAACCGGTGGATTCACAAATGCCTGGAAAAAAGCATTGTTGTCAGGACTGTTTTTGGAATAATTGGAGACTACACTATTAAATCCCATATTAAGCCAACTTGTTACTTTCTGATCGAAGCGTCCCCTGAAATTATAACGTTCATAATCGTTTACGGCATTCATGATTCCTTCCTGATAGAAATAATTACCGCCAAAAGAATAATTGGTTTTTTCAGTTGCACCCGAAATATCAATGGTGTGGCTATGAATTAAAGCATTTCGAACTAATTGACTGTACCAATCAGTTGATGTAGGATAATTGGAAGCCACTTTCGGAACATAACCGGAGGTATTTACATTGGCTGCATTCAATGTTTGAACATATTGATCTCTGTTGGCCAGTTTCATAATATTTACAGGAATCTGATAGCCCACATATCCATCATAACTCACATTAATCTGATCCATTTTACCTTTTTTGGTGGTAACCAGCACAACTCCGTTGGCAGCACGAACACCATAAATAGCAGCAGCCGAAGCATCTTTCAATACCGTCAAATCTTCAATATCACTACTGCTCAAAAAATCGATATTGTCAACGAAAACACCATCAACCACATACAACGGATTACCATAATCGCCTATGGAACCTAACCCACGGATTTTTACATCAGGACCCTTTCCTGGTTCGCCGCTATTGACAACCTGTACACCGGCCATTTTTCCCTGTAGGGCCGACATGGGATTGGATGTGACTTGTTTGTTCAATTCACTTCCTTTTACCGACGAAATCGGAGCAGTCATGTCCTTCACTTTTTGAGTACCATAACCAACAACAATAACTTCATCCAAATTTTGAGTGTTTGAAACCATCTCAATCCGAAGTTGACTGTCATTATTAATTACCAATTCCTGACCAATATAACCCAGGTATGAAATAACCAGAGTTGATCCTGTTGGCATGGCAAGTGCAAATTTACCATCAAGATTAGTAGTGGTTCCATTGCTGGTTCCTTTTTGCATGACGGTTGCACCAATTAATGTTTCGCCGGTCTTTTTATCAACAATCACTCCACCCACATTCAGGGTTTGAGCAAAGAGTGTGGACGAAAAAACAAGCGCAAACAATAGAAGATATAAGAATCTTTTTTTCATGGTATTGTGATTTAAAGTGATTATCTTAATTATCTTAAATTTATTCAGAAAGTTATGTATAATAATGCAAAAATAGATGCTTTGAAATTGTTTAAAGTTACATAATTCTTGAAAATGGTTATATAATTCACACTGCGATAATTTTATATCATTACTTAAATTCTTATAACAATTCTCATACACAGATAGTTCAATTGAAAATATAGTTGAAGAAACTGGCAACACATTGTTTGTCATTGTTTCATCACAATCTATAATACGTTGATTTAATTTAAAATCACAATTTTCTATTTGGCCTTATTATTTTAAACTGAATTTTACTTCCTTTACATCCCTTGAATTCCCCCCAATAAATAGTTTAAAATCTCCGGGTTCAGTTCCATAAGTCATATCCAGTCGATGAAATGCCAGCATTTCTGGTGCTATCGTAAATGTTATATTTTTACTTTCACCCGATTTTAGTGTTATTTTTTCGAAACCTTTTAATTCTTTGACAGGACGTGTTACACTACCAACTAAATCGCGGATATAGCATTGTACAACTTCTTCGCCGGCTATATTTCCTGTATTTGTAACATTGACAGTTGCTTTTAATTCTCCTTTTTCAGTCAGTTCGGTTGTAGACAGTTTTATATCTGAATAAGCAAAAGTGGTGTAACTCAATCCAAATCCAAATGGGAAAAGAGGATCATTCGGGCAGTCAATATACCTTGATTTGTATTTCGGATTAGCTATATAAATAGGTCGTCCGGTATTTTTTTCGTAATAGAAAATCGGAACCTGCCCCAACGAACGCGGGAAAGTCATCGTCAATTTGCCCGATGGATTATATTCTCCATAAAGTACCTGTGTAATGGCTTTCCCGCCCATCGTACCCGGAAACCAAACTTCCAGAATTGAGCTTGCCAATTCATTTTCTTTTGATAAATCCAATGGCCTTCCATTCATTAAAACGATAACAATGGGCTTATTCAGTGCTTTGAGTTTTTCAAGTAATTCGGTTTGAACTCCGGGAATATTAATATTTGTTCGGCTGGTGGCTTCTCCACTCCACTCACAACTTTCGCCTATGACCATCACAATTTTATCTGCGCGGCGAGCGGCAGCAAGGGCTGCAGGGAAACCGCTCCGGTCTTCGTTAGTGGTTTTACAACCTTCGGCATAAACTACATTTGATTTTCCATTATAAACTATTAATTCATCAAGTATTGATTTCATAAAGTTCCAGTCGCCGGCTGCTTTCCATGAACCGAGCAAGTCACGTGTTGATGCTGCCAATTGGCCAATTACAGCTATTTTCTCTCCTTTTTTGAGTGGTAATGTACTTTTATCATTCTTCAATAAAACCATTGATTTTTTAGCAACATCTAAAGCTGCATCCAAATGGGCCGGAGCATATATTTCCCGTTTTTCGCGGGCTTCGTTGCAATAGCGGTATGGATCATCAAACAAACCAAGCATAAATTTTACTTTCAGAATTCTGCGAACAGCATCGTCAATCAGTTTTCCGGGAATCAAACCTTGTTCCACCTGTTTTTTCAGAAATCTAAAATACGCATCACTTTGCATATCCATGTCAACACCTGCTTTTATAGCAAGCAATCCGGCATTGACTTCTGTATCGGCCACACCATGTTCCACCAGTTCATTAATAGCCGTGTAATCGGTTACAACGAAACCTTTAAAACCGAGTTTTGTACGAAGTATATCGGTAAGTAAATATTTACTGGCAGTTGCCGGAACACCATTTAGTTCGTTAAACGATGACATTACGCTCATGGCGCCAGCATCAATGGCAGCTTTATAAGGTGGGAGATAAGTATCCAGAAATAACCTTTCCGACATATCCACCGTATTATAATCTCGTCCGGCAATTGGAGCACCATAGGCAGCAAAATGTTTTACACAAGCCAGAATGGTTAGTGTATCAGCTAAATTGTCTCCCTGAAATCCATGAACCCGTGCAGCTGCGATTTTTGATCCTAAATACGGATCTTCTCCTGCACCTTCCGAAACACGACCCCAACGAGGCTCAACCGAAATATCACACATAGGAGCAAACGTCCAGTTAATGCCGGATGATGCAGCTTCAATAGCTGATACACGGGCTGATTTTTCAATAGCAGCCAGATCCCACGAAGCTGATTCACCCAACGAAATGGGGAAAATAGTTTTGTATCCGTGAATAACATCGTAACCAAACAATAACGGAATATGTAATCTGGATTCTTCTACGGCAATTTTTTGTAGTTTCCGGGTATAGGCAGCTGTATAAGCATTCAAAACATTTCCACAATTTCCTTTGCGGATTTCTTCTGTGTAGCTTTTTTTGATTGTCGAACCGGTAACATCCCAATCGCTGGAATATAATACCATTTGACCAATTTTTTCGTCAATGGTCATCAAACGTAAAACCGAATCAACTTTTTGATCGAGTTGTTGATCAGCAGTTGATTTTTTTGAGCAGGAAAAGAGAAGAATTGTTGAAAGTAGAATTAAAAGAAATTTTTTCATTTTTAAGTGATTTATTCTCTTGCATAGATTTTACTTTGCAAAGAAAGTGTTAGTTATATGTTTGTACAAATTATTAGACCCAATAAGAACCCTACTTAAAAAAAGGATACCCTATTCTAACCCTACAAAGGATTAGAACAAGACATTAATGTATTGATATATAATATAATATGTTGTAAATTTATTTAAAATTATTATTTAAATACTATCATAAATTCTGTCAAACTCTTGGTAGAAGGTATCCCGATTTTTTTACGAACACGATATCTGCAGAAATTATTAAAAAAAGATTGCCTACAAAGCGTAAGCAATCTTTACATTATCATTGACTTTAGTCGACTAATCAAACTTAACTCTCATAAGTTGCTCCCCGACAGAGCTTATTTCCTGTTTGTTTTGCCCGGACAAAAATACAAGGCGTTAAATTAATAATAAAATAAATTCAAAACTGTATTGATAGAAAAAATCAGAAAATCATATCATTACATTAATTTCATTGTCACCTGATTTTAAAGAGCTCAGGAACATTTTCATTGAGATGATTGCTCCACCTGTTCTGTATGGATTATCTTCAGTTTCGAAAGGAACATTCGTTCCATTTACAATAATGTTTTTTGGTGCGTAATTCCCTGATTTTACCTTAAAGTTCCAATTCAAATAATATCCTTTAAATTTGAAGGATGCTTTCATATTGTCCATTTCATTTGTCAAAACCGGGTCAATTACTACATAATCATTAAAAGCGCGAAATCCAATCAATTTTTTAATAATCAAGCTCACATAAATTCCAGGTCCGCTTGAATAAACTCTCCAGCCTCCGTCCACGCGCATTTTTCCTGAAATAACATCACCGTATTTTTCATCCGCGTCATAACGTGTTTTGAACGTTACATCACTGCTGGAATAATAACAGTTTGCCTGACGTAAATTACTATTCGGAACAATTTCTTTGTAATTTACAGGAATTGCCTGTCGCAAAGCTTTTACAAATTCATCGGCTTTTCCCATAACTGCTTGAGATTCAGCATAACGGATGTGTTCGTGAATATACATTAAACCAATTTCACGTCCGAAGAATGTACTGCTTTCCGCACGCTGGAAAATTTCCTGAATTCCACCTTTGTATTTCAACGGTTTGTCCATTAAACGTGCTCCATCGGGTCCTTTTAAATGTTTGTCTATTATAATTTGATGAAATTCGGCTTGTTCTTTGGTGAAGATTCCACTTAAAATTCCCCGATCCATAGGTAATAAACTGTATTTAATACCGGTATGCTTGTCAGTTGGATGAAGTAAAACGTTGATGTTTCCATCATCTTCAACATAGCCATAACCTGCAACCACATTGTCTTTTACCAGATATTTATTGAAATCTGCTTTAATTTGTTTTACCACCTCAGTCAATTCATTGGCACGTTGCAAATTTCCAGCTTTTTCATACACTTCCACATATTCGCTGAATGCCTGATAATTCATTTCAACGGTCCAGCTCGAGATTAATCGCTTAGCTAAATCTTCGTTTTTAGGTTGAAGCGAATCGTTCCAATCACCTCCACCAAACGGAACCAATGCCGTTTCGCCGATGTATGAATCTTCAATCATTTTGATTAAGCGTTCCACATGTTCGTTTATTGTGAAAAGTTCGCTTCCGCCAAAATAAGGTACTTTTTCATCCAAAACCTTCACATCACCTGTTACTTTTACATAACTTGCCAGTGAAATTATTACCCAATAATACACATCGCCGTGACAATCGCCAGCACGAATGTGGCTATAACTATCGAACATCCACCATTGAGGCCAATCTCCTAGCGGATTTTGATTGGCAAAAATGGTCATTAATACGCTGTGGGCAGCTTCAAATTTTTCGAGAGAAAGTAAAAATTCAATCGGTCCCTGTGAAACATCGCGCGTTCCCCAGGCAGCACCACTAAATTGTTCCAACCCATAAGGTGTAAGATAATGCGTGATGGCATTCATTCCGTACCAGGGAAGAATTTCGTTGATTGCCGAGATGTTTTTCTCGGTTGATGTTAACGTCAACTGATTGCTTAAGTCACTCCAGAATTCTGTACCTGAATGTGTTAAATCATCGTTTTTAACATTTTCAATATTAAACTTCTCTTTTACTTCACCAACAAAACTCATTTTAAAATGTGAAACCAGAGTTGTTTCCAACACAAATAAATCGTCTAATCCATACGAAAATTTATCCTGAATAGAATTTTTCAATTCTTCCGGATTTTCAACTACAATTCTGAAATCTGCCTTTGGGAATTTTTCAGAAATCATCGAATTTGCTGTTGGTATCGCTTCAAATTCTCCACTTCCGATTTGAGATAAATTCCATGTGTTCACTTTGTCCCATTCGTGTGTGAGAATGAGCCGAACATTCTTCCCCTTTATTACATTGAAAGTCAGTTGCACAACAGGCGATTTGATATACGTTTCAGTTTTTACTTCCAAAACAGTTTCGTCGCATTTGTATATCCAACGACACGAGTTCAATCCCATTTCAAAAGCGGAAGGAATAGCAAGCAAGTAAATTTTGTCTCCAACTTCAACAAAAATACGTTGACCTGAATTTAAATTTGCATTAAACTGACTGGTATTAATCGACATAAACACATTGAAATTGGTATTTCCCTGCGAAATGTGCGAGTTGAAAACTCCCGTTGCAAAACACGTGGTAGATAGCGTTTCTTCGGTAGGAACGTCAGCTAAATTAGCCTGCATTATGTGTGCATGAGGTCTGTCTACCAATATTTCTTTTGCCTTTAGAATAATGTGTTTGTTATCAGAAGAAAAGAATGATAAGATTTGATTCTCTTTTTGTTCTTTCATTCTGATTTCTTTGCCAAAATATTCTTCAATTTCAGTTTCAGTCAAATCGGAAGAAGGGAAAAACGGAGCAGTTTGAAATATATTCTGTTTGGTTTTTGTCCAATTTGAAGGAGATGAAAATTTTATATCTTTAAATTCAGCAATGACATCATCTAAAATTGATAAATCTTGATTGGATGTAGCTTCAGAATGATTTGATAAATAAGTAGAAACGAACTTAATTGATTTATTTTCATTGCCTTGTAATTCAAAAGGTTTATCCTGCAAAGCAATAATAGGCGATTCTCCCGCCATATTACCTCCAAGTTTGAGTTGCAATAATCCTTCCGGAATTCCGGTTGAGCGGTAGGAGTTTCCATAAAACTGCATCCCGTCTGTTAAGCCTGAAACTGCTTTCTCGGTACTTGCCATCATCAGCCAGGGATAACCGGTTGCTTCTTTTGAGTTTTGACGGCAAACTGCAACTGTTCCGTATTTTGAATCATATAAAAGTATCCGTTCCAGATATTGTGCCACATAATATTCATTCACCAAACCGTCACTGCGGTTTTTCAGCCCAACTTCCTGCATCAAAACCACATCCAGCTCCACTTTTTCGGCAAATTTATTTACTACTTCAATTTTCCACTGCCACGAACTGCTTTTTTCAGAAAGTTGAAGTGAACAAACATATTCTATTCCTTTCCACACTCCTCTTGAAAAGAATTGATTATCAGAAAAAGCTATTTCATTCCCTTTTCCCAATAAAGAGGTAAACTCAATTAAATTTTCACTTCGTTTGCGTAAATAAATTTGCGCTCCGGGTTGTGCAAAAAGATTGCCCGATTTTAAATTGATTCTGATTTTATCTCTGTCGATATTTTGAACATTTCCGTTTTCTAAAAAACTGAATGATAATCCGTTATTGTTTGTAAGTTTCATTTGAAATCTGAATTTTATTTTCCAACAATTTTCAATTTAAAATCTTTTTTATGTAAGTGCTGATAAGTTACAACCAATTTATTTTCCACTAATCTGAATTCAGTTGAAATTTCATTGCTATGCACCGAACTAATATCCTGAATACCAGCTCCTTCCAAAACAAGTTCGCCCAGCAAATCACGATGCCCAAAAAGTTGAATCGACCACTCATTTTCTGATTTTTCTATATTCAATAAATCAGAAGTTGTATGTAAAAGTTGTAAGTTTTCACTCAATTTTAATCCAATCGGAGATAAAATTGCATATAAATTTGGCATTTCCAACTTTTCGGCACTGATTGGCATTTTTATCATTTCGCCTGTAGCAGGATGCGTGTAAGTTATTGATGCAGAATGTTCTTCGTTATAATAATTTCCTACAAATAACACAGCTTCTCCTGCAGGGGTAAAGCGTTCACGAACATTCACAAAATAATTATCCGATTCGGCGTTGTATAATTTGGCATCAGAAAGTTTAAGCAGTTTTTGATACACATCTTTATGTGTTTCAGTATCAAATCCCCACCAGGTTCCAATGTGAGCAAACGTTCCTTTTCCGATTTTTTTGCTGAAGCCGACAATTTTCCCTCTGATATTTTGAGCGATAATTTGAGCGTCTTTCAAATCGTCCGGATTATAAACTATCTGCGGATTGGCACATTTAATGTCTTTTATACCAAGTACATCAATCAATGCTGAATCAAATGCATCTGTACCAATCGGTTTTATTCCAACAGCATCGCGAATAATGTTGCAAATCGTTCCGTTCATTTCACGAACAGGCATATTGGGATAAAGGACAATATTTCCACCGTTTTTAAAATAATCAACAATTTTTTGTTGTTCCGGAGCGTTCATTTCATCAGTACTGAAAACCCAGATTTGTTTGTATTTCGACCAACCTGTAGCTGATTTATTCAGATCGAGCATATCGTAATCTACATTCAACACCTGCAAAGCTTTCAACAGTCCATCAAAATAAGCACCTCTGCGGATGGATGAAAAGTTGAAAATAAGTTCGCTTGCACTATCTACGGGTCTTTCAAGTTCGGTAGAGTAGTAGGGTGGATAAAACAACACGCCAACTTCGGCTCTGCGTTTTGCTTCAACAATGATATTTTCAGAAGTTTTGATGATTTTACTCATACGCTGAACCAATGGATAAGCAGATGTTTTTTCTGCTTCAGGAGTCAATGGGTTAAACCAATAAAAAGTAGAACCGCTGTATCCTTTTCGTTCAGGATTTCGTCCTTGCGAAAACATATAATAGTTCCATCCTGTAAGGCCATTTGCTACACTTGCCTTGTAGAAAAGTTCCATTTCCAGTGGATTTGTAACTACGTGGTATTCGCGCGAACCACTTTGAAATTCAGCCGCAAAGAGTGGTTTATTTCCCTGCATGGTGTACGTTATATCGTTGATGATGCGGTCATCGTGCAGATTTCGGTACGACATAAACTCAGGTATGTGATCCACACCAAAAATAATATCGCTACGGTCTTCGAATAAATCTTCGTACATAGTAATGTTGACCGGGAATTCGTAGCCGTTACCATAAATCCATCCGGGTAGATTATGAAAAAACGGCAACGAAACACCTAAATTGCGTGCCATTTTTGACAGCATTCTCAAATAATCGGCATAATATCTACGCCAAAACATCGTCCATTCATAATCTCTACCTCTGTCAGCAACAGATTTGTAAGCTTCTCTTCCATCAGGAGGAAGCTGTATATCTTCAAAAGTGTCGTAATTTGTTTCCCAAAGGTTATTCCAATGATGTATATTGTTGTTTTTTTCTTTCAGATACGCTATAAATCTTCTCCGGGTTTCTTCATTGTAATCGGCTTGATGGGCTAACCATGAGAATACACCAATTTCATTGCAAATCTGCATCAAAATCACCGGGCCGCCTTTTCCATATTCTTGTGAACTTATCAATGGCATTATTTGATTGTACCAGCACTGAACTTTCTCCAAATAAGCCGGGTGAAACAAACTCGCTCCATCACTACTTACTGGCTCACCCTTGCTGCTGTGCATTTTTACTTCAGGAACATATTTATCTAAAAACCAATCAGGTAAACCTGCTCCACGGTATTCAGCTAAAATGAACGGACCCGGTTTAAGTGTACAAAATAAATCGTGCTCTTTACATTTTCTAATCCATCCCAGCAAATCGCGCTCCGCACATGTATGACCGTCAAAATCAAAATGACCTTCTTCCGGTTCGTGCCACGCCCAGGGCACATAGGTGCTTACCGTTGTTAATCCGGCTTCCTTTGCCAATTTTAAATGGTCATCCCAACGTTCTTTTTTTATTCTGAAATAATGAATTTCACCCGAATTCAAAAAAACTTTTTTACCATCTAATACAAAATTTTCATCTTTAATTTCAAACATATATGCCCCCAATCCCCTAAAGGGGAAATTTAAATATTAAATATTTTTTTACTTTTACTATTTGCTTTCTAATTCTGCTGCAGCATTTCTTGTTTTTAATAATTCTTTAATTTCCAACGAGCGTTTTTCTGTAAGTGTGTATCGGAAAATAAGAAATAGTGCAATAATACTCAACAGAATTGGAAGTCCGATTTCTACAACACGCATCATCAACAATGTGTATGGAGTTTGTTTTTTTAATTCCACAATCTCTTTTTCCATTGCTTTCACATTGGATTTTAAATCTGATAAATTTACATTGTCTTTTGTTCTTTGAAGTGTAGTTTGAACAATCTCCATCTTACGATTTAACTCTAAATAATGCTCTTTATTCTTGGTTTTTTCATCCAATGATTTATTTTTAAGATATGTCTTAAGTTCTAAAATAGTAGATGAAAGTTTATCTAATTTGGTTTGAATTAATGCTATTGGAATATACTGTTTATTTTTCAAAACCGTGTCTACATTCAACTTTCCGCCGGATAATTCATCAATTGTATTCTGAACTGAAATTAAATGCTGTTTTATTGCTGTTTCGCGTTGTGCAGTAAATTCCGGTACATATTCAAATATGTTTTCAAACGTTTTATTGTCTTCTTTTTTCAATAATTCTTTATACGCTGTGGCTTCAGTAAGTGCATCACTTTGCAACGTTTTAAATACTTCCGAATTTAACTTATAATCTTTAATTGATTGATTCCAGTTTTTTGTCCAGGTAGTAATTTCTTCAATAGTACTTTGATATTTATCCACTTTTGTCACCTGCGCTTGATCAAACATTGTTAAAACAATTAATGCACCTGCTACAAAACTTGCCAAAGCAGTTCCCAGCTTGATAAACCACCAAAAAATGGCATAATAACTGCCTTCAGTACGTTTTCCTGTTTTCAGTTCTTCTTCATCGCAAATATCGCCTACCATTGACGAGCCCAACGTGAAAAAAAACAGCATACCTGCAGAAAGCAAAATGGTAGGAATAAAAACCAGATAAGGATGTTGGGGATTGTAACAAACAATTTTTGAAAGCTGAGCTAAAATCATCATAATCATAGCCAGCATTAAGGTTTTTCGTTTTCCAAATCTCGTGCTAATTAAATTCAGAGGAAATACGGCCAATACACCTATTATAGCCCACAAAGTACCATTTAAACCTAAAATATATGCCCCCTGTACTTTGTCTCCTCCAAAAATATAAAAAATAGGAATGTATGAACCTAACAAGGATACAAAATTAAATCCCATTGCCAACGTGAAAACGCTGATGGTAAGAATCACAAAATTTTTGTTTGTAATTACCATTTTCATATCTTTCCAAAAATTGGTTTTTTCTTGTTTTTTTGCTACGTATTTGAATTTCGGTTCTCTCAACTTTAAAAACCACCAAAATGATAATGGAATCAGCACAGCTGCAATCATCAATGAAACATAGCGCATACCATCTATTTCGGTACCTCCAACACCTTTGAAAACCTTCTGATTTGCCAACCAGAAAAGCCAGGGTGTACTCATAGCAAAAAGATTTCCAACAAAACTCTTGGCGCTGAAAAGGCGTGTACGTTCATGGTAATCGGTTGTCATTTCCATACCAAGTGCTCCGTGAGGTATTTCGAATAAATTTACCGCGGTGAAAAACAACAATAATGTTACTAAAATATATACTAACTGGAATGCCTGATAGCCGCTGTCAGTTGGAAACCATTGTTGAACGGTTTCGCCCTTAGGAATCAACCAAATCACAACAAAAAATAGTGCGGATAGAATTCCTCCAATCAAAAGAAAAGGTCTTCTTCTGCCCCAGCGCGAACGTGTATTATCTGACCAATGTCCGATGATTGGATCAGAAAACGAGTCCCATAATCGGGGAACTATCAAAATTGCGCCAAGCCAAAAGGCACTCAATCCTAAACTGATATTTCCCATCAAACCTACCAGAATTCCGGCAACATTAAACAATGCGATGGGAATAATTCCCCCTGCACCGTACGCTGCAAGTTGTGTAAAGGTTATTCTGTCTGTTTTCGGAGCGTTGCTTGTTGTGATTTCTTTTTCTTCCATTTTTTTGGATATTTGATTTTCAGGTATTGTTAGAAATTTTAGTTATGAATTAAACCATTAATACTCAATCACTACTTCTGCGGGCGACTGCATTATTTGAATGTATTTGTCAGTAAATGTTTTGATTTCTTTACCGTTTACAGATACTTTCTTTGGCAATTTTGAGCTATTGAAATTTTGAATTTTGATTCCATTTGCTGGTAGTTTCAAATCTCCCGTGATTGTAAAATGATAAGCGTTTATGTCTTTTTTTATGCTGTAGGAGACTTCACCATAATAAGTGGGCAAATTGCTTACTGACATTCCTTCCGGAGCGTCAATCCAATCCTGATACAATGCTGAGGCTAATACTAATGAGTTATCATACTCATTTTCGTATACAAACATAGTGCGGATGGCATTTACAAAGTCAGAGCCTACCCATGTATGAGGCATATCGCCTACATAACCTGGATTTCTGTAATCTTTCCAGACTACTTCAGCCCAGTGATTCCATCCTTGCGGACGCTGATCGTGAAGAAAATACGCAATCAAATCGTGCGCACGTTCAGGTTCATTAAGTATTATAAATGAACCAATTACACGGTTCTCATAAGGAGTATAATTAACCCAGTTGATGGTATTGTTTTTTCGTTTGGTAAAGAAATCGTAATATTTATCAAATGTATTGTAAATCTGTGGTTTAGGCAGATTATAAAATTCGTTGCACGGAGTTAATGAAATTGTGGTAGAAGTTGCATCAAAATCGCCCAATTCAGCACAACCGGGGATGTAATTAATTCCTTTATTTTTCATTGCCTGATTGATAGAGTTGTACAGATTTTTTGTAAACGTATCGCGAATTTCGGCAATGCGTTTTTCATCAGCCGAATTTCCTAGGATTTTCTGAATATCTGTAGCATCTTTCAACCCTTTCATCGTAAAGAAATTATCCCAATAAGAATGCATTGGTTTTGCCGAATACCCTTCGTGACTGATTGATTCGGGAACCAAACCATACAATGACCGGATACTGTCGTTTCCGTTTTTATAATAACCGGTGCTGCGCTGATCAATCATTTGTTTGATATAGCTTACAACAGAAAGGATATTTTTATTTTGACCTTTCAGGAAATCCAACTCTTTTGTGAAATTATAATATTCCCGAATGGCATAGATAAATTCTCCTTCGCTATCGTTTTCAGGAACGGGATCAGGTCCGCGTTTATCTACCACACAAGGAACTTTTCCGTTGTCGTATAAATTAGCCGAATACCAATTGAGGTAATCTTTTACTTCTGTTACAATTCCGTTTTTCAGTAATGCCGACGATGTAAGTGCCCCATCGCGCATCCAGCTTCGTTCATAGCTTCTTGAACCCGGTTGAATTCCGGCTTTATCTCTGTTTATCAGAATATAAACCAATTGTGATTTATAGGTGTCAATCAATTTATCGGCAGACACAGGCAAATTGAATTTTACATGATCAACTCGTTTTGACCAATAATTTACCGCACTATCAAACTCTTTAGAAACCAATTCGTTTGTTATTTCAGCCGAATTTGATTTGGTATTGTAATAGGGAGATTTTATATACAATACCTTTGTCTCATTTGGTTTTATAGTCATTGCATAACGCATCACACCCGTTGCCAAACTTGAAGCATCAGTTACTGAAGTTTGAAGGTTGAATTTTTGTTCCTTCAAAAGGGAAACGACATCACCATCGATCATGCTGTAAGTAGATAAATCCTGAAAAGGGAAAGTAGAATAAATTGTTTTTCCATCTACATCAACAGATTTATTATCAATGCCCTGAATATTCTTAATTTTACCAACTCCACCTTCCAAATTCAAAAACTGATAATACGGATTTACCTGATACGGTCGTAAAAGCACCAGGAAATCAAAGTTTTGGGTTTGTAAGGTGGTATTTCTAAATGTATATTTGATATAAAGATTTGAGCTTTTGTTGGCTTCACCACCCGAAGTTACTTCTGTAGCAAAGTTCAAATTATCCAATTTCCAATTCACACCCGGAAGAAATTGGAAATTCTGAGGTTTTGTAGAATTTCCCATATTTTGTGATAGTTCCACATTACTCCAGTTATACAATTTTCCGTTTTGCAAAATCATTGGTTCTAACGAAAATGCCCCTTTTTCAGCTTCCACCATTCCGTTTTCGCTTAAAAGACCTTCCTGAACATCATTATTTACACCTGTAATGGTGAAAAAAGAGGATTGTTTGAGGAAATAACTCGGATAATCGCCTTTTTCTGAATTCAATGCATTATAAATCAGAAATTTATTACGTCCGTCAACATCTTTAGCCTCAATAAATCTCAACTCATTGATTCCGAATTTCTCACTGTTTGATTGGTTCAGGTCAATTTTGATGTATCTGGGTTCTGCGTCTTCAAAACGAATGATATTTTTCTGATTAGCATTTTTTGTATTGGCAAAAGCGTTTTCCCACGTTTTTCCATCATCAGATAAATAAATAGCAAAATCTGATGCAAACTGATTTTTAACCCATTCTATGTTTAACCCTCCAATTTCACGTTTCTGTTTAAAATCGATTAAAATCGATTGTTTTTCACCATTTTTTGATGCCCAGAATGTTTCGGGTTTTCCATCAAACATTACATCGGCACTTGTTTTACTTTTAGGAATAAATGTAACAGAAGGTTGAGGATAATTTGCAGTTTCGGGTGGAAGTTGCTCAAATTTCAAATCATCAACCCATATCGTGCCTTTTCCGCCTACCATAGACGCAATTGTAAATTCAATACGGTCAATTCTGGGTGGTTTTACGCTGGGATTTGGTCCCCATGCAAAATCTATATTTCTTTTTTTGATTTTGATTTTTTTCCATTCGGTAGGAAAAACAAAATTTCTGTGATTCACAAACCAAACGTTATCCCCGGAAGCATCAATCACTTTAAATTCGAAATTATTGGATGGAGAATTGGCTTTCATCCAAAACGTAATTTCGTAATTATCCGGCAAATTCAATGGAAACAATTTTTGAAATCCACTATAACCTGTACCTTTTGTAAAGTCGTAATCCAAACGGATGGCAGTTCCTGTACGACCTTGATCCGTTGAGATATTCATTTTTACGTCACCACCTTCAGACTTTATATATTTCCAACCATCGGTGGAATTAAAATCGTCCAGAATTGTCACTTGTGCCCAAAGCGAATTTATTGTAAATAAATTGATTATTAATAATATGGAGAATTTGCTAATATTCTTTTTCATAAAAATATGTTATTCTAACATTAATAATTTAAGGGCGTAAAAGTTTTCAATTGTTTTTCATGATTGTATTAAGCTTTATTCTACTTAATGTATTCAAAATGAAGCGTTTTCAACCCTTTTTGTATGACAGGGTCTTTCATCACATAATTCCATACCAAACCGGAACGGAAGTTTTCAATCATTAACAGCATTGATCCTTGATCTATTCCGATAAAATCATCATCAATCCATTTTGCTGTAGGATTGAATGCATCGTAATATCCGTATTTTCCCCAAATTTTATCGCCATATTTAGCATTCATATTTTTAATTGTAGCCAAAGAAAGTTCAGGCGTAAAAGGAAGTGATGCAAGTACACCGTAAGGTGCCAGCGTTCCATCTTCTCCTACTGTATCGTCTTTGCCGCTAGAACCTCGTCCTGCATATCCTTCAAATTTTTTATCACCGAAATTGTGAGCACTTCCGGGACCATCGGTTGCTGTGAATCCCCATGTCAAGGAATCATATCCAACCCAGCCTTTTGGATTTTCAATGGCATATTGTTGTTGAGTCATTGTGGCCCGGCGGGAATTTTCAAAATAATCAATCTTTTTTTCTTTTAAGTAAGGATCAGACAAGCCGCGGAAATCGATGAAAGCTTGTGAAAATTGATGCCCAAAAAGTGGCGGAAAAGTTACGTGCGATAAACCCGGATAAGGGGTTTTCCAGGAGTATGTTCTTAACCACCTGTTGTAGGTTTTTTTAGGATTTTCAATTCCAGTTCCGGCAGCCAAGACGTAAAGAAATAATCCTTCGGTATATCCATGCCAACCCCAATTTGTTATTCCTTTCTCAGGATCCCAGGCCATAGAAATGGTAAAAGGTTGTTTTGATTTTTCATCCATATAAAATACACTCCAGTCTAATCTGCCCAGTAGTTTATCGGATAATTCTCTTATTTCTTTTTCGTCAGCAGAATTTTGGTTGTAATAATTTCTAACAAAAACTACACCCATCATTAGAATTCCCGTATCAATGGAAGATAATTCACAGTTCCACTGACGCTTTCCAGATTCCATTCCAATGAAATGGTAGAAAAAACCTTTGTAGCCGATTGCCAATGAATCGGTATCACTTTGAATTGAGTTTGCAAAATATCGTAAGGTTTTGAGAGTAATATCGGCGGCTTTTTCCCGTGAAATCCATTTTCTTTCAACCCCAACTGCATAAACCGGAAGAGCAAAACCTGTTGCTGCGATACTTGCAGGCGAACCTTCTTTAGCTCTGTCTTTTACAATTCCTTTTTCGGGATGATGCTCATTAATAAAATATTGAAATGTTTTATACTGAATGGTGTCCAGCATTTTTTCATCTTCTTTTGAAAGATTGTAATTAATTTTTCCTTTTGAAATGTATTTGTTTGCAGATTTCTGAGCACTATATCCTGAAATTGAGGACAATACAAATACTATTAAAACTATGAAAATTCTAACTGAAATATGATTTGATTTTTCCATTTGGTTATAATTTGTTTTCTTAAAGTTAGTTACAGCTCACAAAATAAAATTTAATCAGGTCCTTGTGGGTCAAAATTGATTGAATGTTGTCTTGTAAGTTGCAGAAAGTTTATAGTATTATTTTATAAAATTATTCTTGTTCTGGTTAATGCTTTGTTACACTTTATATTAATTGATTGAATATCTATAACATAAACCCGTTATTATTTGTTTAAGTCAATGAATATATTACCGCAATTTCATTTTCGGATTTCATCTAAATATCCTTTTTTTGAGAGAGTGGCCGGTAACTTCCCGGTTGCTGGCTTATAAAACCATTTGTCCTGTTTTTTTATCAAAAGTTATCATTTTAATGACTGAATCAACTTTCTGATAAATTATAGCTTCTTTTCAGGATGTTCCGCAATTCCAACACCCAGTAAGTACTAAGGTAATTAGTAGTGCTAAAAATAGTTGTATAATAAGAGAATGTTTTTTTAATTTAATGATTGATATTACAAAGAAAGTGAATGTTCTATGACAAAACAAATTATCTGACCCAATAAGAACCCTTTGTGAAAATAATATCAAAAGCAACTACCCTACACAGACCCTACACAAAAAAATCATAGAGATTATTGTCTTGAATTATAATATCATATAAACTCAGTATTTTTAGAAAAAAATATTGAGTTTTAAAATATCAAATGATTTTACCATTCATGAAAGGGCTATTTTACTCTTTGGAGCATTCATTCATGAATTTTTCATAACCCGCCCGAAAAATCACACTAAGTTTGTTCTTCCTTTTTTTGTTGCGGAAATTGATAAATTGTTTTAGCTGTAGTGGAGGTATTGATATAAATCATTTCATTTGATATCAAGATGAAATTAGATTCATTTGCATATTTCGTTGAAATTAAATAATTCGACTACCTTTACAGTGTTATATTGACATAAAGATTGCTTCTAATTTCAACTTACTGAATTTAATGTTGTTCTATTAAATTTATACAACCTTATTCATTAATTCATTCAACTATGAAAAACAATACATTTTTTAAACGTCGGTTGCTTATTGTAATTTTTTGCAGCCTGTTCTCTGCTTTTCTTTTTGCACAGTCCACCACAGTGGTGTTTAATGTAAATATGAAGCAACAAATAGCTCTGGGTAATTTTAACCCCACCACCGACTTTGTAGATATGTCAGGTACTTATAATAGCTGGGGTTCCACGAAGTTTTCGGATACCAATGGAGACAGTATTTATACAGTTTCCATTGCCCTCAATGTGGGTGATAATATAGAGTTTAAAGCACGAATCAATGGTTTGTGGAATGGTAAGGAAGAATTTTCGGGCGGTGGTGCAAACCGGACTTATACCGTTGTTCTGAATGGAGTTGTCAGTTTTTGGTATAGCGATGTTTTGCCATCGGCAGTATTGGCTGTTGGTGTACAGGCTTCGAGCCGGACCATTATTCCCGGACAGACTGTTCAGTTTACCGATAAATCCAACGGCACACCGGTTTCGTGGGAATGGACTTTTACGGGTGGAACACCGGCTACTTCAAACGTACAAAATCCACTGGTAACTTATCCTACAGAAGGAAAATATCCCGTAACGCTGAAGATAAAAAATGCCAAAGCGGATTCTGTTTCGCTTACATTTTCCGATTATATCAACGTGGCGAAAATAAGTACCTATTGGTGGAATGATGCCGTGTTTTATGAAGTATTTGTCCGCAGTTTTTATGATCTGAATGGTGATGGAAAAGGAGATTTGAAAGGACTGACAGCCAAACTCGATTATCTGAACGATGGTGATTCAACAACACATTCCGATTTGGGTATTACGGGTATCTGGTTAATGCCCATTATGCAATCTCCGAGTTATCATGGTTATGATGTGACCGATTACCGTACAGTGGAGAGTGATTACGGAACAAATGCCGACTTTGCTACTTTTATTCAGGCTGCCCATCAGAGGGGAATCAAAGTGATCATTGATTTGGTTATGAATCATACTTCCAACCAGAATCCCTGGTTTACACAATCGGCAAGCAGCACTACTTCCACCTACCGAAACTGGTATCGCTGGAATGCAACCAGTCTGGGTGCTCAGTGGTTCTCCAGCAATGGTTCTTATTATTATGGAAATTTTGGCAGTAGTATGCCCGATTTGAATTATGCCGATGCGGATGTAAAAGCGGAAATGTTTGATGTAGCCCGTTTCTGGCTGCAGGATATGCATGTGGATGGTTTCAGGTTGGATGCGGTAAAATATATTTTTGAAACATCTACGCAGGTAGAAGATGTGCCTGCTACTTTTCAGTTCTGGAAAGATTTCCGTGCCTCATACAAGTCGGTCAATCCCGATGCTTTTGCAGTTGGAGAAGCCTGGGCAGCCACCAGCATCATTAAGAAATATGTTGAAAACAACGGACTGGATTATTGTTTTGAATTTAATCTGGCAACTGCCTTCGTCAATGCAGCTAACAACGGCGATGCAGCCGGTCTGAAAACAGCTGTTGAAAACTCCATGGCCAGTTTTCCATACCTTCAGTTTGGAACTTTTCTGACCAATCACGATCAGGAACGGGTTATGACAACGCTTGGAAACGATGTGACCAAAGCGAAACTTGCTGCAGAACTGCTTCTGAGTTTTCCCGGTATTCCGTTTATTTATTACGGTGAAGAAATCGGAACTGTTGGACCGAAGCCCGATGAAAACATCCGCACTCCCCTGCAATGGGATAACACCAAGAATGCCGGTTTCAGCACCGGAACAGCCTGGCGTGCTCCTCAGACAGACTATACAACTAAAAATATAGCAGCTCAGCAAGTGGATGCTAATTCATTGTGGTCGATGTACAATAAAATGATTCAGCTCCGAAACACTGAACCGGCTTTGCGTCGGGGGAATTATACCACCCTGACAAGCAACTCCACTTCTGCATTTACTTTTTTGCGTCAGTACAACGATGAAACCATTCTTGTTGCATCCAATCTGAGTAATTCGCCACTCACGAACATTCAAATAAGTCTTTTCCCGGGCACATTGTCCGCGGGCACTTATCAGCTTAAAGATTTGCTCACCGGCACATTGCAGCAGCTGGTGGTGGGAGCTGATGGTGGAGCTTCGGCTCAGAATATTGGCAATCTGGCTGCACGAACTACTGCCATTTATAAAGTAATTGGTTCCCGTTCGGGGCTTACTGGCCCTGAATCAAATTCGTTTCACCTTTTCCCGGTTCCGGCCAATGATTATATTTTCATTCAAGCGGATAATCAGATGGGTAAGAATATGAGTGTAAACATTTCCGACATGTCGGGTAAAGTGTTGAAACACGAACAAATCATGGGTTCAACGTCTGTGTCGGTGAAAGATTTGCTGCCCGGGTTTTATGTGGTGAAAGTGACTGATGGAACCAATACCCGTTCTGGGAAAATAGTTATTGTGCGGTAAGCTTAATTTGCCTTTAAAAATTTGTTTTTTTTGTATGTGATTTACTGTTTTTTCTGAACAATACCGGGTGGTGAATTTGTTTTATGCCAAACAGATTATGTTTAGTTTATAAAACTCACGATCATGGCAATAAAAAAAGTTTGGATAGAAGAAGGATGTACAGGATGTGGCCTGAGCGAAGCAATTTGCCCTGAAGTTTTTAAAATGGATGGCGAAGCACTTGTGCTCGATGGTGTCAATTTCTCCGACTATGAAGCACAAATAAAAGAAGCAGCCGAAAGTTGTCCGGTAGAAGTAATTAAATATTCGCAATAAAAAACAAAGAAAAACAAGTCTATTATTGGGCTAGTTTTTGTTGAAATATTAAATTGGAATTAGGAACCTAACGAAAAAAGAAGAGTTGCACTCGTGCAACTCTTCTTAATAAATTAGTGTTTAATAATTTGAATTCAAAGTGATAGTGAAATCATTTTGACCTGCAAATTCTTCGGCTTCTTTTGGATTTACCGGAGCATATTTTCCGATTGGAATATCGCTCAACGAATATTTGTTACATGCCCGGGCTACTAAGATATATTGGGTGGCAGCAGTTGAAATAGCTGTTGCAGCAACGCTTACTAAAGCTCCCACAAGACCACCTCCGCTAACCTGAACACTTGTACTGTAATTTACAGTTCCTTTCCGGGTATAAAGTATCTCGTTTGTTTTTGTTGACTTAATGATATACTCAACTCCAACAGAAACATATCCGTAAGTTTTAGTCCACGTATTTATAACCGTAAATAATACCATGTCGGCACCAAATATTTCTCCAAACTTATTCAGCGGGCCATTTAAAAACAATTCCGCATCGTAAGCGCTTTCTTTTTTCAACATTTCCATGGACATGAACGGAGGAATAACATAATATCCGGCATTAGCAACCGGCACCAATAACGATGAATGAAAATATTCCTTAGCATCAACAGCCGTACTCCGGTTGATAGGAGGCATGATGAGTACGGAAACCGGTTTTTCATCATACATTTTTTTGTAAGCTACTGTTTTTAAAACAGGATTAGTAACCGTACAACTTGTAAAAGCTACGGCAATTAACAGGGTATATAGGATCGTCTTTTTCATTAGTCTAATTTTTTAAGGATTCTGTCAATAAATACTTTTGATTCGGGATAAAGTTCAATTTCTTTCATGAGCATTTCCTTACCTTCTGTGGTTTTGTTCAACTGCAACAGCAAGAAACCGTAATCGGCATAAATTCCCGGAGGAACTACTCCGCGGGTGCCCTCTTGTTTTTTAATAATTTCCTGATAAGACTTAACTAAATCAGCTGATGTTTTTTCATTACTTGCTTTCAGGTAATTATAACTTGTTGTTTCATAGTTGCTCCACGAATATAATTTCGGAGCAGTGCATGAATACAAGGCACAAATTGAAAACGCGATTAAGATGATTTTTTTCATGGTAATTCTACTTTTCTTGTTTCTTGAGTTGATAAAAATATTTGTTGTTTATAAATCACAGTGTTGTTAAAAGTGACGGTAACCGCATGTTTACCGGTTGGGATGGCATATACTTTACCTTTTGTGCGGTCAGGGTGGTTGTTATATACCAGTGCTTTAAAAGGAGCTTTTTCGTCGACAGTGACATCAACACCTCCATTGTATTTCTGTGGATTTCCGATAAACTCAAGAAATGATTCCTTTGGTAAGCCGGATGTGGACGTATTTACCATGGCACAACCGGAAAACAGAATCAGTGTGATTGCAATTATGAACAGGTTCTTTTTCATTTGATTTCTTTAATATAGTAATTACTTAAGTTTTGTTTGTCAATACTGCCTTCGGTAAAGCTAACCATCGAAAATTCGGTTTGTGCATTTTCACCACCCATAACATCAATCTTTATTTTTCCAACAGTTTTTCCGGGAAGTTCGAACGTCATACCTGTTTGTGGATTTTTTACGCTCTTCCCTTTTTCTACAACTTCGTAAATTTCACCCGTTTTTAATCCCTGGCTTTTGCCACCGGAAATAATAATTCCATTTTCATCGTAGGCCAGAAAATAAGATTTCCACGGACGATCGATACAATTATTGATAACGTTTTCAACCAGTTTGGAAATGGCTGCGGAAATGGCTTTGTCGCTTAATGTTGCATCGTAATCTGTTTTTTCGCCCAATCCCATAACTGTTTTGTTGGTGGTTTCGGCTTCGCCCTTCGCTTCTTCGGAATAAATAATCAATCCGGTAGTAACATCTATCAAACGAATGCTTACGCCTGCCTGTACAATCTGAGATTTTGAACGTGAAAATACTTTCACCTCACCTTCGGTCTTTCGCCCAAATTCAGTGATTGAACCTATTATTAAATAATCGGCACCAATTTTTTGAAAATCATTATTGCCGCTGATTTTCATCTCTTCCATGATTTTATCTAGGTCAGAGCGCTCCAGTAAGATAAATTTGTCGGATGCGGCCAGTTTAGTGGATAGAATATCAACAGCCTGTTTACCAAGCGGGTCATTTGCTTTGTCGTAAAAAAGACCCTTTGCATACTCTGTTTCATTAGAGAACCGGGCAATAGCAACTTTTCTTTTCAAAAAATGCTGTTCTGTTTTGTTCTCCTGAATTTGTGGTTCAACTCTTACTGCCTGTTTTTGCGCAGACAAGCAAAAACCAATCAGTAAAAATGCAATTCCAATTAGATTTTTTTTCATTTAAATAAATTTTAAGGCATGAAATTTAAAACTGAATAAAGTTTAAATCTACTAATGTTTCCTACTCTTAAGCTTTTCGGTATAGCTTCGTACTCTTTGTTGAGGATTTTCCGACTTCTCCTGTTTAATTAATTTTACTTTGCAAATATAATTAATTTGTTCGATGTAATTAACACAAAATCGAAATAGTTTGTAAAAAAATACAATTTATTTTTAAAGCCTTTTTAAGAAGAATATATAGTTGTATTTAACTATTTGAATATAAATAGTTTGTAAAAATTGTTGATGTTGAGTGGGTGTCGGCAAAATAAATCCTGTTCGGATTACTTAAACTCAATCATAAACTCAGTGAGGCTTTTTGTTGAAGGAATCCCTATTTTCTTACGGATTCGGTACCGCCCTACTTCAACGCCTTTGAGCGTGATATTCATTAGGTGTGCAATGTCTTTGCTGGACAGGTTCAGTCGCAGGTAGGCACAAAAGCGCAGGTCGTTCGACGTGAGATCGGGGAAAGTGATGTGCAGGTTTCTGAAAAAGTTTTCATGAATCCGGTCGAAATTAGTCTGGAAAATGGCCCAGTCATCTTCCGAACTCAGGTTTTCGTCCAGTAATTTAATCAGTTTATCGTAATATTTGTTTGGATACTGACTTCCCAACATTTGTTTCTGAGAAATTACTTCTTCTTTAATGTTGACCAGAATTTCGTTCTTCTTGATAATGGTCATGGTGGAAACCGCCAGTTCTTTGCTCTTTACAGTTAGTTCCGATTCAAGCTTTTCATTTTCAAGGGCAATGATTTGTTTCTCACGCTTTTCTATTTCCTTGTGACGGATTTCTTCCTGTTCCATCCTAATTTTTTCCTTTTTTACCTGAAACAACCGCACGATGTATAAATAAATACTAACTGCCAGCAACAGAATGAGCAGTATGTAGACTATTTTAGCCGCCAGACTCAGATAGAACGGTGGAAGCACTTCGAAACTGTAACTCAGCGTAGAGAGTTTAATGCCGCTTTTGGTAGTAACCACCACATTAAAAGTATATTCGCCATGAGGCAGGTAATTGTATACTTTGTGTGACGAATACGTCGGCTCTGTCCAAACTTTGTCCAGCCCATCCAGTTTGTAACTGAAGTTCAGGTTATTTAGGTTGGTATATTCGGGATAATACACGGTGAATGCAATATTATTCCGGTGGAATGGCGTTGTGGGCGTTAAACTGTGGTTAAGTTTCAGGAATCCGATTTCTTTCGATTCTGCATCCGAAGTTTGAATTTCTTTTAGTTGCAAATGTGTACACGGCCTGTTGTTTACTTTGTTGCCGGTGTGGTAAAGTGCCAGCCCGTTTTCGAGCGTAAAGAGGCATTCTTCATCAGAAATGGGGATTATGTTTTGATAATCGTCCACCGTTTGATTGAGGAACTGCGCATAATTGACCACATCCAATATTTTTGTGGCACCCGGTTTTACCTGAAACAAAGCGGCTTCGCCATCGCGGATAAACCAGTACTGATCGGACTTAAACGGACAAACCCTATAAGCGTGGGAGAAATAACCCAGGCTTTGGTTCAGTTCATCGTAACGGATAATCTTCTTCTGAATGTCGTCGAAGGTATAAAAGCCGGTATTGTCGGTAAAAACCACGCGGTTATTAATCGAAAAAACATTAATGGAATACTGATTTTTCTGATCGAGCGATTTAAACGTAGTTATGTGGTCGATCTTTTTCAGGTCAGCATTGAGCTGAATGGCATACAAGCCCTGATGTAAATGGCTGGCCCAGATAGTACCCGTATAATCAATCTCAATATACCGAATCGGATTTACAAAATTATCAACGATATTGCTGAATGTCCAAATGCCATTCACTTTTTTGTAGATACACAGTTGGGTGTAAGTGCCTTGTACCAATACTTCCTGACCGTGGATAATTCCTTTTTTAATGCAGATACCTCCTTTTATAGGGGATAGAAACCGGATTCCTTTGGAGGACACATCAAAGGTTTCTTCGTTGTTCCCGCAGATCTGTTGGTTATCAAAACCGTTCATGCTCCACACCTGACCTTTAATTTTAGGTTCTAACTGAACCTTGCTGATGCTTTTTCGGACAAGATTCAATTCGGCTTTGTATAATCCCTGATTGGTACCGATATACAGATTCGGTTGATTGTAACTTAATGAATAAATAGCACCAACGGAAGGGTCGAACGTGTGAATATAGCGGATGGATGAGTTAAGCTGGATAAGCGAGATTCCTTTATCCAGTGCCAGCCACAGATTATTGTCCCTGTCGCAACACATACCCAGCACCGTATTGTTCTGGAGTACATTCGACGTGTTCAGCGTCCAGCGTTTTTGTCCGTTTTTGCTGATAGCCGTAACTCCATCGAGAATGGTTCCCAGAATAATTAAACCATCCGGCGAAATAAGTGCACGGTTTATCTCTGCTTTCCGCAGTTCCGCGTCGGCATCTGTTGCAAACCGCATTATATTGGTTCCATCAAACAGAAATAATCCATCCGATTTGGTAACCAGCAGTGCATGAGTTGCACTATAATTCAGAACCGAAATAACTTCGCTCTTAAACAGGGTGTTAGATATCGGCACAAATGTATTTTTCTTTGAATCTAAGGTAGTAAAACCGTACTGTTCGGTATGCGTGTATATTTTTTGATTGAAAATATTGAAAAACAAGAACGTGAACGGACACCGAATGCCTTTAATCTCACCATTTTTATAGGTAAAATACGATGTGAATGACTGGAAAATGATAGTCCCGTTGAAATTCAGAATATTCCAGATTTCGTCATTCAACATGGGGTAATTCTTCAGTTTTGACGAAAGGGATATGTACTTTAATTGTCCGTTTTCATTCTTTTCGAAATATCCGAATTCTTCGAACGAACCGACATAAATGCGGTTATCAGCACTCATCATTAAGGAGCGAACAGTTTTGTTCTCAGGCATTTTGTATGTTTCCCAACGGGTACCATCAAATTGCAATAATCCCTGATTATTCCCAAAATACAGAATCCCATCACTACTTTGCCCAACCGCCCAGTTTTGGTTCGATGCATTGTAGTCATTTTTGGTAAACTGGCTGACAATAGGTGTAAATTCCTGACCCGATAAGAACCAGCAATTCAATAGAAGGATTAGAACGATGCGAGTGATTTTTTTCATAAAAATGGAATAAGTGGTTTTTTGGACAAAAACTCCCCTGTCAATTTTAATACAAATTAATGAAAGTTATTCGATATGGCAAAATTATAACCCGCAAATTTTAGGAAACAGAATCAGATTTACTCCAAGCCGTGCCTTTTTAATTATTTTTTATTTGATGAAATAGTGAGAGTATACCTTCCTCCGGTTTTATTTTATGTTTTAACAGTATTTTAAAAGCCTATAAGTATGTATAAAATTGGATATAAATAAAAAATGGTATTAGAATTTAGAAGTAAGTTTCTGTAAATCAGCAAATATGAATGTGGATAAAATAAATCATTTTTTCCACATTCAGTAATAAAAAGCCATGTAATTTAGCACCATTAATAAAAAAATCAATCTTAAATATAAATCATTATGAAACGAATCTACACGCTTGCTATTTTTGTGTTTTGTCTTCTCGCATTATTATCTGCCCGCACCATGTATGTTTCCACCACAGGAAATGACGCGAATGCCGGTACTGAAACCCTTCCTTATCTTACCATTCAAAAAGCTGTTGATGTGGCTGTTGCCGGTGATATAATTTATGTTCGGGGTGGAACGTATATGTTGGCTAAACGAATTAAGATTGAAAAAGCCGGCACTGAAGCTGCCCGTATTTGTCTTTGGGGCTATCCGGGAGAACATGTTGTGCTTGACGGTTCGGCCGAAGTGGTTACTTCCGTGAATGAATTTAAACAGGCCCGTTGTATTTACGTCAATCATTTTGGTGATTACTGGCATTTCAAAAACCTTGAATTGTGTAATGCCAAAGACAATGGAATGAAAATGGAAGGAAGTTACAATATTGTTGAAAATTGTAAGTTTCACGACAACAATGATACCGGTCTTCAGATTGGTATGTATAAAGATTTTTCAATCGAAGAAACACAGTCTTTCCCGATCACGGGTGAACCCCAGTTTAACCCAAACTACACGTATTGTAAACACAATATCGTAATCAATTGCGACTCGTGGTATAATTATGATAAAGTATCGTTCAGCGGAAGTGATGACGGAGGCGATGCAGATGGTTTTGCCTGCAAACTTTTCCCCGGTCCCGGAACTGAATTTCACGGTTGTCGTTCATGGAATAATTCTGATGATGACTGGGATTTATACATGGTTTATCACCCGGTTCTGATTGAAAATTGCTGGAGCTGGAATGCCGGAAAAAGACTGGATGGATCAAGTCCCGGAAACGGAAACGGTTTTAAATTAGGCGGTGGCGGAACTTCCGGTGGTGCTGCTTTTGCCCAGTCTGTGGGTGCTCACGTGGTTCATAATTGTGTGGCTTTTGATTGTGCTCACAAAGGATTCGACCAGAATAACGCTTACGAAGCCATGTACATTTTTAATAATGTATCGTTTGGCAACGAATACAACTATCGCTTTCCCACCATTTTCCAGTACGGAACTATGTATATGCGAAATAATATCGGTTTCAAACCGGTTGTGTTGAATCACGAATTTCTTTCGGTAGATAAAACCGGTGCTCAGGTTCCGAATACGGCATTCAACAGCTGGACAACATTCGATGGTTGTGATCCGTATAAAGATGGAAACAAAGTAAACGGAGTTGCAAAATTTGCTCAGGATTATACCTCTCAGTTTAAGAGCTTATCATCTGCCTTGTTTTTAGCCGACCGTCAGGCTGATGGAAGTTTGCCGGATAACGATTTTTGTAAACTGATTCCCGGAAGTAAATTTATCAATGCCGGTGAAAATATTGAAAACTTTACGCCGGCTGCTCATAGTCCCGGTGGATTGACACTAGCTCCGTTATCTATTTTATATAATGATGGAAAAGCGGATATGGGTGCTTTTGAAACCGGTGACCCAACAACAGCTACTTTCTCTCTTACTTCAGGAAAAGCCGATCAGTTTGTTTTCTCAGGAAATTCCATTCTGACGACCGTTTATAAATGGGGCGGAGCTGCGACAGATGTAACTGTGACTAATGTTCCCGCCGGTTTGACTGCTGTGAAAGATGCTACTGCCAAAATAGTTACCATTTCCGGAATTCCGACTGCCGAAGGAACTTATTCGATTGTAAATGTGGGTGGAACCAATACCATTACCTTGACAGGAACCATTAAAATCTCTACTATTGCTCCGGCAGCACTTCAACTGACTTCGGGAAAAGCCGTTCAGGAAGTATTCTTTGGAAATTCAATGGAAACAATGGTATTTACATGGGCGGATGGATCTACAGATGTTACTTACACCGCTTTACCTGCCGGAATTCAAGCTGTAAAAGATGCAACAGCTAAAACACTCACTATTTCCGGAATTCCAACCGAAGATAAAGCATTTTCGGTAAGTTCCGTTGGTGGAATGGACGGTTCGGACATTAATATAAATTGTAATATCACCCGTGTTTTGCCTACAAAAATTCTGACAGGTGACTGGTATCATATTCAGGATGCATGGGAATCACTTCCGGCAGACTTACAAGGTGTTATCACACTGACGAATGGTTCTGTTGCTGCCAATCCAACGGTATGGAACCCAACTTATGTTGAATCAACCGGCGCTGCACCAAGCGGATGTACCATTGGAGCAATTAATGTTGAACGCAGCGGTGGAGCGGTAACCTGGACGTTGCCAAGTTTAGTGGAAATGAAATCGAATATTCACTTCACGGGAACACGTACTTTAAATATTGAGTGGACAACAAACGGAGTAACCAAAACATGGAGTTCTGCATCACTGGCCAAACAAACGATGGTAAACTGGGATATGATGCTGGCTATCGGACTGGAACCAACCAAGAAACCGGTTACAATTAAGTTTATCAATACAACTTCTTCGGGTGGTATTCGTATGTACGATTTCTTTATTAAAGTTTATGATGTGCCTTCAGCAGTTCCACAGGTGCAGGCTCAAAAGACACTTTTCCCTATGTGTCAGACTCAATCGGGACTAATTGTTTATGGTGACATGGCTAATCTGAAAGTGTATAATGTTTCCGGGTCGATTGTATCACAATCAGTATTCTCGCAGTTTGTCGATACACATAATTTGAACACTGGTGTTTACATCGTTCAGATTACCGATAAAACAGGACGCACTGCCAGCCAGAAGTTTATCAAACAATAATACTTTTCAACAGAGTTGCCTT
>Ga0302215_10000205_pt1 | contig 44802 bp, 55 predicted proteins | sample II_Fen_N3_1_FD_194580 | JGI IMG/M metagenome (GOLD analysis project Ga0302215, IMG submission 194580) | Peat permafrost microbial communities from Stordalen Mire near Abisko, Sweden - II_Fen_N3_1 | ecosystem: Environmental > Terrestrial > Soil > Wetlands > Permafrost | place: Sweden: Abisko... | reverse complement strand
TCTGATAATCTGTAACAGTCATTATAATATCACACCTTTCTATATTTTATTTAGTTTCTTCATCAAAAATATAACCACAATTTTCATAATCTGATAATCCATACCATTCACAAACTACTTTTCTTTTTGCATTGGAATCTATACCGATATCAATTGCAGTTCTATATATATAAGCTTTTACTTCTTTTACTTGTATTTCATCTGTAATATCTTTGACTAAATCATTTAAAGCTTTTTTTAATACAAGTTGATTTCCTGTTGTTAACATTGCTTGTATTTCATCTCTAGTTTTTATAGCATCTTTTATTTCTAATTGTTTTTCTTCAACATCTTCTACTAAATATTTAACATCTTCTTCTAAATCTTCATTACCTTGTTCTTCAACCATTAATTGTCCTGATGTAAAAGTAGTTGTACTATCTTTTAACCATTGAAATACTTCTACTGGAACATCTCTTCTACTTATAATACTACCTTTAGTTCCCGTCCAATCAAAATGTGTTAATTTCCCATCGGGTAATGCAAAAGGGTAATTTACCTCAAATGTATCAGATTGTTTTCTTACTAATGTTACTGTATTTTTACTCATTATTTTTCTCTCCTTAATTTATAAATTATTAAAATAAAGGACTTCTAATTAAAGAAGTCCTAATTATATTGATTAAAGAACTACAGAAGTATCTTTTATGTAACCAATAGCTCTATTTAATAATAAAGTTATATCTACTTTATAAGATATTTTCATAAATACTTCTTCATTTTCGATATGTTCTTGCATAGTATCTGAAAGTAAAGCCATATCTCCAAATTCTGTAACTTTTAATGGACTAGCAGAACCTCCAGCAATCAAAATTGCTTCATCAACTGGTAAATCTACTTTTGAATTCATGTTATCTGTGTAAGGATTATCTATAGAAATAGCAAGTGTTTTAGAAATTTGTTCTATTGTAGCATCTCTTAATAATGATTCCTTCATAGCGTCTGTTAAATATAAAGGTACATTAGTCATTCCAGTTACAGATACACTAGCTTGTTTATCTGCTAAAGCACTTATAAAAGCAGTATCAGCTATCATAACAGGTTTAACATTTCTACCATATCTTAATAGAGAACTTTCAATTCCTTTGAATCCAGCAAAAGTAATATTTGCCACTGTACTTTTTTGTTTTGTAGGAATTTTAGCATTTGCAGAAGCTTCTCTTACTGCAACGAATATTTGTGATAATATATATCTAGTCTTTTCTTCATTAACTAAATTTACAGCATTTCTAAATTGGTTAATTGGATTTGAAAGCATATCTGAAACAGAATACTTAATACCGAATTGGTGTTTAAATGGAGTAGCATAAACTTTGCTTGTAAAAGAAGGTACTTTAGTAAAATTAACTCCTGTACCAGTTGCTGTTACAGCAGTAGTAACCTTGGCTACTTTATCTGCTACATTATATTGCATTATATCATTAGTCCCTACTTTTTTATAATCAGAAACTAGGTCGATATATCTTTGTCTATCCACTACTTGTAATTGTTCAGCAGTAGTCACGATTAATTGATTTAGATCTCTATAAGCTTGAATGTTGTTTATAGTAGCATTTGAATTATAAGCTTTATTAACTAATTCAATTATTACATTTTCATCCTCATTTACTCCTTCTTCGTTTACTGATGTTTTATTGTTATATACTCTTTTACCTAATTGTAAGAATTCTTTATTTAATTCCATTTTATTATCATCCTTTCTTTTTATAATTTATTTATTATTTGTATTCGATTCTAATTGTTGTTACACCAGCATTGTAACCAAAGTCAGTGTCCAATCCAACTACAGTTGCTATTTGTGTTTCAGTTGTTATAACATCTATTACTTGGAATACTTTATTAGTAGCATCCCAAATTACAGGTAAATCTAAAGCTAGAGTAACTCCACCTTTAACGGTATATCCTGATACTTCTTGATTTACTCCTTTTTCTGCTCTAACTAATCTTACAGGTTCTCCGATTTTATTGTAGAAATTTTTATAATCTGTTTCACCCATATCAATTAGTAATTGGTCTTCAACATGAGTTTGTAATATAAAATATTCTCCTGTTCCATCAAATGGTTTGCATTGTCTATTTCCATTAGCATCTCTTCCTGCAAATTCTACTAATCCTCCATTATCCATATTCGAACCTGTTAAAATAGCACCATTTGCTACTGGTTTAGCCCAAATTGTATTTATCTCACTTATAGAATGATTCCCAGGAAGGAACAATGCGTCTCTTAAAATTGTAGCCATAAAAATCGTCTCCTTTATTTATAAAATTATTGTTCTTTGCTTTTTAATTTATTTAATATTTATTAATATATATCATTTCAATTAACAAATATTTAATTTTTATTTTTAGTAGTTTAGTCCATATTTTGATAAGATATTGTCATCTGCAGGTATTAAATCTTCATTATCTTCTAATTTAACAATTTGATTAATACTTATTTTAGGTACATTTAACATAATATCATCTGTATCAATCTCTTTTTCAATTGGTTTAATACTCTCAACAATTAAAGCATTTAAACTATACTTGGCTTTATCAGCTTTTTCTTTTACTGAATTAATAGATTCTTTAATTAATTCTTGTGTAGAATCTTCATCAAATATATCTAGAGCATTTACGCTAGTAAATTTAATTTTATACAATTCTGTTGCTTCATTTAATGATTTTTCAAATACTTCTTTATTATATTGATCTACAATTGGTTGCATTTCTGTTATCATAGAATTCATGGCAACTAATTTATTTGTTAATTCATTAAATTTATCAGTATCTACTTTTGAGTTATTTGATTTCTCAACAACTTTTTCATTTAAAGATACGATTTCACCATTCAATTCTTCAATCTTAGCATTAGCTGTTTCTAAATCTAATACTGCATTTTTAGAGGTTTCAAGTTCTTGTAATTCATTTACTGAAACTAATGTGTATTGATATTCCATCTTTTCCTTAGTGTCATAGTTTACTGTTAGTGAATCATCTTCACCTAATACATATGTAACTTTATAATTCACCCATTTTTCAGATTCCTTATCATAAGTTTCATATATAAAATATTTACTTTCTGGGAATATTGAATAATTGCTTAACCACATATATTCATATTCATTAGCAGTCATTACATCTCCTAGTTGTCCTAAAATTTTACTTCTTAAATCGCCTAATGAAATCTCATTTAGGGCTTTTAAAAATTTATTTTCCATTGTTTTTATATCCTCCTTTTGGTTTAATTTATTAGAATCTAACTCATTGTTAGACTTTAAACTATTTACAGCTTTGTTCCATTGGTCTTTTAATTCATTAAAGCTTGTTAATGTTGCACAATCATATGATGGCAATACTTCAATTGCATAACCCCTATCCTCACTATTCAATAAAGTATGAGCAGTAAATAGAATTGGGGATTGAATATATTCAATTTTATCCTTAACTAAATAATTAAAATATAAATATTCAACTGACATATTAATACCAATTCCGTTATTAAGCCATTCTTGAAGTAATCCAATTATGTCTGCGTAATGGTCATCACACCATAATATAATGTCACCGTAAACAACCCTTTTAGTAATTTCATTTTTATCTGTATAATCATCTATATATACATTTTCTATATATCCAATAGCATCAGTATCGCAATAAATTACATCATTACCTTGTCTATCAGTAGTTTCATGTTCTTCATGTGAACCTAACGCATCAATACCATCATTTTCACTTTTGGTTATGTATTTGCAACAAATTCTTTTACCAACTAAAGTTTGAATATTTTCTATAGCTATTTCTTCAGTTATTATTTGGTGATTTCCACTTTCTTCAAAATCAAATATTATTACTTTTCCCTTCATTATTGTAGGATCATTTGGTACAGTATTTAAAGTATTAAAAGACATATTGACTTGTCCAATTTTATCAAACTTATTTTCCAATTTATCACCACCTTTCAATGTATAATCTATTAAATATTGAAATACATACAATAAATAATTAAATTAATTCAATATTTAATTATTTAAGTCTAATAAATTATTAAATCTATTAGTTTCATACCAAATCTTAATATCATCTTTTGATAATTCTTTTAATTTATCGTATAATTTACTATTTTCATCAATAAACAATTTCTTACCATTAGAACTAATAGTAATCAATCCTTCTTTTTTAACTACTAGTATCTTCATATTTATCACCTACTTTATGTTGTGCTAGGTTTCGGATTTGAATTTCCATCAGTTTCTTTTGTTTGGATTGTGCTAGTATTTGTATCAGCTTCATTAGTAGGTCTTCCTATTTGATCTGAATCTGTATCTGAAGCCGTAAATGATGTTAATTGTGGGATAATTTTTTCTCTTAATTTTAAATCATCTATTTCATATATACTTTCATTTATAAATGCTTCAAAATCTCCACCAATCAATTCAATCATCGGTCTAATACTGAACCCTTTATCGGATAGACCTTTATAAATATCTAATTTTTCTTTTTTTGTAAGTGCCTTTTGTTTATCATATTCAAAATAATAATTAGAACCTTTATTTTGTCCTAGTATGATAACAATTAATTGATTATATATTTCTTCAATTTGTTCTAACATTGTACCTATTTTTTGATAAATCATATCAAGATTTAGATTTGCACTAGCGTAATTGCCCCCTGTTCCATTTGCTAATGTTGAGGATATGCTTGTACCAGTAGTAATATCATTATTTACACTGTCATACTTACCAGAATCTAATATATCATCAGCACCTTTAAACTCAGGATATGAAAAGTCAGCAAAAGATGGCATTGATATACAAGTTAATCCATTCTTCCCACTTGTATTTTTCTCTAATGCTTTCTTTATTTTATCAAATACTTTTCTTTGCACCGATTCTTTTACTTTAACATCATTGTCATCTTTATCTCTCATTTTTACTACGGCTATAGCTCTTATAATCTTGTCAGCCATAGAACGTTCTAAATCTTTCATCTTTTGTTTATGTTGTAAATCAAAAATTGCTTGAGTTCCCATTGGCAATCCTAATCTTTGATTATGTGATAATACTCTAGTTCTAGCAACTAATGACCTATCTGGAGGTAATACAATTAACTGTAATTCTTTTTTCTTATCAGCATTGTTTTCATTCTTCCATTTTTTATACATATTTTCTGTTACTAAGGGGGTTAAATTATTATATAAGGCTTTCTTCTGTTCATTTGTTAATGTATCAATATATGATAAATCAAACACTCCTACCATTTTCCCTTTATAGTTTCCATACGGATAAATATACTCTAAATCATCAAATACATTAAAATAAGGTTCTTTTTTATTACCTAGCCATGTGCCAACAACAGAACCATTGTTAGCTAATTGAACAAGTAATTCTCTAGTTAATATTTTATGTTTAACATTTCTTTCTAAGGCAATTTTTATAGCTAATATGTCATTTTCATAACTACCTAATCTTTTATAAGTTTTTATCTTAAAATTTAGTTCTGGTAGTGAAAATATTAAATCATAAAGTTGAGATATATTTCCATCAATAATATAATAGTATGTAAGTAAATTATTTATTTGTTTCATATAATCATCTGGATTACTAAACCATCTTTGCAAAGTTTCCATATCTATTGTTTTTATATTTTGTGTCATTTCTAACACAAATCCATCTACGAAACTATCTACAACATCATTATAAGAATTATGTTGTTTTTCTAATTCATCTATCCTTAGTTGCATATCGGATACTTGCTTTTTTGTAAAAGTGTTTTTACTACCTATTGGTCTACCTGCATTGGTTGATTTTTTAGTTTCTGTAGAGTTTGTGTTCGCCAAGTTTACACCTCCTTTTATTTTATTTATCCTAATAGAATACGTATTGACGGTCTTCATCGTCATCATCATCTTCAATTACATCCATAAAGGTATTTATATAATATAATCCCATTATTAAAGAACTATATCTATCTTTATCTATTTTTTTAACCACTTGTATTACCGTAGTTGTTTTTTCTGTTGTTTTTAATTTTAAATTTGAAACCTCATCTATTAGTTTTTGTACTTGTTTAGATTGTTGTTCTATTATAACTTTTCCATCATTCGAAATACTTGTATCTATGTCTGCTAAATCATCATTGTCTATTTTTTTAATTAATTTAAGCCTTGAGGATTCAACATAATTTATAAAATTTACTATCATTTCTTTATTGCAAGATTGAGCCTTTAAAGCATATATCATTTTTGGAGCATCAGCAGTTTGTGGCTTTTGGTCTGTATTTATTGTTGCAAAACACCCTAATTCTTCATTGGTTTCATTATCAGTTTGCTCTTCTAAAAAACAATCTACACATGCACTTCCAACTCCGTTTGCATCGACAATTATTGCTTTTACTCGACTTTTAGTTTCATCTAAACTTCCACCATATTTATAAAATAATCTCTTAACTATTGCAGTTTGTTCACTAAAATTAAATCCATTAGGAGGAGTTATTATATTTACTACTCTAACTTGTCTTATCTTACCGTTCTTATTTCTAATTACTTTTAAAATAATTATAGCAGTTTTATTATTATTCTCACTTTCACTTCTAGCTACGTCCATAGAGATAACATATTCATTTAATTCAAAATTTCCTTTTTTATCTTTAGTACATTCAAATTCCATATCATTTTTATCTAGTGTTCTTGCCTTTATAAGTTTTGATATATTAATTAATCCACCATCACTTACACCTATCCAATCACACAGATAATTTTGTCTGAATCTAATTACGTTTCTATCCCTTGCTTTAATAATTGTAGACATTTTTTGTCTTCCAAAATGAATAGGAATTCTCCAATCTGAACCAAAAACAAAAGAACCATCTAAATTAATCATACCATGTAAAACTTTTAATATTTGGTCATACTCATCGCTGTTCTTATATCCAGACGTTGTATATCTGTTTATTTGCCCATTTAATTCTTCTGGATCAATTGCTCCTGTCATAGTAGGTCTACTTATATTGAAAATAGGCTCAATTGCATCATCGTAGGTTTCTTTGTCTATTAATGCCGATTCTTCCAATCCACCCCTTCTTCGCCTCAATCCTTTAGATTGTTGGGAGTTAGCCAAACTATCAATTATTGAACCATTAACAAATTCAACCATTCCATAATCTTTACTAAAATTTGCTTTTCTTATATTATCAGCAAAAGCAGGATAGAATCTTAATATTTCATCATGCTTATCTCTCCATATTTTTACTGCCGACTCTTTAGTTGAGGCAGTTAGTGAAGTAGTTATATTAGGAAAACAACAACAAGTATGATATTGTGCCATAACATGTACTAAAGTTTTAGATATTCCTCTAGGAGCACAGAAATAATTTTCTCCAAATCTAGATAAAGCTCTTAGCATTACTCTTTGATGTAGGTCAAATGTCAATCCTCCCCTTTCGGGCTTATACATATCCCAAAATATATCAGGATAAAATCTTAAAAATGAACATAATTCAGTAAATTCTTCAATATGCCTATCTACAATATTTCCATTTTCATCAGAAGGCTTAACTGGTGATTCAAAAGATGGATTATATATATCCGTTCTGCTCTCTGAATATTTATCATTATCTTTGAAGTTTTCATAAGTACCCATTATATATCACCATCTTCATATAATGGTTCTTTATATACGTCTGTTAAATCTCTAAATACAGCATTTCTTTTATTTCTTTCTTCTTGTATTTTTTCATCAGAAAAACCTTTTTGCTTGTAAAAATCTACAAGCATTTCATCATAAAAATTCCATATATCTTTATATTGTGTTCTTGGTTTATCCTCTAATCTTTGCATATATTCTATAATTGACCATATTATCAAATCAGCATCGTCATATGGTTGTTCTTTTAATTTAGGAAGAATTGGAATTATGCCAACTTTATCTTCTACTGCTTCAAATAATTGAGGCAGTAGATCAACTCCGCCACTTATGTCCGATTTACTTAATTGAGATACATTTAGCTTTCCAGACTGTTGAGCTTTTTCAGCTAATCCTCCCCATTTAGTAGCTTCTGCTACATCACCTTTTGCTGTTGCTAACTCTTCTTTGACTCTGAATCTTATATATGTAGTCAACGATTCTGTATGTATTGATGTTTTTTGACCATAACTATCTGCAAGTTTTCTCCATTTTTTCTCAAAACAATAGTATTCTTCATCTGTATATCCCACACCATATTTATCTTCTAATTGTTCATATGTCATATCTTCTATTTCATATTTTGCTTTTTTTGAAGTAATAATACTACTTGCTGAATTTTCATTAATATTACTAGGTTCAAAAATACTATCTTTATACTTAGATCCTCTATTTTGAACCATGCCTAAATCCTTAAAATAAAAACCTATAGCAGATTCTATTTTGTTAGGATATTTTTTTAAATTATCGGCTAATGTTTGATATAGAAATGGTCTATCTACCTTAGATAACATATTTTTAAAATTATCAACATCTAAACTTCCAATATTATTTAAACTCATATTTATACAACATTGTTTACAGTATGGTAGTGTGCCAGATTTAGTTGTGCCATAACTTTTATAGAATTCACTAGGTTTCTTATCGTGGTCACAACCTGTACAATATATTAGTTCTCTATCTGTCATCTCTGTATTACCTTGTGCTTTTTTTGCCACGATTAATACACCTCCTTTATTTTGTTTTTATTACTCTTCACTAAACCATATAATCCTTGAATTAAATATACTTACGTTTAGCATTGGCTCTAATACATCTAAAATATCATCTTCTAAAATTACTCCATATAATTTACTAGATATATAAAGTCCATCTATTCTAGTACCATGTAAATTATAATAATCTGATTTTTTATTTATCTTTATAGTTTTAACTTCGATATTTTCATATTGTAATAATCTTGATATGAGAACATTATTTAATTCATTATCTTCTTTATATAGGGCTATTATTTTAGGATTATATTTCATTAAAGTCTCCTTTACCAACTCAAATCAACAACATTAATATTTGCACCAAAATAATTATACGGATTTATAAAGTTATATAACATTCCTATATAATCATCATTATTATTACTACTATTTTCAATACTTTTCATTATAGATTGTGATACTATAACATTGCTAAATCTATAACCTCTTGCACTTTGATTCACACTATAAAATATTTTTAAATCATAATGTTCAAATTCCATAATTCTAACATTAAAAGAAATTCTATTAGTTTTTGCAACCTCGTCTTTATATGGATAACTATCTAATAAATTCTCTAATTCTTTTTCATTGGATATAAATATACCTATTACTGGTTTAAAACTCATTTTATTTTCACTTCCTTTATATTTCTACATACAAAAAGAAGCTACTAAAAATTAGCAACTTCTAAGTCTTTTTCTTTTATTTTTCTTAACTTTCCATACATTTCATCATTTATTAATATCCCAATATCAATATTATAGTGACTATGATTTTTACCTTCTATGCTAAACCATTCTTTAGCTTTATTAATTTCGTCTAATATTATTTCATCAGTAGGCAAATAATCTCTAGATGAATTTATAAATATACCTTTCCAACCTCGCTTTTTCATATAATAATATCTTGCACGTTCTCTATTATCATGTTGTGATTGAGTCATATTTCCCATTTTTACACATAAATCATGCCCTGATCCATTAAACTCTAAATAAATTTTTTCATTAGGAAAAGCAATATCTAAACTAGGAGTTTCATTGCTATAGTTTAATTCTCCACCTAGTAATTTCCACAAATATCTTTGTTGATTAGATGTTTTAACTGTTCCATTTTTATAAAATGATTCTGATTTTTTATTTTTAACATCTTGAGTCTGAGATATATTATCTACTCCATATTTATCATTGCAAGTTTCTATTATTTTATCTTTCCATTCGTCTGTCTGCATATAATATTCTTTTCCAAACTTATCTAAACTAGTTTGTTTAACCTTATCTTTACATTCATCTGTTTGACTATAGTATTCTACTCCGTATTTTTCAACATTATTTTGTATTATTTTACTCCGTATCTCTTCATTATTCATACTGCATTCAGTTCCATAACGTTCTAAATTAGTTTCTTTGATTTTATCCTTAAATTCATTTACATACATTGGATTCTCTACACCATATTTTGATATCATAGTATCTTTTAATTTATCTTTGTATTTATCTAATTTCATAACATTTGTAGCACCATATCTATCTAATTGAGTTTGTCTAGCCTTTTCTTTAGAAGATTCTAATTGTTTTACATTCTCTACTCCATACTTAATCATATTAGCTTCTTTAAGCTTCTCATATTTATGCTTCTTACAAGCGTCTTTTTTAACTATACATCTATCTCTATTGTTGTTATATTTTTGATATGTTGTTTCATATATTTCATCACAATAATCACATTTCGCACGTACTAATGCTTGCGAACTTAATGTTAAATCTTCAACTTTTACCTCAAATACATCTTCTTTTCTAGTAAATATATATCCCTTACTCTCATACCATTTTCTATTATAGTTCGTCCAATTTACTTCTACTTTTTTACTTAATAACATAATCAAATTCCTCCTTGAATTGCTAATATCACATAGCTTATTTATTTTTAATTTATTTTATAAATAACTTTCAACTTTTTCATTATCAATTTTCACTAATCCGAATAACTTTAAACTATCTAAATCAAGTTCCTTGCCTGATGTATAATATTCTGGATTTATATAAATAGATTTCTTATGACCATATTGAACTCTTTTTAACATATTTTTATCTTCTAAAGATTTCAAAGCAGTAATTATACTTCTTTCAGTTAATCCTATAATTGGTTCTAATTCTTTGATAGTAGGTATGTGATCATTAATTACAATACAATTAGTAGGATGCTGAATGAAATCTCTCATTATGTAAAATACCAACTTTTCATTTGTATTTAATTTCATGTTCATCACTCCCTCAATTTTATTTCTATAAACTATATTGAATTCACCATTATCAAAATTTTCTCTTGCTTTACCACTCTTTTTCTTTTTAACTTTTTTCTTAGTTAAACTTTGCTCGTTCCCTATACCAAATTCAGTATTAGACACGTAATTAGCAGTAGCAAACATTTCTGTTTTATACTTTTCTAATTTAGTTTGTATTATCTTATCATGTTCTGATTTTGTTATAAATTCACCATTTTCAGACTGAATAAAACTTCCACCTTGTATTTCTAAAAACTTACTATCTTCTTCAATTATAAAATCTCTTATCAATTCACCTATATTATTATTTTGCATCTTCATAATGCCTCCTTAAAATTTATTTTTACACATAACAAAAGACTGAACGTCACAACAGTTAATACTGCATGTAGTTCAGTCTTTCATATTTAACAATCATATTTAATTTGTTCAACATTAGTTATATCAACACTTTACAAACTTACTCTTCTTTGTTCTTCGCATTATTTTGAGTTCTAATAGCATCAGCTATTACTTTCTTCACTTGCAATAGTTTGTTAATATAATCCTGTAGACATATATTGGTTTTATTTTTGAAATCTTGTTCTAATTTAATTAATTCATTCTTATAGCCTTCAATATAAAAGAATACTTTATAATCACCTTTATATCTTTTATTTTCTTTTACCTCAACATTATTATATGTATAACCATTGAGCAGTAGGTAAGCCACCATTTCTGATTGACTATATTTATAATTTACCTTTTCCATATTCAAATTCCTCCTATATAATTTATTTAAGTATTCTTAAGATAATATTACCATATAGAATACTAATTTACAACAATATTATTTTTAATTTATTTATTATTTATAACTACCCATTCCTATAAAAAATAAGCACTACAAAAATAATAAAAGAGACTAGATAAACTAAATCATCTAGTCAAATTCATTCACATTTAAAATCAATTTATATTGTAAGTAATCTCTGATTACGCAACAATAAATCATGCGTTAGCATGACAACCTCGTAGAGTATAAATCTACTCCTTGTTGCCACACCTCATATTTTGTAATACATTAATTTGTTTTAATATATTTTCTCTTGATAAAGTTGTATTTTTATTCTTAGGTGTTTCAGCATATTCAATCATTAATTCTTCTATTTGAATATCACAGAAATTACTACGAGTAATTTTATTTGTTCTACTATCTATGTATTCAATAGTATTATTACTCATCATTATAAATATTTGTATAACATCTTTAGGTTTAACTATACTATCTATATATTCTTTACTAGGATAATACTCATCAAAAAATGTAATGCTAATATTTCTCAATGCTCTTGGTTCATTATTAGGTTTATAACAAAATACTTCCAATATATCTCCATTGTTAAATTCTATACTAATTTTATCTCTAGAACATTTGTGCAATTTAATCAAAATATTTTCTTCATAAACATACTCTCTAAAATAATCTTGCAATGCTCTCGGTTCAAAAGGTGAAATATATAAATACTTACCATTTTTATTCTCCATAATTTTTCTAAATATAGAATAAGTTTTACCTTCTCCACGTTCCCAATTACATACTACAATTTCCTTTTTACTATTTAACATTTTTTCTTGATAAACTCTCATCTCACTCATTTTTATCAAACTCCTTTTATTATTTTAATTGCTTACCAATATAGATAAACATTACTAAACAATAAAATTTAATTAAAAGACTAGGCAAAATTCACCTAGTCATCTAATCCATATAATCTTATTATTATACTGTTGTAGCACTAACATCTGTAGCAATGCTATTATATTTTCCAGCTTGTAAATCAGTAATCAATTGATTCAAACTAGCCACAACTGTAGCAATCTTACTATCTACATCTTCTGCTTTAGCAAGTCCACTAACATCAGGAACTACTATACCACTTACCTTTGCAGATAAATCAGCTATTTCTTTTCCTAAAGCATCAGTAATTTCAGCTTTAACCTCCTTACTTTATTATCTACATAAGACGTATCTGTATTGCTAGAACCTTCAACAGATGCACCCGAAAGTAAATCTACTTGTGCTTTAAATTCTTCTAAATTCGTACCATCATTAAATTGAATTCCATTTGCTAATTTCATTTTTTATTTTCCTCCTTGTGTTTTGTAATTTATTTCTAATCTTTAACAGTCAATAAAACATTACTTTTATATTGATTTGTACATTAATTTATCATTTGGTTTTTAATGAATTTATAGAATCCATTGCTTCTTGTAATTCATTAATTGCTTCAATAAATTTGTTTACCAATTTTCTTTTAAATAATTCATCACTTATTATATTTTCATTATCGATACTAGAAAATAATTCTGATACAAATATTTCACCAATGTTTTCATGAACATCATCATATTTAGCCATATATGTTACCTCACTTATGGTTGGTTTTGCTCGGTAATTGTTTGTTGAGTTTTAGCAATTTCTTTATTATTATCACAAGTCATTCTATTAAGTTCAAGATTATACTCAATATTTCTTTCATTAAGAATAACATCAATTGCACTTGTAGAATCAATACCAACACTCTTTAAAGCTGAATATTGACCTACTAAAAATGATATTGAGTCTATTCCAGCTTGGAATTCTTGTGGATTTAATTCTAACTCTTGTACATTTTCAGTATTAATATCAACTTCTTTTGAACTCATTAATTGTTCAATAACATTAATTAACTGGTCTTTAGACATATCATCTAATGTCATTTCTTCGTTAATTTCATCTTCAATATCTTCAATTTGATTTAATTCTTCTTTACACATATTCTCTCACCATAATCCTTATATTATTTTATCAATTATTCCATGTTCTAATGCTTCTATACTACTAAATGATATATCTAAGTTATATTTTGTTAATCCTTCAATATCTTCTTCTGATAATTCGGTATAGTCTCTCATTAAATCACATAACATTTTCCAATCTCTTTTATCGTATTCAAAACTCTTTTCTTTTTCTCTATAAGTTTGATGTCCACCACATGAAAACTGAGTTTGGTGAATTAATATATCTGAAAATCTAGTAGCATATCTATGTCCTTTTGTCCCTAACATTAAAAGATAAGCTCCTGCTGACATACAAAACCCATCACAGTAAGTTTCTATGATTATTCCCTTTTCTTGATAATGCAACATTATACTTGCCAAAGCCATAAAACTTACAACCCAACCACCAAAACTTGAAATTCTTATTTTTATAGGTTGTCTTTCTTTTTCAGGTTTACTTAATTCTTGTTCTGCTAATTTTGTTAATTGTCTACAAAACATTACTTGACTATCTCTATCTACTTCTGTATCGAGGTATATTATATTTTTATGTAAGTAATCACTTAATTTCATTTCTTCTAAAAGACGGTTTATTGGTTGATATATTTCTCCCATAACTTTCACCATTTTAATCCTTTATTTTATTTTTAATTTATTTGTAAATTTATATCTCTGATATATTCAACTCCATCATAGTTAACTACAATTAGAGATTGACTCGCATGTGTTGTACATTGAACTTTATCTACGCTATAAGGATTAAATCCGAATAATGAACCTATTGTCACCACATATGCACCCATATTTTGAGAACTCATATTGAAATTATGATAGTGTCCCCTAATTAACATTGAGTATCTTGTATTATTCATACTAACTTCACTATTATAAAAATCTTTATCTTTTTTAGGACTCTTGTCGCCATGTTTGACTTTAATAATTCCAAATCCTAAATCAAATTCTCCACAATCTTCTTTAAAATCAATATCACAAACATTTACTCTATCATTTTTAGCTAAAGTAAACCACTTCTTTAGATTCTTAACTATCACTAAGTTATTGTTATCTCCTTCAATATTGGAATCTTTGTTAGCTTGGTTTCCTCTTTGATGATTGCCACCGACTGAATATAAATCTACATTTACCTTCATTTCAGATATACTTGTAACAAAGCCATATAATAATTCTTCAGCCATAACTATTTGTTCATTACTATTAAATTCACAACTGTATGATTGATCTTGCCCACGCATATAAATTCCTTCTGTTAAATCTCCAGCTTGCACTACAATTACCTTAGTTATATCATTCTTATGTATTTCCTTTTTAATTTCAGATAAGAATTTAGCTAATCTCTTTTTAGCAATTTCATAATTATAACTATTGCCTTTATAATCCTTAATTACATATCCTACATGCCAGTCTGAAATTCCAACTATTAATGTTTTTTCTGATTCATTCTCTATTCTTTTATAAGATAAAGGCAAAAAGTTTTCGCATTCTCTATCTATGTACTCATTTATGTAATTTGCTATTTCAATATTTTTAACAAAATCTCTTTTAATTTTATTAAGCTTAGTTGTATCGTTTCTAACTAACATCTTTTTTAAATCTAATTCACCAATTAATTCTGCAACTTCATCTATTTTGTTTTTACATTCTTTTTCACTCTTTAAAGATTCCAATGCTTCAGAATATCCAATTTCATAGTTTTTAAAAATACCACGCATATAGCTCTCTTGCCATGATACATCTAATACTTCATTTACAATTTCTCTTACTTGACTATTTGTTAAATTATTTTGAACCTTATTAGAATACATTCTATGTATATATTTTTCTCTACTCTCATCTTCTAATTTTAAATACCTTTCTTCCATAATAATTCTCTCCCATATTACTATTTTATTTCTTAATTATAATGTCTTGTCCACATGACGGACACTCAATAAATTTAACTCCTGATATTTCACTAAAATTGCCATTTTCTATTTCATCTTCAACTATAATTTTAGCCTTGCATTCTGCATTAGGACATATAACTTTTTGTACTCTTCTTTTATGTTTCTTAGATTCTCTTTGTTGATTGTATTCTTTTTCTCCCATCTCATATCTCTCCATCTTTTTAAATATTCATTAAAAAATACCTTGCACATTATCATCAACGTTCAAGGATTATCTTTATTATAAATATTTATTATTTTCACGCCCATATGGATAACCACTAGCCTACGTGATATTATAATGACTTGTACTTCATCATCATAAATAATTGGCACTATTTGAGGATAACTTTAGCCCGACAAACATCAAGTGAAAAGTCATAGCCTTGTGAGGTCTTTTGGTATCGGATTTTTAGCATATGTAAAAACATAACTAAAGACGATAATCCGAATAACGCCTTGAATAGCAGATTAGTATCCATACCCTAACTAGGTCAAATGCTATATATTAATGTCCGATAGCTCGGAAATCGAAGCTATTCTTATTCGATTTGTATTACCAATACACGATTCTTAATTTCCTAATAAATTAGTTGTTTTAATCACTCCACTATCCACCCATATAAAAGGTCATATCTCAACGAGTATATGCCTTATCTAACTTCATCAAATTCTCTACATTTATCTATAGTTATTTGAATTCCACCGTCTACTATTTTACTAATATGGTCTTTATACATCCAACATACTCTTTGATGTTGACATAAATCACATTTCATATTCAAAGACCATACCTTTCGCAGTTTTTCTTTTCCCACCACAAACCATGCTTATAGTTGATTCTCCCATATTATAATATTTTGATGCTTCAACTATACTTTTAAATGATTTATTATCAGTTAAACATTTTATGGGTTTAGATATTTTACTTGCCATTTGTTTAATATTTTTATTTTGTTCTTTTTCACCATTGTAATTGCACCAACTATTTTCTGTTCCATTCTTTAAATAAGTTCTAGTTGTTGTAACATTTATATGCATAATACTAGATATTCCTTTTATACTATATATTCCTTTATTCCATAAGTCACAAGCTACTTTAACTAGATTACTTAAAGCAAATTCGTTACATTTAAACCAGTCTATTTTACTCAAATCAAATAGATTATTTAATCTACTATTATGAATTACATTATTTTTTATATATTCAAATCTAGTTTCCATGTTAGGATAATCACAATCAATTCTAATAACCTCTATATCACGTTCTCTTGCTAAATTATCTTTATACTCATCTAACTCATTACTTTCTTTGGAAGTTTGTCCATTCATTTGATTGTTATTTTTATGAAATTGTCCATCCATTTCTATTATTTTATTTATTGAAGGTATATAAAAATCATAACGTTTAGGTTTAATCCATTCTGGATTGTATTCTGGTATAAAATCTATTCCTAATTGTTCTAAAATATTAAACATTGTCTTATTAGGAAAACTCTGACCATCACTACAGATACATCCTATTGATTTATTTGTATATATATCTCTAATTTTAATTTTTTTATCTTTGATTCTTATACAATCTGGACAAACAGGATTTATATAACCTCCAAAATTATTGGAGTTTCCAGTTCCCCATTTAGTGTACAATTTAGCCTCATTATAACCACCTTGAAAATAAGGAATTAACCAAGGAGCAGTTGTAGGTATATCGTTTATTCCTTCTATAACAACAAGACCACGACAACAAGAACAATTATCACCTCTTTGCAAATTTCCTTCTTCAACCCAACCTTCTGTCCAGTTACATGTGTTGCAAGTGTATTTATACCATTTCCAATTTTGTCCCCTTTTATCTTTTCTATATTCTCTGTCTGTTATGGTTATATCTCTTTTATTATCTTTAAATCTTGTACCTATTTCAACTTTAAAGTTTTTTGTCATTAATCCTAAAATTTTTCCAAAAGCACATTTTGCAAGGTTATCACATGTAATATGAAAATCTTCTCCTTTATATACAATAACCAAATCTCTTTTGTCATTATTATATTGTTTTATATAAACTGAACCTTCTACCTCAGCATATATAAAATTTATTGTATATCCAATCGAATTTCTCCAATCTATACGTTCTTTATTTCTATTTTCTTTAATTCTAGGTAAATTATCTAAAATTATTTTTCTACTTATCTTTTTCATTTTTCTCAATCTTCTTTCTATAATTTATTTCTCAATCATTAATAAAATAGAGACATAGCCGATTGAGATAAGCTATTTTAATTAAGGTCATGACTCCTTAATTTGTCTCTACTATTGGAAAGGGACTTTTAGGTAAATCCCTTAGAACTATATATAATAACATTTTACACTATTTATCAATTTGAGTAAAGTCTTCATCGCAATCATTACAATGAATATGTAAACCTTCATTTTTACTTTTTATTTCCTTTTCTTCACAACTACAATGATATTTAAAGATAGGTTGTTTTTCTTTTGGTACTGTTTCTTTAAATTTCTTAATATTAATTGCAATTGTATCTTCTTCTTCAAGTGAAGCTAATAATTCTTTTACCTCATCTGTTATGTTTACCTCAGTAACTACAGTTTCAGTACCTTCTTCATTTAATGTTTCAAGAGTTCCCTTAAATTCACCATCTTTATATTCTGCTTTAATACCTTTATAATCTACTTTAATTGCTTTTCCCATTTTTCTCTATCTCCTTTAATTATGTTTTAATTTATTTTATAAAGTCATTTGCATATCCTTATACGATGAAATAACTTTTGTTGTTCTGTTCATTTTGCTTAATTCTATTTCAGATAATTTCTTTAATTCTTCTTTTGCATCATTTGAACCATGTTGTAATATTACTTTTTGACAATCACATTGTTTGATATAATTTATAATATCTTTTTGTGATGCATGGCTACTAAATGAATAATATCTTTTCACAATACATCTCTTTTTTAATGTCTTGCCATCAACAATAACTGTATCTGTACTATCATCTAATAATTGACCACCTATTGTATTTGGCGAGCAGTATCCACAAAATAATATTCCATTATGAGAATCTTGTAACATTTGATTAACAAATAGATTACTAAACCCACCCGAAATCATCCCACTAGAACTTAAAACTAAATAGCTTTTTGGTTTAGAATTAACAAACGCTTCACAACTCTTGTTGTCATTTATGAATTTAAAAGCTTTCCAAGTCATAACTTCATCCCAATAAGCCAAGTCTTCATTATCCAAAACTTCATACATTTTATCATTTATTTTTTTACCTAGATTAGTTGCTATTACAATTGGCTTAGACATGTCCCATCTATCTTTAAATGTATCATAGAGCCAACACATCATATTGCTAAGCCTAGATAAAGCAAAACATGGTATCATACATGAATGATTGTAATTAACAAATCCTAATATATCTTTTTCCAATTGTTTTCTTTCTTCTATACAAATTCTCTTGTTGAAATTTCTATCTCCTAATCCATATGTACTTTCTACGAAAAGAATATTTGAACTAGACACTGGAATTGTTGGTTCTGTAAAATATGTATATGAATAATTATCTGTATTTCCTAAGTCACTTGTAATACAAATCTTTTTTACAACATTTGTTCCAAATTTCTTTATGAAAATCTCTAATTGTGTAGCACCAATAATATGTGAGTTATTTGTAAATCTAAAAGATAAATAATCATCTAAATGATGTATGTTATCTAATTCATAAACGTCCATCATACTCATTACATTATCTAAGTCTTTTTCTTCAAATAATTCTTTAACTTTTCCTTTTATTTTCTTTTTAAATTTATCTTTATTCTCCCTTAAATACTCACAATTTTTTACATGAATCTTAATGCAATCTTTTAACATTGGTTTAGATAATATTGCATTGGTTTTTGTTGTTATTATCCTGCCTTTAAATCCCATTGAAGATAGCGACGGGAACAGCCCAATATGGTCACAATGTAAATGAAACATAAAACAATAATCTGACTCTTTAATAGGAATATTATTTAACATTTCCTTATTTAGTATATATTCGTCAGCCATATCATTATTTTGTATCATTCCTAATTCAACTAAAACACATTTTCTACCTGTATCTGATAAATATGAAATGCTCATATTACTGCCTACTACTTCTTGTGATTGATTTCCATTTAAACTTATTACAATTTCATTTTCTTTATTCTTTTTTCCTCCCATAATTCTCCCTCAAACCCTCCACCGATATATACGGTATATATTTTTGTTTTATATTAACTAACAACCTATACAATAATATAAGTTCTATGATTAATATAAAAAGAAGGACTAATTATTTCTAATCTAGTCCTTCTCAAAGGTCTATTTATTATTTATTTAACTGTTTGGTTGATTTTAGTCTAACTTCATCGTGTTCTGGTTTAGCTTCTGTAGTATAAGGTACTTTTGTATTAACTCCATCAATTACTCTAGTCATTTCTCCGTTCTTAGATGGTTTAGCTTCCACATGCTTCTTTTCTAAAACTAAATACTTTCCTATATTAACCTTTTCTCCAGCATTTAAATTACTTGAAATAACTTCTATTAAAGAATCCAAATCACAAAATCTAGTTTCAGCTTCTTTCTTTGTAGAGAATCCATATACATCTTTAATAATTGTTAAAATTTCGTCCTTTTTAATTGTTTTTACTTTACTCATTTTTTAATCTCCTCTTTCTTCTCTCTAATTTAATTTATTTTATAACCCTTAATAGGGATATTTACTATTTGTTTATACATTAATTTATTATCTTAAAAGTTATATTTTATTTTAAATTATCTAATAATGCTTTAAAGCAATCTTCATTTCTTATTCCTGCAATTGTTCTACTAATATTTTTCTTATTGTTTTCAGTAAAATCATCCCATTCATTTGATAAAGATTTTAATACATCATAAAAACTTTCATCTTCATCTATTTTACGTTTTATTATAGATTCAATTGCTTTTTTAGTTTCATTACTTTGATATTTTTCAAACATACTTTTTAATGCTATACCTATTTTTTCATTATCATTTGTTATTTCTTTTTCAATTTTATAAATCTTATGGTCTTTGATGTCTTCACCCTTTTGCTTCCACGTAGATACTACGTCTTGAAACTCATCTTCAATTTTCAATTTATAATGTGAATACATATCTGTCCATACATTTTCTTTTCTAATCAATTCTAAAACTCTTTCATAAGCTTGAATTAAATTCTTGTATGTATTTTCATTATTACCTTCTCTAGCTTTTGTAATTTTATCTTCTAAAGATATTTTCTCGTTTTCTAAAAATTGATTTGTCATATTTATTATCTCCTTAGCGTCAGTCGCCACCTAAAATATATTTTAAAACATTTTAACGTGTTTTAATTACTAATTACATTTTACTTTCTTTTCTGCTAATTTTATTATTTCATTCATAAGATCTTCAGCACTACTACTATTAACATTAATTGTACCTAGATTAATAGTATATTTACTACCTCCTAGTAATGTTTCTCTCAACTCAATAGCATCTCTTAAACAGTTCATCCATTTATTATGTGCATTGAAATCTTCTTTTTGAATTGCATTTTCTATATTCTTCTTTAATTGTTTAATATCATCATTTATAAAGTCTATATCTGATTTTTCAACAACTTTAATTCTATATTTATTATATTGTGGAAGACTATTTATATCCTTTAAATAATGACCTAATCTACCAATATTATTTTTTCCTCTTATAGTATCTTCATCGCTAAAGAAAATACTATGTAACAATTCTTCATTAACAACATAGTTATTATTTTGTAATAAATCTTTTACTTTTTCATAAGCTACGGTATTAGGTAATTTATTTAGATGCTCTTCTAAACAATCTTTACATTCTTTAAATCCTTTGTAAAATTTTTGTTCTAATTTTTCTTTCTTACATATTTTGCAATACATTGTTAATTCCTCCTAGTGACGTTTTCAGCAGTCACGCTTATTTTAAAACAACTTTTCAGTTGAATTAAGCATTGTTTTATACATTAATTTATTTTTGTTTTACCATTCAATTCATACCACAATCATATTTTCTTTCTCTAACAAGGCAAGAATACCTGTTTGTACCTTGCCAATGTCAGGAGAGAGTTAAAATAATTATAAAGGTAGATGTGGAAAAATGAAAAAATTAAAAGTATTTGACAGGAATAATATCGCTTATATCCTATCACTATAGGAAACTGGAGGTAGCTCTGTTAAGCGTTGATATTACTTACTTAGACGTTGTTTTACATTTTCCTAAATTATGATAATAACCTTTATTCTGTTCATTCTTTATATTTTTTGCACATATGTTGCAAACTTTTTGTTTACTATTAGGAGACTTCTTTTTAAATAGCGTTCCACATTCACTACAACTACACACACCTTTTATACCTATATATCTAAGCCATTGTAATCCTAATTCTCTAAAATCGTTTATTATTAACTCTGCTTCACTATTATCATTAATTACATTATCTAAATTAACACTATTATTTGTTATATTTTTAGCTATCTTTAATACTTCAAGACTAACTAACTTATGTATTGTTTTTAATTGTTCCTTCCCAGTCTCTTTTATATCTGCGTCTTTAAATACTTCATTCCTACATTCTCCTTTAACCCAATTCTTATTTTTAGAATTTATTTGATTGAATATTTTAGCATACACTAAATATGTAAAGATTAATTTTTGCATTTTCTCGTTTTCTAATGATTTAATATATTCTATTTCTGATTTAGTCATCTTAACTTCTTTTACCTCTATTAAATCATTATTATTTTTTATAACTGTCTTTACTATTCCTTCGACTAAATCTTCCCAAGTAACACTATTATACTTACTAGAATCATTTTTTATCATAAATTTATTTATTGCTTGTACTATTTGCTCTTGATTCATACTCTGCTTATTATAATGTCTAGCCAATAAGTTAATAGTTTCACTTGGTTTATCTGATACTATACCTTCTTCTAATATTGTTTTTATTTTACTATTTTCATTTAATTCTAATTTCATTATTTATCTTCTCCTTTCTTTATTTCAATAGTATTTAGAATAAAGTTTTCTCCACCAAATTCTACATCTCCATTAATATTATCTAATTCAGGATAGTTAATAATGAAATTATTTTTATGTAATAAATTATTTATTATTTGATTACCACACATATCCCAAACGAATTGTTTAGATTTTTCAGTATTATAACACATATCAACTAATATATTGCAAAGTTCATCTTTATTAATACATTCTTCTTGACATTTTTCTTTGAAGTTTTGTTTTAATATTATCATTCCATCGTTTTTATCTTCTTTACCTACTCTATTCTTTTTAGACAACATTTTAAATTGTGACAACTCAATCATGTATTCTTCATATATGATTTTTATTTTATTATAAGTATTCTTTGTGTATTTTTCATCTGTTTTTAAAACAGTATAATCAAACTTTGTTTTGTTTAATTTGTTTTTAATTCCTTTAAACTCTCTTTCTATTTCTCTGCATATTTTATTCATTACACAATTATTATTACTAACTGGATTTTTTAAGTTGTAATATTTTATGAAACTTTCTTCTATCTCATTTTTATTCTTCTTTTTGAATAATTCATTTAATGAAATTCCAAACTGAGTAATACATTTATTTTCAGTTTCTTTTATAAATTTATCATATGAATTTTTTAATTGAGGATATATGTATATAAAGAAATATGGTTTTTTATCAGCTACAATTTTTGTATTAAACTCTTTTAATTTTATAATTTCTTCATTATCCAATATTTCTCCTGTATTAGTATCTACTTTAATCCTATTTACTCTTGAATCATACCATTCTTTAGGCATAGGATTAGATTTTATGCCCTTGATTTTATCTATCGCACATTGTTGATAATGTTGTCCACACATTATACGATACATTAATTCCTTATATTCTAATGAGTCTTCTTTAAACTTAGCTAATATATCAAACATTTCAGTTATTCTATTTGTAGTTGTACCTATATCATCTCCGAAACCATCTTTGTTTGCTTTAATAAGACTTTTTTCAGTGACTTTAATTTTTTGTGCTGATTTTTGAACACAAAATATAGCCAACAATTTTTCATACGTTCTCAATAGAACTGGATTATCTGTGGTAATAAATGCATCTGAATCTTTGTCAGGCACCGTTCTCAGCATGAGTTGTGGTGTCCCATGAATTTAGTATCAAGCATGTTTTCATATACTTATACCATTGTTGCATTTCTTCTGTAGATGTTACTTGTAATTTTCTTATATTATTATGACATGTCATAGGTGCTCTAAAAGCTATTATTTCTTTACTGTTCTTATCTGACCAATATTTACTATATAATTCATCGGCTTTTAGTAATCCTGTTACATCTAAACCAAATATACTTTGACATAGTGAATAGGGGTCGCCAGATATTATAGCATAGCATCCTTGCATATTTAAAACACCAACTTTTGCATCTTGAATACGTTTCTTTCGCATATTATATACTCTATCTTGTATATAAGGATCATTTAATAATTCTTCATCAACCATTAACGCTTTAACATAATCATCTTCTCCAACAAATGAGTTTTTATCATTCAATTTAGTTCCCTTTAGGAATAGTAATGTTTTTGCATAGTCCATTGTTAAACTGTCTTTGATACTATCTACAGTTGGTTTAATTAATTCTTTAATATCTTCATCATTAAGTTTAAAAGACTGTAAAAATTGATAATTTAATGTTCTTTCATTTTCTAATTCTTTTGGACACATTTTTGTAATACTAAAAGTCCATTCATTTTCTTTGCAACAAGCTAAATAGTGTTCTAATGATTCATAACTGTCCCATAATTTAAGCATGGAAGTAGTTAATATTAAATCAACTTTATTTATATTTCTCTCTTGCCCCCACACATCTTTAACTATTTTTTTATGTGCTATTTGTTTTGCAAATCTCTTAAAATCAAATGTAAAAACCATTCCCTTAGTAAAAGCATTTCTAATACAAAAACCTGTTGGTACAAATTTGTCTTTTAATTCACATTCTTTAATATCTACTCCCCATAACTTACTTAATTGTGGAGATATAAGACCATAACCATCACTATCAATTAATTCAACATCAAAATCTTTTATTATTTCTAAAACTGGTCTTTCTCCTTTAGAATCATCTATTTGTATTATATCTTCTTTGAAATGAGTTATGCAATCATCTACTACCAATATGCTTTTTGGATCTCTAACTGGAACACTCATACTACAAGATAATGCTTTATATGCTTCTAATTTAGCTGGAACTAAAGGTTTATCTAAATCTCTACCATTATCCAATTTTTTATGTAATTGGTCAAATACATCTCTACTAACGTATACTATAGTTTCGTTTTTTATTCCACCTGTAGTTCCTAATAATCTTACAAATTGTTTCCCATTTACAAAGAAACTACATCTTCTATTACATTTATCAAAATCTCCAATTTTATCTATAACCAAACATAAATAATCTTGATTAAATTTCAATCCATTTTTCTTTTTATTTAATTCTTTTATTTTTTTTCTATTTTCTATGGAGTTATCTAATTTTTCAAGTTCCTTTATTTCTTCTTTTATTTTGTTAATTTGTTCATCTTGATTTTCTATTTCCAATATTTCATTAATAAATCTTAGAGTTTGGCTATCTCCTAGTTGAATAACTTCTTTATTTTTTTTAGCTTCTTCCAATGCTAAGTCTAAACTCCAATTATTTTTTCTTAGTCTTTTTGTATGTATTTTAAGTATATTCTTCTGATTAGATAATTGTTTAGACATTCCGTCACCTCACTTATTTATATTAATATATTGTCATTTTTCTCCTTTATTTCTCTTTTAAATTTCCAATAAAACACGCAATTTATTCTGTTATTTATAAATTAATTTATTATAACACTCTTTACATACTCACTCCCTATATAATTTTAAAGGACTTTTTGACATACTTTTGACTCTAATTTCCATTCCAGTCAGATTAACGATAAATTGCATTACTCTCTTTTTAATTCTTAAATATAACTCAAACTAATACAATTAATAAAATATTTACTTAAATCAATACTTTAGGCTTTATTTTAATTTAAATTATCAACTAGACTTATTCTACCTTGTCCACTCTAAAACTTAAATTAAACCCAAAACTATCTCATTTTCTCCTTTAAAATTATATACATGACTACTTATTAAACCTTTGTCTAAATATCTCTTTTTCTTCATCAGTTAATTCCTCGCTAACTTTATAATATCCATTGTCTATGTACTTTTGTTTGTTATTTTTGAACCATTTAAATAGATTTAGATTCTTCCTTGACCAAGGATTAATGTTTGTACCACTTTCTCTAGCCTTAAAATATGTTGCAACTACACCTAAATCTCCTTCATTAAAAACTAATTGAATATCTTCTCTTGTACTTTCATCAGATATTATTTCTACTCCTAGTTTATTTAAATTTTCTATTAGTATGTTTGATATACCCTTCTTTTCTCTGGTGTAAACTAATATATCTTCACTTCTTCTCCATATTGATCCTTCACCATTACAGTAAATATATGTATTCTCCTTATTGGGTTTTAGTGTAGATTGGTCAAATTCGCAAACTGTTCTATACTGACCTATATATCTATTCATTTTATCCCTCCATATCAATTTTGACTTACTTTTTATTAATGAACTTATTAGTAATAATAACCCTTACTTATTTCAAGGTGCAATTTTATTACTCGTTCATCACTTCTTAATTTTAGAATAACTTATGTACTATTTATTTATATTCAATATGTATTATTTATTATTTTCATCTAGCATCTTTTGACACTTCTTCTTATACTGTTCTTCCCATTCAATAGCCTCCATCCTTTCTTTTATGTCAAAATCGTCCTCATATATGTAAGAAGTATCTTTTCTTTCTGTATTTTCTTCCCATATCCTATATTTCCTATAAACAATGTTCCCTCCGAAATCCATATGTTGTTCTCTTTTGCTTGGTTGTCCGTTTTCAGTCATTTTCTTTTACCATCCTTCTTTATTATTTTTTATTTATACATTATTTTATTATTAATTTGCCATTCTGCTTTGTTTTTCGTTCTTTTTATGTATTTGCAACCAGTTATATAGATTTTCAAACTCAATTTCTTCATTTCCTTCAAAAGTATCACTAAAGTTCTTTGGCTTTAACTCACAAAATCTAGCTAATTTAGTTTCATATAAATCTACTTCAACCTTTCTTGACTTAAATGATGCAAACTTTATTACATTATTCATAACTCTCACCTCCTTTATTATCTTTATATTAATTTATTATCATTTTGGAAATCAAGTAAATATCTACTATCTTGTCCATAATATTATTCTAACATATTTTGGGTTTTGTGTCAACATTTTATACATTAATTTGTTACATGCTTAAGTTTTCTTTAATGGTTTTCATTCTATTAATTAGATATTCAATTTTTTCTTCTAATTTAACTCTTTTCAATGATATATCATATGTATTCTCTATTTCAACGTCTGTATTATTTATATAATCTTTAATATCGGTTAATGTATTTGATAAATAATTATTATACTTTTGTATAAAGTGATCTTCTAAACTATTTATATTTCCATTTTCTGTTTTTATTATTGCGTTAGTATTTAACTCTTTGAATTTATCTATTAATTCATCACTAGCATCAAATTTATTATAACGTTCTTTTTCATAACAATGCGTGAAATAATTCCAATCATGAAATATATCTCCTTGTATATCATCTATCATACTACATGCCGTCCACTCGTCTCCATTACATTTTATATAAATACTATATCTTGTATAATTCTTACAGTCATGCCACTCATAATGGTTATATAAATAGTATTTCATTGATTTTACCATAAATTTATCTATATTATTTTCTTCAGGTATATTAAAATTTTCTTTAATTAATGGTTTAATTTCTTTGAGTTCTTTTTCATATTTAAAATCATTTAATTTTTCTAATACTATATCTATATTATCAATACTAAACCATTCATTCTGATAATTATATTCCTTTAATTCTTTATGTAAATATTGTTCTAATTCTAGATTATGTTTATATTCAATATAACATTCTATATCTAACTCTGGAATTACTCCACAAAATTGAAAACTCTTTTTTATTTCACTTAACCTTCTCATTAAATTATTGGTTATACCTATTTTTAATTTATCATTATCTTTATTCTTTATCAAATAAACACCTTTTACTTTTAATTCTTCAAAATTATTATAATGTAATTTGTATTCTGTTTTATTCATTTTTATAAAATCTCCTTTTCATATTTTATTTTAACTAAAACTGTCAAATTCCTACTTTTTGTACATATCTAAATTTTACAGGACTGGTTTTTGTACTTTATTAAAAATTACTGACCGACTTTTTGTACATTTTGAAATTAATTTGTACGAAAAGTAGTCCTGTACTGTACCGTAACAATATATATTAAATATAATACATATCCATATAATAAATATTAATACAATAGAGAATTATTGATTCACGAAAAACTTTTCGTTCACAATGGTAATTTTTCTTCTTTTATCATTTCAATTATTTTTTCTTTTTCTTGTTCTAATAATTTTAATTTTTCTAAATCTATTATAGACTTATCCTTTAATTGGTTAATATTAGTTATTTTCTTACTTATGGATATTTGCAAATTCATAAGTTCTTTATACTTATTACTCACTTTATAATACCCATGTTTATCTCTATCTATTTTTAGACGTTGTAATAATATTTCTTCATTGCCATAAGGAGTATAAAACATTACTCCATTCCTTATTGTTTCATTTCCATTTTTGTCAATTTTATATCCTGCATAATCAAAACTAAATATTTTTAACTCTTTAAAGATACTATTATATTTTACAATTGTATTTTTGGATTTTATATTGCAAGCATTAGCTATACTATCTAATTTTGGATATGCACATAAATAATCTTCGCATTTCTCATCTTTATTTAGACAACTGCATATGTATATGTATTGTTTTACTAAATAATATAAGTCAACTTCGTTATCAATTGAATATTTTACTAATTTATCTATATCTAAATCACAAAACATACAAAAATCTCCATCCATATGATTAATTAGTTGTCCATATATAATATCATTGGCTTTTAATATATTTAAATGTTTAATAGTATAATCATCATTTAAATATATTTTACTTTTGAAATGAACTTGATCCTCATCAGTTAATAGTTGCAATGTATCTATTATAGTTTTCTTTATCCTTGAGTTATATGCTAGTCCTAAGTTATCACATATGGAATTTATACTGAAAATGCACACATCTTTACTACTCCTAGTCATATAAATAATAGATGCTATAGCTAATTGCTTTTCATTCATTATGCAATCTTCACCATCAATATTTTTTACAAATATATTTGGTATCATTGAAAATGGTTTATTGTTGAATATACCTTTTACTTCTTTCATCCAAATACTCTCCCTCCTTTCTTTTCTTTCTAATACCATATTAATCCAATACTTAATATTTGTCAATCGTTTATACATTAATTTATTATTTAAGGTACAATTACCAACTTTGTAAAAAACATTTCTAATACAATTCCTATATAAATACTGTAGTTATAATAATAATCAAAAACATAAAAATAAGAGTAATATTTTCTACTACTCTTGTCATATATTTATATATAGGCTTTATTTGCGTTCATTTAACTCTCTAAGGCGTTCCATTTTTAGACAACAACTAATACCTGTGACTAAGTAAGGCTTTAATTTGAGGGTATAGAATGCGTTTCTTGTAGAGTATTTGATGTAATAATATTAAATCCTACAATCTTTCCTCTTTCTTTTTGTTCATCGATAATTATATTTTTATTTAATACTAGTTCTATTTCTTCAATCATTGGTATTAATAATATTCTTTTAATGTTTGAAAAATGTTTATATGAAGGTAATTCATTTATATTGTATTCTCTTTTAAAATCTTCCAAATGATAATATAACTTTAACTTATTACATAATATCTTTACATATAAATTCAACGAACCACGTCTTATAAAATTCTTTGTACTGTCTATTATATTATTATCATAAAACAATTTAGCTAAAAAGTAATATTGCTCATTAAATTTCAAATTAAAAATAGATGAATTTTCAATTAATACTTGTTCAAATAATTCACAATGCGATATTTCATCATATATTCTTTGAATACCTTTATAATATATCGAGTGATCAAAATCATATTCTTTCATTATATCACTACATGCTATATTTATTTCTTTAGTATTTCTTTCATAATATTTCTTTAATGCTGTTAAAATTACTCTTTGAGATAAAATATTATAATTTAAATTAATATTTATATGTTTATTAAATTTAAAATTATCAACATAAAGAGTACTATTAGAATTACTTGTTATATTATAACTATTGCCTTGATAAAGGTTAATATATTTTAGTTCCACAGATAATAATTCTTTTTCTTGACACTCTTCGATAATTTCAAAGGAGAAATTAAAGTATCCAAAATTATTAAAACCCTTTTGCAGTTCTTTGTTTTCGTGTTTTTTACATTCAAGTCTGTTTATATGATTGCTCCATCGTGTTCCTATATTCTTACTTTGTCCTATGTACGCTCTCCCGTTAATCTTATTTGTAATTTTGTAAATTCCTATCATTTTATCAATCTCCTTATATTTTAATTTATTTACCAATCTATTGCAAGTAGGGAAAGCTACCGATTGATAAAATAGCCTTATCAATAATGAGGAGCGACCTCAAAATTTATCCCTATTGATAGTTTATCAATTATAATATTACTTGTCAACTATATTGTTTTTATTTTGTTTCTGAGAAAATATAGTGCAATAAATCCTATTACACTATATTGAATTTATATAATATTACCTTATTTTTTTGAAAAACTTTACAGATAAAATACCGACTATATTATTTCATTGTAATACTTCTTATCTATTGGTGTCCCACCTTCTTTATACCAGCAGTTTAAGAAATATTCCCTCGCATCTATATTCTTATCATATATTTGTTTTAACATTACGTATCTTAATAGGGCTTTGATATACTCTATTTTTTCTATATTACCGTCTACTATACTGCTAAACTCTAATTCAGTGATACCTATATCTAATAAACCTTCTCTTAATTCACTAAATAAACAATATTTATCTTTTAGATAGCTACCATCTTTAGTCGGCAATTTATCTAAAGCAACTTCTTTAAATTTAGTCGGTTTTTTATCTAAATGAATAACCTTAATTACGTCCTTTTCAATAGAAGCTTCAACAAAATCATATTCATTTAAAATATCTATCCCCTCTTTAATAGCCTGCTTTCTATGTTTTTCCTGTTTAGCGTTCATAGGTATTCTATCCATATATTTTTGTATATTAGCTCTAGATATATAACCATCTCCTAGCCATTTACGAGAAATTAGATATATGTTTTTAGAAATTAGATTTTTGATTTCATTAGCCTTATCTCTATTGTAATAAAGTCGATAATTATTAGCTATACTAAGATATAGAAACATGCTCATTTTGATTTTGGTAACATCTTTTCTTTGATGTTCTTCATTCAAACAATTGTCGGTATTTCTGTGACAACCATTGAAGTATAAGCAATTATCGCAATCATATTCAATATAATTTTCCATACTATCTAGATAACTAAAAGTTTTTTTTGAGTCGGTAATATATCTCTTTTTTACTGGATCATACAGTCCTCCATGATGTTTACTAGATATTTTTGTACCTACTAATCTTTCAATAGATTCCTTAATAGCACTTCTTTGTTGTCCACTAGTACTATTATATCCTAATGAGGTCGCTATATTATCTATAGAAATAAAATCTATCATCAAATCAGACTCAGTAACCTTACTTTCATCTATTTCTAGTTCCAATATACCTTTATCTATCTTACTCCACACATAAATGTCTTGTAATGCTCTTAAAGTTTCTTTATCTTTTAAAGTAGGTACACCCAATGCACCATGACCACTAACTTCAATTCCCCTTTTTATTTCTACACCATCTTCAATAGCAGTCCATTCATATTCAACAAATGTTATTGGCATAGGTTTTCCTTTGTCATCTTTTGCAATTCGGTATGGTGCTAAAAATGGAGTTTGAACAGAATTACCGTCCATTATAGATTCACCATTCCTTAATTTTATAACTTTAGTTTTTCCAATTATTGATTTAAATGCTTCTTTATTTTTGCTACTAGATTTACCCATAAGAATCTCCTTTTCCACAAGTTTATCCACAATAAAATTACGATAATATCAATATGTTGAGTATGTTTTCCACAGTTTATGTTGAATTTAGTTGTTTATAAGTAATATTATATGATAAAATAGCGACTTTGTATAGATTAAATACCGACTACTCATAGATTAAATACCGACTGTAAACACGTTATCAACAGATAGAATACCGACCACAATTGGATAAAATACCGACCTGACATACTCTAATCGTAGTGATACCAGTTAGTTTCAGCCTCCTATATTCTATTTAAACTATTCTCTTCTTAAAATAGTCTTTAGACTATTCACTAAAAAGGAATAAAAGCAACACAACTTCTCTCTTTTCTATTCCAAATAGTAGTCGGTTATTTATCTAATTATTTTTATAATAAAAATTTAGTTATAGATAAATAACCGACTAGATTATTAATAGATAAAATACTTATCAAAATATTCTTCTAGCATATATCTATTTACTCTTACAGTAACATCTTTTGTTCTTGGATTCATATTCATTCCTAAAATGAAATTAACTCCAGTAAATCCTTTACTGATTCTCTTATTACTAATTGAATAACTATCAATTCTCAATCCTAAGCTATATAAATCAAGGTTTCTAAAAATTTCTTCACTATTTTCAAAAATAAATTCATACTTATTTTCTTTGACACCTTTTAAAATTTGCTTAAAGAATTGAATATCTCCGTCTATGTGTAAAAAATTAATATCTGTTTTAAGTGTATTCCACCAATGATACAATGTATTATTGGAGTTTGAAAAGTCTATTTTTATACCATCTTTTATTTCAACTGAAGTTTTTAGAAATTCTGATATTTCTAATTTACGTTTCTCATAGCTTTTATTAACATTGCTGTTTCTCAGATTTTTTGGTTCGTTAATTTTTAAGAATTTTTCAAGAGTAAAACTTTGAAAGTTTAATTCTTCTACTGCAAAAGTTGGTGTTTCATTGTATACAATTGCTTTATTATATTTAGGATTTAGTTTATTGATATAATACTTTTCATATAAATCCATATCTACTTTAGTTTTGCATTTAGCAACAGAAATGTGTGTTATCTCATTACTCCAAGGTTGTTGTGAAATATGAGTTTTTAATCTTGTATAAAAATTAATTGTTTTTCCAATATAAATTAGCTTACCATTACTATAAATATTATATATTCCGTACATAAATTCATGCTCCCATTCATATTAATTTAAACCCACTTCTCGCTCTCATACACAGTCCAATTCTAAAGACAACAACTATTACCTTTAAACTTCTATCTCTATTCCTAGAGCCTGTTATAGTATCAGAAATTAATCTCTATTGTGACAAATATATTCCTATGTTGAGTTGTTATTTCATTAAGTTAAATATTTTAGCAATTATTCCTTTTGGTTCTTGATTATTTTTTATTTGTTCCAATGTTATACATTTAAATTCATTTATTGCCTTGTCATTATCTTCTATGATATCTTTAATGATTTTATTAGTCATATTTTCAAGATTAGTTTGTAATTGTTTAGATTGAGATTCTAATTGCTTTTGATTTGATTCTTTGGTAAGTGCTAGTTCTTGTTGAACATCAGATAATTGTTGTGACAGTTGCATATTACTTTCTTTTTGTAATTGTAGTTCTTTATCTATACCACTCATAGATTCTTCTAGTATATCAGTTATTACTTCGTCAACTGTCATTGCAACTTGTTCTTTTATATCATTTTTTAATATTTCATTGTTTTCTAATATCTGAGTTTTTAAACTATTAAGAAAAGAATTTAATCTCTGTTCTATTTCTACTGATAACTCACTTGATAAGCCATTATATCCAATTAAATCCTTAGATAAATCTTTTGAATCAGGATCAGTAATGTATTCAAATCCATTTTTACTTATATAATCTCTTACTTGTATATGAGAAAACTGCTTATCATCAATTAATTTTTGAATAATCTTAAAAGCCTTAATAGTCTGTTTAGTATATTTTTTACGTCCGTCTATCTTGCGTACTCCACATTCTTTAATATCGCCAAATACATCGCCCCAATATCTAACCCTTTTTTCATCTGCTGGTATTTCTCTAGCTACATCTGGTGCTGTTAAAAATACTACCTTTTCTATGTCTATATAATCAACGTCAATAATATTATTATGCATGTTAAACCTCCATTAAATTAAACTATAGTTATAGTATAACAAATCTATACTCAAGTATACAATAGAATTCAGTTTAAATTTTCTATGGTTCAAATTGACTTTAGTTTAAGTTATTTATACTATAACTATAGTTTACTTTAGAAAAGTTCAATTACAACTATAGTACACTTGAGTTGATGTGGCTATTACGTACTTATAATTAATATATAATATACTAACTATATTAACATTGTATAATCACTATAATAGCATTATATTGATACTTTATAAGCAGTATATATGCATTGTTTAATCATTATGAGTACATTGTATTAACAGTATGATTAAATAATTTTGTGATAGTAGTAACACTTTTAATACATAGTTAGTATATTATTTATATAAAGTATCAAATGATGATAGTAGTATATTGACAAGTGATATGTATAATGGTATTATTTGTCTAGTTAAATGTTATAAGGTGGTGATATATTATGTCTGAATTATTTAATAAACGAGATTATAGAGTATTGGAAGAATTAATTGCTAATAATTGTGTTTCCTCAGTAGCATCATTAAATAGAATACAGTTGATGAATTTAACAGAATTATCATCATCTAAGATACGAAATGTTATTAAATATTTTTTGATGACTGGTTTAATTTTAGAAGGTACTAAAGATGGGCAATTTAAAACCTACTATGTTAGTCAAAATGGAATTGAAAATTTTAAAATAGCACATAATTTAAAAGATCAAGATATTCAAAATATGATGAATGAAAGGAATGAGTAATTGTGGAAAACGTAGTTTTTATTGCAATCGGTCAAGGTGGAGGAAATATAGTTAGAGAACTTGAAAAAGAAGGGTGTAACGCTTTCTATGTAAATACAAGTCTTGAGGATTTGCTAACAATTGATACAGATAATAAAAATAAATATCATATTGATGGACTAAAAGGCATGGCTAAAAATAGACAATATGCCATTAATGTAATTACCCAAGATGATATAGCCGATAAGATTTGTAGAAGAATTTATGAAAGATATGCAAATTCATTGATATATTACTTTGTATATACATTATCAGGTGGAACTGGAGGCACAATGGGTGGTATAATTGCAGAAGCTTTTGGTGAAATATATGGAGAAGAAGGTAAGATATCTAATGTAGTAGCCGTATTACCAAGAGCTAATGAAGACTTAGGAATGCAAGGTAATGCAATTCAAAGTTTAGAACAATTAAGAGATGCTTATAATGATGGTAAGGGTTTTATTACTAATATTCAATTACTTGATAATAATTCAAGAGAGAATAAAATGGATATTAATAGAGATTTTTCAATCACTATGTCCAGATTATTAAACTACGATCATATTACAGCAGAAGGTAATTTAGATGAAAATGAATTAGAAGTTTTACTGACAACTAGTGGATTTACAACAATATTGGAATTTGCCAATGATGATTTTGGTAATGGATTATCTGATGCAGTTAATAGAAGTATATATGTAGAACCATTAAAGAATCCAAAAGTAGATGGAATGATTTTGAATAAAAAACATAAGCAGGATATTAATTTAGAATTAATTAGGGATCTATTTGGTTATGCTACTTTTACACATGACTCAGTTTGGGATGATGAAACAAATATTATCGTTTCCGCAGGTACAAGCTTTAATAATAATATTATTACAGAGTTAAAAACATCATACAAAAGTATAATGGACAAGAAAAAAGAAGTTGAAAAACAAAGTATGGATAGCATTAAGGACGATATAGAGATTGATTTTAGTATTATGAATAAGGTTAATAATACTAAAAGTATTCAATCTAAGACATCTACAACTATAGACCGTACAAAAAGGAAATCATCTTCTATAAGAGATAAATATATGAATCTTGGAAAATAGTTTTATATAAAAATAAAGCCTATTCTAAATATTAATTAAATAGAATAGGCTTTATTTTTATATTGTACAATACTTCATCACCTCATATCTATCATATCCTAGCCATTCTAATAACACTATTCTATCAATATTCCTACAGTAATCGAGAACATCGTCTTTATACCATATATCTATATCAACTGCTTTGCATTTCTTAATTAACTCAATAGCCGAACTTGTATAAACCGAAGTGGTAATAAATATTCCACGCTTTACATTGTCAACAGTACATGCACTTATTAACTTATGAATTAAATTTACTGTAATTTTATTTTCTTCAGCGTAATGCTTACATTCAACATATATGATACCATCTTTATCTTTAATTATTATATCCTTGCCACCATCATTAGTTTTCTTAGTGACTTTTGCATTTAATCCTCCTAATTTGAACATGTACATACAAAATTCTTCAAATTCAAATCCGTCAAGCTGATTTATAGAATCTGATATCAATTTTAACTGTCTGTTTATACTGTATTTTTTACCATCATGACTATCTTTATAATTACTGCGAATTATCCACTCAGAAGCAATCCAACATGCAATTATAAATACACATATAATGCCTAAAATTAAATACATAAAAAACTACCTCCTTTAAGCACATTTTTAGAATAACTGAATATACATATAGTATAAACAAAAAAGAGGAGAGTTATACATGATTAAGAAAATTATATATGGCAGTGCTTGGGGTATTTTGGGAGCAGAAACATTTATGTTTTCTACAAAATTTTATGGATTATATAAAGCTGGAACTATGATTACATTCGCTGGAGGAACTGGAGTCGCTCCATGGTGGTTGTTGATAGAGGGCACAATGGTTGGATTTGCACCTATACTTACAAAACATTTTCTAAAGGCACTAAAAAATGATGGTTTATCCGATGATAGTGAATTGACAAAATTAATTGAAAAAATTAATAAAAGAAAGGACAGATAATAATGGAGTTAAGTAGTTATTTTGCAGAGCATCAAGTTAAAAACAACATAAAAAATAAATGGAAAATATTAATGGAAAGAGTTAATAGTATTGATTTAAGTAAAGATGTACCAACAAATAAAACTTATAGTGATTTTAATAAAAAAGCAAACTACTATGTACTAGAAGATATATTTATAAAACATTATGGATTTGATGTAATAGTAGTAATGCCTTACGGAAAAAGTTTAAATGATTTTAGAAAGTTGTTACCTGCAATCGGGGTAGTTTATAGAGGTGAAGTAATAGCAGAATATAGTTCTACTAAATCAAGTATATACATGAGATGTCATTTGCAAGGATTAGATATTAATGAAATAGACTCAATCAAATTCAATTGGTATAGTGCATTTGCTGACTCTAAAAAAAGGAATGGTAATGGTGAAACATTCAAGTTAGATGAATCTGAAAAAATATATCATCCCACTAAACTAGATAAAAAGGGAAACAAAGTGCTAATAGGTTATAACTTTAAAATTTCTATTCCAAATGGACTTAGTTATGATGTATTGGAAGAAAATATAGTTGATTTAAATAAAATATTTGGAATTTGCTCCCTACATTTTGATGATACTAAAAATCAAACAAGTATAGAAATAATGAATACTAAAGTTCCTGATAAAGAAAAATATGAACCAATTAAAGTTAAACCTTGGGAGTTATATAATGGAATGACACATGCTTATAAGGCTATTATATTAAATTTTAAAACCAGCCCAAATGTTCTTATCGGAGGTTCAGCAGGTTCTGGAAAAACTATATCTATGATAATGGGATTATTAAATTTAGTATTAAGTAATGACGAAAGTTTAGTTCAATTAGCAATTTGTATGCTGAGTGATAAGCAAGATCTTAGAATGTTTAAAAATATAAAACACTGCAAATATTACGCTAAGGATACTAAATCAGCTTTAAAAGAATTAAGGTATCTAAGCAGAGAAGTTTCAAGACGTAATAAAATGTTTGATGAAGTTGATGATAGTGGAAGCATCACCAATGTTTATGAATATAATGATTGTCATGATATAAAGTTACCACTTATATACTTTTGTATTGATGAGGTCGCAAGTTTTGCAGTAAATGGTGCTGAAGAAAATGATAATGAGAAAAAAGATAAAGAAAAATGTAATGCTTTAATGTGGAAGCTTGCTAGAGAAGGTAGATCAAGTGGAGTTTATTGTATTCTCTGTACTCAAAGAGGTTCACTTACTCATATGTCTGGAGATGTAAAGGGAAATTTAGGGAATCAAATTTGTTTTTATTTTCCCAATACTGCTAGTGCATTAACTATATTAGGAGAAGGAGAATTGGCATCATTAGCAATTAGACAAAAGAAACAAAGAGAATTTATTGCAGTTGCAGATGAAATATATCATGGGAAAACATTATATTTAGATTCTAAAATGGTTATTGATTATTTAAAGCCATTAATAGAAAAAGATAAAGAGTTTATGGAATTGGACAATCAAGGGAATATTGTTCAAAAAGAAAATGAACTATTAATTAATGAAAATCAAGAAAAACAACAAGAAAATACTGAAAAAGAACAAAAATCAGAAGAAAATGTTAAAAAAACTATAGATTTTACTAAAAAATCAAGAGAATCAAAACAATCAAAATGGAGTAAATATCAAGAAAGGAGAAAATAAGAATGATTAGATATACACAAAAGGTAAGAAATATACTTAACTTCATAGAAAAATATGGATTTATAACCACTAGAATATGTGCTAATTTATTCTATAAAGATGACAAATGTAAAATAGACATGGCAAGAAGAGTATTAACAAGGTTAACAAACAACAAAGATATAGTAGCTAATAAAAACAAATATGGGAAAGAATTAATATATCAATTTAGTAAAAATACAATATCAGACCATAGTTATTATTTATTAAATCTCTATGCAGAAATAAACAGTATAGTAACTGAAGTGAATTATTTTAAGCTAGAAGAAACTTGGTCACTATCAAAAAGAAGAAGCGATGCACATATCATATTTCACAATAATATTAATGGAAAACCTAAATTTAATTCTTATCTAATAGAATTTGACAAACATCATAAAACCAATCCAAGAGAAAAGTATAACTCAATATATGATAGCGAAGAAGTTCAAGCATGGTATAAAGAACATTACGATATAGATGATTGGTTTCCAGACGTTATGATAATAAACTACAACGGAAAATGTGAATCAAGTGACAGAGAAGATTTTGATATTATAGGTTTAGATTATAATTTTACTGATTTATTACAAAAAATAGTAATGTCATGAGCAATATAGTGGGGTGAATGTTAATTATAGCCCCAGTACATATATTAAATATATGAATTAATTAAGAAAGGAGATTATACAAATGATAGTAACATTTGATGAAATAATCCAAAGATATAACGAAATAAATAACACTAATGTAAATTGTCTTTGTTCCAATACATTTGATTTAGAATCACTTATAGATGGTTTATATGATAATAATGGATTTGAAATCAATGAAGATACTGAAGAAATAGAACTATTTTAAATTACAAAGGAGAATGTAAATATGATTAAAGATTTAATTTATAACTATTATTACAGAAGTTTTATGAAAGAAAATAGCAAAGGTGAGGACACCATTAACTGGAGAAAATTAGAAAGATTAGATAAGATGTGTGTAAAGTATAGTAGATAAAAATTTAAAAATACGAAGGAGTAGATAGTAAATGAACTTAAAATTAAATATTAATAAAAATCAAGAAATTACAAATGAAGATAAAGAAAATATTCAAGTAGGAGATATAGTTATATTAAATGATGATAGCAAATTCTTCATTACTGTAACTAGAAGTTCTTTTTATGCTATGGATTTAGAAAATTTAATTACTCTATATTATGAACATGTTGACGAGTTCTTAGATAATGGTAAATTTCAAATAAAAAGAATTATTAAGAATGATGGTTATCTTATAAAATTTAACTCCAATGAGATTTTACAAAGAGAATATTCAAACAAAGATTTATGTACTGGTAATATTCTAATAATGGATGATGACACTAGATTCATAATTACAGATACAGACGATTGGTGTTCATTTGATATGATTAATTTAGAAACATTAGAATATCTTCAATATGATAAATTACAACATTTTTTAAATGAAGATTATCATATTAAGTGTGTAATTAAAAATGATGAATATTGTATAGTTGAAAAATCAATAATATCAAGAATCAAAGCAATTTTTAAATACAAAAGGAGGAAAATTAAATGAAAAAACAAAGCATGTTTAAAAAAAGTATTAGACAATCATTAATATTTAGTGGTATCTTAGGATTCTTAGCAATGAATGTTCTAATGTTATACAATGCAATGGATACAGTCTTTGAGAGAATTGCTGTTGCAATATTATCAGTAGGATTATTAGTACCAATGATACCTATTATAGTTGTATTCTTATTTAATCTTATTCTAGGTGGTCTTAAATTTATAGGATTAGATTCTGAAGGTAAATGTAATGATACTAATACAAATATGCCAAAGTCAATCCAAAAGCCTAATACAGTGGAAGACAAGCATAAATTAAAGGTTGTTACTACTGATGGTTATATGGAGTTTAGTAATGTACTTAAGGCAAGTGTAAAGAACAAACTAATGAATAGACAATGTATATTACAACTAAAATCAGAATTGATCTATAGACTTGGTACTCATATAGAAGTTTATAAAGGTTTTGAATTTAAGAATGATATGCATGAAATCTATACTCTAAGTAAAAGCTCTGTATTAACAAAAGCTGACTATCAGTACCTAACTGAATTCATAAGTAATAATTTGATTTTACCAAAAGAAGCATAGTTTTCTTAGGTCTAGCTTTATTACTTTGGTAAGTGAGAAATAGATAATATATTTGATTTCTGCATTTTTGCACTAGCTTATATTTCTATTTTCTCCTTACTTTTATCTTACATATATTCTATTTGAGGATTACGTTTAATTAGTAGTTAGACTAGTCCTTTTATTTTGTGCTTATTTATAATCAGTTTTAGTAGTATGTTTCAATTGTATTTTTATTTGTAGTATTCTATATCATTGACTCATTGACCATTGGAGGCTCTAAAGTGAGTCATAGAGGGCTTGAATTTATTCAATAAGATAATAAAAGTAATAGGGGAGGAGAAATAAGAGTAATTAGACCGAAAAGCGAAGACAGTTGTTTAAGGAATTGAATTGCGACTTGTGTTCAGTTTTATGTTTAGGATTGTATACAGTAATAGTATTACCTTATGGATAAGATATTATACATGAATATAATAAAAAGTGTAAATTATTTTTAAGGACTAGCATATAATATATAAAGTAATTGATTTGAGGGATAGGAATGGCAGGCGAGGAAGATTATAAATTAGTAGTTAATACAAGTTTTATATTAGATAATGAAGTTGAGATTACAGTTAAAAATATAAATATAAATACATTAAATAAACTTAATACAAATGAGATTTTAAAACTAATGATGGAAACAAAATGGTACATGTTTGGAATTTATGATAAATGTATTATAAACGATGAAGAGTATGTTATAACTAGCAAGACCAAAAAGAAAATAGAGCTAGTTAGGTTTAATATTAAAAAGGAAAATTAAACATAAAATTATATGTGGTATTTAATAACTCTTTATATAGAGAAGTTAAATGGTATTTAATAACTTATAAGTATATTTATTTAAGGATTACTAATTATATGGTAGTCCTTTTTTATTTTGTATTTATTACCAATTTTTTCTAAAATATATTTAAAAATAGTAACACTTAGCTAATTTTAGTCATATATTACTAATATAAAGAATGAGAAAAGGAGATTGAGATTGGATAATAAACCTATTGTAATTCATGTATCATTTAAGAGAAATAATGATTTAGATATGGAATTATATAATTGGCTCAATAATAAGTCTTCAAAGTCAGGATATATTAAGGATGTTCTTAAACTAGCTATGGAAAATGAATTAAATAAAAAGGATTAGAATATAAAAAAGAAGCCTATCCAATTAAGAATAGACTTAAGATAAATATAACATTTGACTATACACCAATAATATATGCAAATTAATTAATTAATCTATAAAAATGTTATTATCCCTACAACTACTGTATAACAGGTTATTACACCTATAGTAAATGCAAACATTTATAACCACCTCACTTTAAATATAGTATTAACTAAATAAACAATTTTATGTATAAAGGAGAATGTATGAAAGAAATAACCATGAGTATAAATCAATTTTTTGAAATGGAACATGGTAAGATATCTCTAGAGCAAATAATAAAAGATAATAATTTAGAATCCTTTACCACTAAAATTATTAATGATAAAAAGTTAAGAAGATTTGCCATAACTTTATTCTTTACAACTAACTTGCTTACAATACCAGTAGGAGAAACTGTAAAAGAAAAACAAGTTATTGCAACAGGATTTAATAGTTTAATAGAACCAATTCCAACAATTACAAGACAAAGTATATTTGTATTAATGGTTATTATTTGTTGGTATATAATAGGATACAAATGTGCAAAAATATCAGAATATAAGAAATTAAATAATAAGGAGCAAATAGATAATGAAAACAATAATGACAATTGACCAATACAATAAATATAAAACAGGTGAAATTACATTAAGAGAAATTAGAAGAGAACATAGCAGAATAGATAATACTGTATTTAATATAATAACTAATAGAAATTTGTTAGGTATTGTGACTTTAGAATTGATATTTGTAGTTCAAGTTGTAGCTTTAATGTTGATTGGGAATGAAGCGAATCAATTAGGAGATGTTACTGTAGACCTTTTACAACAATATAATGAGGTTGATACTAAGGAATTAATGAAAGAATATTTAGAAATTGCTAGAATATAGATTGTTTTGTTATTGGGATATTATTAAGATCATATTTTGTATGGTCTTATTTTTTTATGTTTTGATTTAGTTTGATTATTTATAGGATTTTATATAGGGTAGGTAGTATATATAGGTACTTAGATTCTGGATTTTAAAATATAGCCCCTCCCTATGGTAGATTGACTTAGATATGATATTTTTAGTATAATTACAAACTGGTATTATTTTTTAGTAGAAATATATGGTTGGTTTGGGTTATAATATTCTTGTGTAGATTATATTGTTTCATTTACTTTTTTTGTTTTTCAAATATTTTATAATTTAATACCTATCAACCACTATTAAGAAACTGTTTTGAACTTTTATTAGTTTAGAATGGTTTCTTTTTTGTTTTGGATAATTATTATTTATGTATTGGTTTTTATGATTATTGAATTTAGACAAGCTTAGAGATGGATTGTAAGATATGTGTTAAGGATTTTAGGTAATAGTTAGTTAGGGAGGATTTTAGAGTGGGAGAATTGATGTGAGAGTGGTTTTGAGTGATGTTGTTATTTTTTTAGATAAAGTGTAAACTTAAAATATATTCTATAGATTAAAAGGAGAAATTATGGCTAAAAAAGTTAAACAGAAATATTATGCAATAAAAGAAGGTAAAGGTGTTAAGGATAAGATAGTAAATACATGGACTGAATGTCAGAAGTTAGTTTTAGGATACCCATCTGTATATAAAAGTTTTAAAACCAAAGATGAAGCTATGGAATATTTGGGTACTGTTAATGTTGCTAAAGTTAAAGAGCAAACTAAAAAGGGTATGGAGTTTACAAAGAAACAAAAAATAACTACTAAAGTTTTAAGTGTAAGACTGGATAGAGAACTTATAGAAGATTTTGATAAGAAGTGTGAAGAAATAGGATTAACTAAAGAAATAATTTTAAAAGGAATGTTAGAAGAATGGTTATTATAAAAATTAGATTATAAATTTAGTTAAGATAGGTATACGATGCGTTGATGTCGTGTGCCTACTTTTTATGTATATTAATAATTGGTTGTAGGTTAGTCATAGTAAGGGTTTGAAGTGGTTTTATATATTGAGTTGATAACTAGTTATTTGAAGTTATGATGTGTTAATCGTCTTAGGTGTTGAGGTTACTGGGTTTGAAGGTTTTAGTAGTGTGAATTGAGGGTATTTTAGGGTATTTTTGATGGTAAATTTTAGAGTGAAATGGGGTAGATAGGGAGTTACATCGAAACATGGGACGAATGAGGTTTGGAGATAATGTTCGTGTTTTGGTTAATCGATAGGGTTTCTGAAAAATGCGTTTGTAGATGTGATAGAGCAACTATTGTGTTCAGATATTGAACTAATAATGTAAAACATGCCCCCACTATACCTATGTACTTACTAGGCAATGAATTATATCCAATCAAATATCATAAATAATCTACTTTTTAGCACTTCAAAACCTGCAAACCTAGTGATACCAACGCTTTCAAATTAATTAAACTAAATAACAATTTAGTGCAATAAAACTATACTGATTAGTATAATAAATATAGCAGTAAATTTGATCCAAGTAATCAATAACTACTATTAAAATCAATCTTTTATCTACTCTTGACTTGTTGGCTGTTGCTGATTAGGTGATGCAGTTTTGAATGATGAATTTTTAAAACACGAACTATTATATTAATGTTGGCTTGAATAATCGTGGTCAAGT
>Ga0302215_10000202_pt1 | contig 45010 bp, 28 predicted proteins | sample II_Fen_N3_1_FD_194580 | JGI IMG/M metagenome (GOLD analysis project Ga0302215, IMG submission 194580) | Peat permafrost microbial communities from Stordalen Mire near Abisko, Sweden - II_Fen_N3_1 | ecosystem: Environmental > Terrestrial > Soil > Wetlands > Permafrost | place: Sweden: Abisko... | reverse complement strand
TATTATATTTTGGATTTGCAGATTAAATTTACGAATGCTGGCAATTTCTGGAGAATCAAAATCTTTCAATAACCCTGAATTAAATTGTCTTTCTATTAGATTATTTAGTGCAACTTCAAGCTCAATCAGAATATGGGACAAACCATCGCGTTTAGACGTAATTAACCGCTCATTTTCTTCTTCCTGTTTTCTTTCAGACACTAATTGTTTAAGTTCTTCTTCTAATTGTCGTATGGATTCATTTGTGTTGACTTCTAAATTTGGATTATAATATGAAGATGGATTATAATATAAATTTGGCTGATAATACTGTGCATCCAATGTCTTTAAATAACTTCTAACCAAACTACCAATTTCAAAGTTATCTTTAAATTTATCGGCATTTATCAACCACACCATTTCTTTGTAGAAATGCTCACGAATCTCTATTGTTTGATTTGATATTGATGAGTTTTGTAATTCTAATACTAAGCCATTATTTGTTTTAATATCTGCAATGTGTTTTTCATCATTATTCTGAATAATTACCTCTTGCCATTCTTTCGGGAATATCTTTTTCCAGTTTCGATGCCACTCTGTTTCATGTTCTTTCCATGGGTCACATTCTGCGGTTCTATCATGCCTCCAATGATGAACATTAATATCTCCACATGCTGCAATTACCTTTTCATTGCAGTATGGGCAGAATGCGACTCCTCCTTTATATGGGAGTCTTCTACCATTATATTCATCAACTGCAAATAGCATAAAAAATAGAGTTTTATTAAAAATAGTGTATAACATTCTATTAAAAAATAAAGACCAAAGTTATACCTTTTTGTCTTATTATTACCAAAAATCAAGTCCACATCAAAATGAAATCCACATTCTTTACAGACATACTACAAAGATAAACCATTAAATCGAATGAAAACAGATTATTATGGAAGTAAACATACTTATGAGGCAGATTGGAAACAAAGTCCTGATATTCAAATTAGAAAGGATTCTCTTCATTGGGCTTAATCGCTGTAGAAGATAAAAACATACCGCTGGAAATGCGTAGGAAAATGGCTTGGGTAGTGACTGACTGCATGAATGGAGCCTGCGGAATGGAAAGGAAGGAAACTACTAAAGCTGTGCGGTGCTGAGGTGTGTACATAAAATGAAAGTAGAATGAAATGGAAGGGTGCGAAGTAAGGTACGAACATAGTCTCTGGAATGGAATGGGCTTGAATGGAATGTATATACCGCAAGCACATGGATAAATCAATACGGAATGTTTTTGTTTTTTGCTACAACTATAGGGTGGTGGGGGAATGAGGAAATGCACGAAGTGCCATACAACTAGCAAGCTGCTGAAAGGAACTTGACAACTGACCCCATATTTTGAAAACCTTTTATAATTTTCATTGCTACCTAGGAACATAACTTCAATGAAAATTAGAAGTGGTTTTCGGGTCTTTACTCTCGGGTTGGCGTAGCCTGACAACGGACCAATAAGGTGTTACTACTTTCCTCTCTGGCTTCAGGCGATTAATAGGGCTAACAGCTACGCAGTAGGAGAAAATAAACCTTTGGAAGCGCGTGGGGAAGTGGCATAGGTGGCGACTAAATGGAACGGAATAATGGGTTTGGAGATGGAGTGGATACAGCAGGAACAGCGAAATGGAATGACTGCGTTGATTTGTGGAGTGAAATGAGGAAGCCACTTATGCGTGTGGTGCTGAGGTGGGTGGTGCTGAGGTGGGTGAAATGAACTGAGCGAAATGGAGTAAAGGGTGGACGGCGGTCAGGAACAAACGCTGTCCTCCGAAACGTAATGAGGAAGAGAATGAACCTACCACAAGAATATGAGAATAATAAACGATCTATTTGTTCGTACTGCAACAACTATTAGGTGGTGAGAAAATCTTGAGGCTCTTCGAGCAGTTGAGCGGTTTAAAAGCATTGATTTTGTGCAGCTATTATACATTATTAGGTACTTTTTGCAAATAATCTATTACATCTTGTATATAGATAAGGTGCAAATACAACACTTTCCTTCATATAAAATGTAATTCAAAATGCATGATAATTATTTTCCATATATGATAATTGCCTTGTATAAATGACATTAGTGTGTAGTTATTGCCTTGTATAAATTGAAAATAGTTGTCATTATTGCCTTGTAAAAACGATAAAACACTTATCTTTGTAGCCTAGATATTAAAATATAGAGCAAAATGGCCTATTACAAGCGGGATATAGAAGAAGAAATGATTCGCTGGAAGAATGACAACGAAAGACAACCATTATTGATAAGAGGTGCCCGCCAAGTGGGGAAATCATCAGTAGTGCGGAATTTCAGTAGTCAGTTTAAGAGTTATGTAGAAGTGAATTTTGAACAGGATAGCGAAGTTCAACGTATTTTTGAAGGGAATTTACGCCCCAAAGCTATATGTGAACAATTGTCTGTTCTTTATGAAACAGCAATTGTTGCCGGTGAAACACTCTTGTTTTTCGACGAAATTCAAAGTTGTTTGCCTGCTATTTCTTCCCTCCGTTTTTTCTATGAACAATATCCCGAATTACATGTGATTGCAGCCGGTTCGTTGTTGGAGTTTGCGTTGGCAGAACTACCTTCCTACGGAGTAGGGCGGGTAAACTCGTTGTTTCTTTATCCGTTTTCATTTGGTGAGTTTTTACGGGCTGCAAATGCCGAATTACTTCGTAAATCTATTGCTGAGGCTTCTCCAGAGCAACCCTTACCCGAAGCTATTCATACAAAAGCGTTGGAATTGTATAAACAGTTTTTGGTGTTGGGTGGTATGCCTAAAGTTATTTCCAGTTACTTTTCAGGTGGAGATTTATTGTCATGCCAACGAGTCCTCGACGGTTTGATTTCTGCTTATGAAGATGATTTTACTAAATACAAAAAGAGATCTTCGCCAACACTTATTCGCATGGTTTTTAGATCAGTTGTAGAACAAAACGGACAAAAATTTGTGTATAACAAAGCGTTGCCGGATGCAAATCATTTACAAGTGAAAGATGCTCTTGAACTTTTGACGATGGCGGGAATGATACTGCCAATAACTCATAGTGCTGCCAACGGAGTTCCATTGGGAGCAGAGATAAATCCTAAAATGCGGAAATTTATTGTATTTGATTCAGGTATTTTTCAGCGTATTTTGGGGTTGAAACTTTCGGAAGTATTGCTTAGAAATGATTTTGATTCGATAAACAAAGGTGCCCTTGCTGAGTTGAATGTGGGATTGGAGTTAGTGAAATCAGCATCCTGCTATCAACGACAAAACCTTTATTATTGGCATCGTGAAGCAAAAAGTAGTAATGCAGAAGTTGATTATTTAATTCAAGTAGATACTCGAATATTACCCATAGAAGTAAAAGCGGGAACAAAAGGCAGTATGCAAAGTCTTAGAATTTTTATGGATTTGAAAAATAGTGAGAAAGGTATTCGAGTATCTCAAGAGAATTTTTCGACGTACCAAGATATAGAAGTTTATCCACTTTATGCAGTTGCAAATTTGCAAAAGGATCAATAGTTTTTAAGTAAAAACTGAGATAATGATTTCAATATTGTCAAGTAAATGTCGTAAATACTTGATGAGGTACGAACGTAGTTCCTTGAATATAGTAAGCTAAAATGAATACATTTACCGCAGACATATAGATAATCAATCTGGAATGTATTTATTTTCAGCACAATTAATAGGTGGTGTTTAGTGTGGTATAAATGCCTATACCAACTTTTCTAATCCTTTTACCAGTTTAGTTCTTCTATCATTATTTCTAACTCATTTTCAATTCGGGTATCTGCCTCATTTTTCATCGATAAATACAACGAAAGTTTATCGACCACATTATGATTCGATAAAAAAGGCATTGTGGTTGGATATTTCCATATTTCGATTTTATACAATCCCTCTACCTCGTTAAATTGTGTTTCAAACGGATTAAAAAGCTTATCCCAGATTGCTTGTGTTTCATATTGCTCGGAATTTAAATGCGAGTATTGAGACAAAGCATTTACTCCACTAATATAAAAATTACCCTTAGGTGGTATGGCATCGCAAAACAAAACTTTCTTTACGGGCGATGACAAATAGTTTTGCGCTTTCGTCCATAGTTCTCGTTTAGAGTTGCCAAATCGTATATACTTAATTCCAGTATTATCTTTTATTTCTGCACTACATAATTTACAATTTTCAAGGTTTGCAACGGCACGTGCCAAAGCTAGATAATTATAGGGCATGATATGCTCCAAATCTTTGATTGTATATTCTTCTTTTAGTTTTTCAGATAACAGATAGTATAGCAACAAATATTGTGCTGCAGGGGTTAATTTAGCTGAACTTATATCTTTTTTTATAGCTTGAACATTTACAATCAAAAAAAGTAAAAACGCATATTTATCTGAGATAATAAAGTAAACGCCTTGATTTATGAGACGTTTCCGTTCGTAATAAGTCAATGAATCTAATATGACAACTACCGGCATACTCACCAAAATTTCAGCCTGTTTGGTAATCTGTTTATATTTCAGAGGAGTTAATGAATCCTGTTTTTTTTTTGCCTGAATGACACACAACGACTGGTTGTTGAATTCCATCCTATAAAAGGAAAACCTCAAAAACATATCAGCATTAATCCCTCGTAGCTTATTACGTTGCATTGGAATTAATTCTTTCTGAATACCTAAAATTGAAATTAAATTACTCATAATAAAGCAGTATCAAATAAAATTGCACCATTATCAATATAGGTGATAATGGTGCAAAATAATGATAATAATTGAATTTGCAAACCCCGTGCTTTATAGATTTGATTATACGGTTCAAGCTGGAAAAGCTTCAATTACATAGCTTTTATGATTATATTATTCAAGAAATTAAAACCAATAAAAAATTAAGATGACTTCGTTATTTAAACGAGAAATTGAGCAAAAAAATGGTGCAAAAAATCAAGTTTTCTCTAATTGGCGATAAATTTTGTCTCGAATATGCCAAATATGCGCAAATTTCGTCGCATATAAAGTTATTTTGTCTGTCTTTTCTCGTTTTCCAGTGCTCTATCAAAGTCGTCTTTAGACTTTTGACTGAAAACTCTTTCTATGTATTTCAAGTGAGCTTTCTCCGGCTCTTCGTAAGCATTGCATTCAACCAGATAGTTATTCAACTCATCAAAATCAGCTCCATAAAGGTTGTCACTGAATTTGTGGAGCTTCTCCATAACTCTAATGTAGGTATGTGGGTCCTTTAATCTTGTTAGTTTTCGTAATGCAAGGATGTAATCTTCGCGGAATACAGTTGGCACAATTATGCGGGATTGACCACCACGAAAGAGTTCTGCATTCATCATAATTCTTGCAATACGACCATTTCCATCAATAAAAGGGTGTATTTCACTTATCATAAACATCATAAATATAGCTCTGCCCATGGGTTCATTTAATGCTGCATAGTATTTAAAACCCTGTATTAATGTTCCTCTGACCAGTGTGTGGTCAACGAACAAGGTGTTTCCTGCCTGATTGTTTTTATCTTTAAATTGACCTGGGTTACAATCTTCTCTCTCACGCATCAGAATACGATGACGGTTTTGTAATAATTCGTACAGTTCTTCGGGAGTTGAAGGGATTTTATTCATTTCGGCTCGATTGGATATAACCGTAAATGTGCCTAAAATATCGTGTGAGTCTTTTATACGTTTAGGAATAACAATACCAGTTTCTACAATTGATTTGGCTTCATCAATTGTAAATCGTGTACCCTCGATGTAATTTGAAAAATACCCTTCAAAAAAGGAAAACATGCGATATGAATCTTCATCCGTATTCTTATTTGTTCGTTCAATAAAGAAATGGTCTTTCAGTGCATCAAATAATATTGAGAATAATTCGACACGTGCTGCATTGAATGGTGTACCTGTAGCTCTTGCCCTAGATGATTCATTCATAAGAACACTTACATTATGAGTAGACATAAGGGCAGAAATAATTCTATTCAACTTTTCAAATTCAATTGGCATATTGAGTAAAACGGAAACTTGTCTTAGTTTATCCCTGAATTCATTTAGCTTATCTTCTCCCTGAATGAGAATCATTTTTTCCAATCTATTTTCAATGAAAGAAATAGGAAGTATTTTCGATTGTTCGCCCCTTCTCTTCGAAATCTGCATACACTCCAACATCCAACGATACTCGGACGCAATATAAATGCCATTCAATTGTATGTCCCCCTCAATGGCTTTTGGTCCTTCGTTTATATTGAGAGTTATTCCCGGGAGATCGGATATTTTTTTTCGAAAATAGTACGTCAGGAAAAAATCCCCATTATTTGTGGGGCGCAATTCCTGGGCACTACGATGGCTGATGACCGCATTCGGGTAGCGCCATGACAAGAGATCGATAAGATTTCTTTTGACTATACTTTCCACGGAATCTAACATGTTAGATGTATAAATTCTTGGGGCTATTTTTTTTAGCTTACCCGCTTTTTCGGCTAATGAAATTTTACGGGAAACGTTTGAGTCGGATGAAGAGAAAATAATCTCCTTAGATAGGTTTAATACTTCTGCCATATAAATTTTATCGCTAATAACACGCAAAGTTGCAAATAATATCCCATATAATAAAAGCTAATGGAAATTTTCTCGAATTTCAATTTTATCAAATTATGAAAATAATTATATCTAAATTTACTCTTCAATTGAAAAAAGTTTCCTTAATCGTTTTTTTTTTGATAAAATAATAATTATCAATTCAGAAAAATGAACTAACTTTGCCCATGTAAATAAATGAGTAGACACATAAATGTACATACCGGACTTTGAGTGACAAAACGTCGTTACTAAAGCGTTACTAAGACAAATATTTACATCGATAAACAACTGATATTTACTGGATAAAGAGGGAAAGTTCATTTCCCGTCCGTACCGCAAACACCCTAATAATCTTATGATTGTTAGGGTGTTTTCTTTTTGTGTCGTGCATCTGTCTTGCAAATTGAGGATCAATGTAAATTAAATTATTCGGGTTCAATCGGTAAAGTTGGGTTTTATTCCAATTTTACCGATTGACCCTTTGTTATTTGCAATTCACAACTTTGATTTCTACTCTTCGGTTCTTTTTGCGGTTTACTTCCGAAGTGTTTGGAACAAGAGGCTCTGCCTCACCTTTGCTTTCGGTGATCATTTGATTTGCAGGTGCTCCTTGCGTGCTGAGTTTAGCTTTTACACTATTTGCTCTCATTAATCCAACCCGAAGATTGTTTCTGCGTGTTCCCCAATTACAAGTGTGACCGGTAATCCGTAGGCACTGGTTTGGGTTTGCCTTCAGCATATCACTCAGTTCTTTTAATTTACCTCTTTCTTCATCTATAGTTTTATCGGAATTCTGAGCAAAATTGATCGTGATCGTAGATACTGTATCTAATGGTTGTTCTACTTTCTTTTCTTCTTCTACAGCAGCAGAAGACTTGATGACCGGTTGTTCTGTAACTACTACCGCAGCAGTTTCTACTTTTTGAGGAGCCATTACGGTGTCTGTTTTTTGTACAGGCTCTGCTGGTGTCGGAGTCATCGGGAGTTCATCTGCAATTTTTATTTCGCGGGTTTTCGCTAAACGGAAATAGATGCCGACCTTAACCCCTACGGATACGGGGGTTACTTTCGTGGTTTGAGTGCTTGCCAATACCCCATTGTATACTCCATCGAGTTGGATTATCTCTTTCGAGTCTGCTTTCAATGCATTGTTAAGTCCGTAGTTGATATAAGCTCCAAGATACAGATCAACTTTGGGTGAAAGGGTGTAGAGTGCACCCAGATCGGCTATTGCCATATACGATGGACGCAGGGAGAGCTTGCCATTATAGCTGTCTGTAGTTGTTGTAAATCCAAATTCCGGTAAGTTGCTTAGTTCCGCGTTCAATCGGGAGAAATAACCGGTGGTGGTTATGCTACCGCCGGTGGTTGTATAACTGCTACTAATGGGAATAGATATCTTGCCACCGGCTGATCCCTGAAGGCTTATTTTGCTACTCAATGCATGTCGGTACTGAAGCGTCAAAGGGATATCCAGAAACAAGGCTTGCTGTTTTTCCTGCCAGTTGTTGTAATTGGTACGAAACTCAAAAGTCTCTCCATCCATATCCACTTGCGGTGAAGCCAATTGTCCGTTGATCGTCGAACGGGCGTTGAACCATTGCAGTCCCAGACCGGATTGAATGCCCCAGTGCTGATTAAAGAAGTAACTGTATCCCGCATTTATCGTGTTTCCGAACCGACCGCTTTGTGTTCCGTTTTTCAGATCGTACGAGAGATTATCTAATCCGCCACCAACTGTTAGGTGCAGGTATTGTTGTTTCTCCTGAGCTTGCAGCATACTACAGAAGAGAAAGCCCAGAGCTATTATTGTTTGTCTTTTCATTTGTAAATTTGTTTAGTGATGAATTAGCGTTGCAGTAGCACTTTTCATGTACTGCAACGCCTGCTGTTAGTTTGCTACAATGACTTTGAATGGAAATGATTGTCCGTTGGCTGTAGTTACGTGGCCTGAATACATACCGTCCATTGTCGGAAGTTTAATAGTATTTAGCTTTTCAACCTTAGTTGAATGGTACACGCGAATACCTTGTGATGAATACACGGATAATTCAGCCCCCGTCAAATCCAAGTCTGTAGCTCCGTCCGTAATTTCCACCGTGCAGGTTTGGTTTGCTCTAACCAAACTAGGATAGGCCGTTACCTTTTGAGTCAGTGGAATATTCAACACCTTAGGGTATGAATAAAGGACTTCACCATCGGTCGTTGTTGCCTTTACTGTATAGGTTCCAACCAATCCTTTGGGGTCACTATAGAACTGTTTGGTGGCACCCTCAATCGCTACACCGTCTTTGTACCATTGGTATGCACTGAACATTTTGGTACTATTGTCCAAAATCAGCACCTTGTTGTATTTTACGGCAATATACTCTGTAGGGATATTGACCGTCATTACAAAGTCATAAGCCGTGCTCTCTACACCGGAATCATTTCGCATTTGCAAAGTACCCTTGTACTTCCCGGGTCTTGTTCCTTCCGGCACAGTAATAGTTATACTTCCATCTGCCCCTGTAGTAGCCAAAGCTGTATAGCTTACATTCTGAATGCCCACTGCCAATGCAGCAGCTTCGAAAGTGATCTGATACTGAGTTGGTCCTCCGGTCACAACGGTATAAGATAAAACCAAGTCGTTGCTTGTCGCATTAGGAGTTGGATTCGACAATGGTTCTAATGTGATGGTACCGGAAGATATTTCAGCTCCCCTAGCCAGGTAATCAGCCGGTGCACTATAATTACCGGCAGCACTGCCACCTAAAGTGTACACCACCCTTATCGTTTTATTGGTTCCAATAGTGGCATTATCATAACTTGCCACGGCTGTAACAGTCACATTTCCTGCGTCACTTGTCACGATACCCGATAAGGTGCCTGTAGTTACCGCCGCTACCGTGTTTCCATCGTACACTTTGCTAAGCGTTACAGTAGGGGTATTTATTGTCAGAGCTTTTGCTGTGATATTACCGTTGGCTGCTACATAGCTAATATCGTAATTATCGGTTACATCTATACTACTGTTTTTTATGGTCAGTACCGAAGCAGTTAGTACATGTGTTGTTCCAACCGAGGCATTATCGAACGCTTGTGTTGGAGCTGTATTTATCTCATCTCCTGTAAGCAGTGCTCCTACGGTAGGTATAGCTGTAGAAACTGTCGTCCCATCATAGGTTTTGGTATCGGCTACGGCGGTTAGGGTAATAGCTCGCTTTCCAATCGTCAGGTAGGCGGGAACAAAAGTTTCGGTATAATTAGAACCATAGCTGTAAGTTCCTTGACTAATCACATAGTCGGTTGCTGTTTCGCCCGTTGCACGAGTGAGTGAACCACTTGCGTTATCTCCTATTACAATAGTTCCCGAAGTTACCTGTGCTGTTAGACTTGGATCGGCATCACCATAGGTTTTCGATTTAGCATCAGCTGTAATTGTAATCGAACGTTTATTGACAATTAGCTGTTTGGTAACATCCGCGGCAGCCGTATAATTTGCATTTCCTGCTTGTTTTGCCGTAATGTTTGTTGATCCGAAACCCACGATATGAATTTGACTATTCACAATCGTTGCTACAGCTTCATTAGAACTGGTATAGGTAATTGGATTAATACCCGATGTTGCAGAAGTTGCTTCAGGATTGAAATCGGCATCACCGTATGTTTTATCTGTCAAAGAGCTGAAATTGATCACTTGACTTCCATAGCTTGTTGTAAATATCAAATCGTTACCAGGGGTAGTTCCGGCAGAATTTACTGTATTTACCCTGAAATGATAGACAGTATTTGGAGTTAGTCCTGAAAGTACATAACTTACCGCCGTTGCAGTATTTCCTGTAGCAGGACTCTGAGAGGCAGTAACTGTTGTACCGTAACTTGTTGTCAAACCATATTCAAAGGTAACAGTTGTACTGGCATTATTGGCATTGACCGAAGCATTCAGTGTTGCACCGGTGGTTGAAATAGCCGTTACGGCTTGCGTAGTTACTGTTGGAGTTAGAGGAAATACTGTTCCGGTTAGTGCTATACTTTTTTGCAGGGCACCATTAGAAGAACACGTCAGATTACCTGCAGGGCTACCCGCCACTGTTGTTGAAGCAATTCTTACTTCAATGTTTTTGGTCGGTATATTGCCAGTTACGGATGTATATGTAAGGCTTGTACCGAACGTTGCTGTTCCGTTTTCGCGCACTTCATATCCTGCCGGAGCTGTAATTGTCATATCGAGCATGGTAGGTGAAACGCTGAACGAAGAAGTTTTAGAATCAGAAGCTGTTCCTACCCTGGTGGAGAAACTACTCAAAGTCGCAGGACTAGGTGTATTCACAAAAAAGAAATCTTTCCATTGTGATGCTACTGAATAATTCAGATAGAATGCTGTAGGTACCGTCAACTTACAAGTGGCTCTAGAAATTCCATTAAAAACACCAGAACCTACGGTTGTTGGTATAGCTCCATCCATTTTTATGGAACTCAGATTAGAACAAGATATAAAAGCAGAAGCTTCAATAGAAGTTACTGACGTTGGAATAGTTAACGTACCAGTGAGACCTGTGCAATTATTAAAAGCAAAAGCTCCAATAGAAGTTACTAACGATGGAATAGTCAACGAACCAGTGAGACCGGTGCAATTACCAAAAGCATGAAGTCCAATAGAATTTACTGACGATGGAATAGTCAACGAACCGGTAAGATGGTTACAATTATAAAAAGCAGCATATCCAATAGCAGTAATCGACGAAGGCATTTTAATGGATGCTAGGCTGATTTTAGTTTGAAATGCTCTCTGTGGAATTTCATTGGCAGGATAAGTTGTAGACTCCGTAACCGTTCCATCTGTACCACTATAAGCAGCTATCGTAGCTCCGCTTAAGTCAAGCGTGGCCAGTAGTGGCATGTTATCGCGCATGGCTTTAAAATCACGGGCATCGATGGTACCGGTAACGGTGAGGTTGGTAACAGTAGCCAAATCGCCTCCGGTGGCAACAATGGCAGTAGCTAACCCACCGGCAGTGACGCCGGATACGCTTATAACAGGATTGGCTAAATACGTAAATTGATCAGCACCACTTGTTGCACTTGTACCTCCGGCAGTTGTTACAGTAATATCAACTGTTCCGGCAGAACCGGCTGGTGAAGTAGCTGTAATTTGTGTGGCTGAATTAATTGTGTAGCCAGTAGCATTCGTTGATCCAAATTTCACGGCTGAAGCAGCTAAAAAGTTTGTTCCGGTAATTACAACTGATGTACTTCCCGTTGTTGGTCCACTTGTTGTAGAAATGCCCGTAATGGTTGGCGCAGCTACATACGTAAATTGATCAGCACCACTTGTTGCACTTGTTCCTCCGGCAGTAGTAACTGTAATATCCACTGTTCCTGCAGAACCTGCAGGCGAAGTGGCTGTAATCTGTGTGCCCGAATTAACTGTATAGCTGGTTGCATTGGCAGAACCAAATTTCACTGCTAAAGCAGCTGTCAGGTTTGTTCCGGTAATAATAACTGTTGTTCCTCCGCCTGTTGTTCCACTTGTAGGAGCAATACCTGTAACAGTAGGAGCAGCTACAGGAATAAATACCCAGACGGCACCCTGATTACTGTTATCGATAAGTCCTCCCACTATAGCGGTATTGCCATTTGCCGAAAGAGATACTGACCTGCCTTGCTGGGCAGAACCCGTAGCTCCTGTACCCACTAATTTACTGCCCTGCTGAGTCCAGACACTTCCCGAACGGGTATATCTCCATGCGGCACCCTGTTGAGAGTTATCGAAATCTCCTCCCACTAAGGCCGTATTGCCATCGGCCGAAAGAGCAACTGAATAGCCTTGCATGGCAGCGCCGCTATTTCCTGTACCCACTAATTTGTTCTGCTGTGTCCACACACCTCCCGTACGGGTATATACCCAGGCAGCACCCTGGTAAATGTTATCGGAATATCCTCCAACCAAGGCCGTATTGCCATCGGCCGAAAGAGCAACTGAAATACCTTGCATTGCGTTACCCACATTTCCCGTACCCACTAATTTACTGCCCTGCTGCGTCCATACACCTCCCGAACGAGTATATACCCATGCCGCACCCTGTTGAGAGTTATCCCCAATTCCTCCCACTATGGCGGTATTGCCGTCTGCCGAAAGAGATACTGAATAGCCTTGGGAAGCAGTACCCGAAGCCCCGGTGCCTACTAATTTATTACCCTGCTGCGTCCATGCGGTTCCCGAACGGATATATATCCATGCGGCACCCAGACTACCGCTATCGCCTTGCCCTCCCACTATGGCGGTATTGCCATCTGCCGAAAGAGAAACTGAAAAGCCTTGCCAGGCAGCGCCGCTATTTCCTGTACCCACTAATTTGTCCTGCTGTGTCCATACACCTCCCGAACGGGTATATACCCAGGCAGCTCCCTGAGAACTGTTGTCACCATATCCTCCCACAATGGCGGTATTGCCATCTGCCGAAACAGAAACTGATATACCTTGCTTTGCATTAACACTAGCTCCGGTGCCTACTAATTTATTACCCTGCTGCGTCCATGCGGTTCCCGAACGGATATATATCCATGCGGCCCCCATGCCACTGTTATCAGCAGATCCTCCCACTAAGGCCGTATTGCCATCTGCCGAAACAGAAACTGAACCGCCTTGCCAGACATCGCCCGTACTTCCAGTGCCCACTAATTTACTGCCCTGTTGTGAAGACGGATATGGAGTTGCGGTAACCGTAAAATTACCGGCACTGGTAGCCGTTCCTCCGGCTGTTGTAACAATCACAGTTCCTGTGTTTGCACCCGGCATGACCATGCCCACCAATGTTGTACCATCGTTAGATACTGCTATAGCCGTTACGCCATCTATCGAAAAAGTTGTTGGGGTGCTTAGGTTGGTACCTGTAATGGTTACTAAGGTACCCACAGGTCCTGTTGCTGGAGTAAACGAAGTGATGGTTGGTGCAGCTACATACGTAAATTGATCAGCGATACTTGTAGCACTCGTTCCTCCAGCTGTTATAACAGTAATATCTACAGAACCGGCAGAACCGGCTGGTGAAGTAGCTGTAATTTGTGTGGCTGAATTAATTGTGTAGCCAGTAGCATTCGTTGAACCAAATTTCACGGCTGAAGCTGCTAAAAAGTTTGTTCCGGTAATTGTTACTGTAGTACCGCCCGCGGTGGTTCCACTGGTAGGTGAAATAGAGGTTACCGTTGGGAATAGAGCTATGGCAAGTTGCACCACTTGCGCGCTGCCGGAGCCGCTGTTCAGAACCAGATAACTGCTGTTGTCGCTGGTGAAATAGCTGCTGTAATCGGCGGAGCTTGCACCTGTGATGTTGATAGGGCTGCCGCTTGCGGGTGTAGATGCTGTGGTAACGCCAATGGAGGCTCCGGTTGTGAGCGGTGCTGAGGCACTTACTATAATGGTATTGTTTGCCATTATGTACACATTGCGCTCAACAGGCGTTGCATCTGTTGTCTGGTTATTATCAATCACCGCCGTGCCGCCTACCGTAAACGCGTTGGTTAAGTAGATTCCGCCATTTGCACTTTTATTGCCCGTAATGCTGCCGCCCAGCATGGTAAAGCTGCTGCCAAATATGCCGCCACCCCAGTATTGCGCTTCGTTGTTCGTGATGCTACCACCCTGCATAGTAAAGCTACCGCTACCAGATATATATAGGGCACCTCCGCCCGCGGTTCGGTTTGTGGACTTGTTGCCGGTAATATTGCCACCCTGCATGGTGAAGCCGCCATTATTTACAAATATAGCTCCACCTCCGATGCTACTGCTGTATCCTCCGGTGATTTTGCCCTGGCTTGAAACGCTGGCCGTACTGCCGTCTTTGAGCGTGAGCGCCCCGATCACGGTGATTACATGTCCGCTTGGGGTTTCCACCGTCAGCCCGCGATTGATGTTGCTACCGTTCAGGTCGAGGATGGTGGTTTTGCCTGTTGCAAAGTTCAGTGGAGCGGTAGTTATCACGTCAGACAAAAGCTTGATGTATGCCGTGCCGCTGCTTAACCCATTGGCATAGCTCATGGCATCTGTGAGTGTTCCGCTGCTTACCCAAGAGGATGGTGCCGCGCCGCCCGTACCGGCCAAGCCCCATTGGGCTTCGAGTATGACATAAGTAAACTGATCGGCTGCCCCTGTGGCACTGGTTCCACCAGCTGTAGTAACTGTAATATCAACTGTTCCTGCGGAACCTACAGGTGAAGTAACAGTGATACTAGTGGCTGTATTAGCGGTAATACTTCCGGCAGTACCGCCAAAATTTACTGCTGTAGCGGCTGTTAGGTTTGTTCCGGTAATAACTACCGATGTTCCTCCTGCAGTAGAGCCTGATGTTGGCGAAATGCCGGTTACAGTAGGAGTACCAGTTGATCCTGTTTTGGTGAAAGTTGCTTTGTATCCTGCTACTGCACTACTGTATGGCGTACTTTCATCTCCAGGAATCATTGAGTTCCAATTGCCACCAACATAAAACTGATTTTTTGACATGGCAACTTCCAATACGTAGATTCCCGCATCTGTGGCAAGTGGCAGAATATCAATTCCGGCAGTGGTTTTGTCGAATACATAGTTATTTCCGTTCTTTAGATTCACATTATCTAAAGCAATTTGTGACCAACTTCCCGGAGTGGCAGTTGATTTGTAAACCCTATAGTACAGGATAAATGATGATGTGGTATATCCGGGTGTATCGTCCGTCCAGGCATTAGCTATACCACCATTTAAAACCAGCGACGTTGGGGTTCCAAAATTATATCCATCGAAACTACTATTTAGTACCCAAATGCCATCGGCCCAGTTTTCGTTGCCGAGTGAATAAGAATAGCTTGCTTCACCATCTTTTGTAAGGTCAACCGCACAATCAGCCCATCCGCCACCTGCAGATGCACCCGAAACCATAAAGAAGAGTCCGAAAAGAAAGAGTAGTGTTTTTTTCATATGTAATCGTTTTTTGTTGTAATATGCAATAGTTATATTTTAGAGCTGTGTAATCAATTCTTAAGCATTTGCTTTCAAATCTTTACCAATTTCTTTTCTACCGTACCAGTAGCGGTAATCATCTTAGCTATGTAGGTGCCTTTGCGCAATGAACTGGTCGATACAAGTTCCCGATTCGTTATCGTTTGCTTTATCAGCATGTTGCAATGTAGGTCGCTGACTATTAACTGGGCTGTATTTTCTAAGCCTTCGACATAAAAACCTTCAGTGATATTATCTTGCACTAGTTTTATAGCCGATCCTGCCATAGCAGGTTTTGTTGGGATTTCGTTTGGGCTAATCATAATGGTTACTGAATATAATATTTTATTTAATGTAAGATATACAATTGGGTTTGATATGAATTAAACAATTATGGCGGCAAAGCAAACACTGCCTTGCCACCATTTCACAAAACAATTGATAAATCAAGGTATAATTGCTGAAAACATACCACTCCATGGTCCTTGTTTCCCATTTCGGTTTACCCAACGGGCATATCCATATAGTGTTTTGCCCCGTTGTTCGGGCGTAAATACGATACTTTCGTGCGACCGCGATATGTTATATCGATCGGTACATTCGGCAGGTGAAGCCGGTAGCTCGCTAACTTTGCATACCACTTCACAAAATGCCACACTGTCTGGTTTAGAGTGCGAGGCGGGTGAAGCCGAATCGGCATAAACCACATGCAGTACCGAAATTTCCTCGGCTGTGAGCGAAATGATCGGTGTGGTAGTTGGCGCAGGTGCAACGCTACCTCCACCACCTCCTGTGAGATGAATGTGTAATGCTTCCTTGTCCTCGGCAGAGATGTCATCGTTGTTGATCAGGTAATGATTAAACAAGTTGATCAGACCCTCTTTTACCGGAATCCACGAAGCTTCGCGGGCAGCAGTACCTGCAGGACTTTGCGTGCTTCGGTTGTTGGCAACACTGTACTTCGATTCATAATCGGTGCTAAATACCTTGATGGCATTGACACTGTCGACAGGGATTCCCCAAGTCGTAGCATTAGCAGCACACAAATTGATAATTTCTCTCTGAAAATCGTAACAAGTCGTTGGACTTGTAGGAATACTGTACGTTTCTTTGCTCATACTGTAGAAAAATTTAAAATTAAATAACGGATTGGTTAACTGTTAGTAAATTAAATAGCTCTATATATTTGATTTATATCTAAATAAGCAATTGATAGTATATATGCGTAAATTGTTAAGTACAATTCTTCACCGCTGCTCGGTCATGCTTTGGCTCTACTCAGTCACGTTTCACTGTTGCTTGGTCACGCTTTACCGATGCATGGTCATACTTCACTGCTGCTCGATTACGTTTCACTGCTACTTGGTCATGCTTCGGTTCTACTCAGTCACGTTTCACCGCTGCTCGATCATGCTTCGGTTCTGCTAGGATATGCTTCACTGTTGTTTAGTTATTCTACGGTGCTGCTCGATCATGCTTCACCACTGCTTGGTTATGTTTCACCGCTGTTGTATGACCCCAGCGAATAAAAGAATGGTGCTTCAACGGTTAGCCAGCGTGTTATTCAATGAAGTGATTGCTCGTTTAGCTTCTTGTTTTATTCCTTTACCGTTCGCTTACGGGAGAGGAGTTGCCGGCCTTATTTTTAGACTTCTGTATTGCCGTGTTATGATTATTTAAGTGTATAGCAAAGATATGTCAAAAAAAATACAGTACAGGAAGCAAAAACCCTCATAGAATTAGTGTAAACCCTAATTAGCGGGTGCTGTGTTGGATCAATTAAGTAAGGTGAGGAATATAATGTCGTATTTTCAAAAAAAAATGGAACGCTGATTTTACGGATTGAGCGGATATAAACGGATGATAATTGAACGGATTTAAATCTGATTTTAGTCATGCAAGCATGACAGATAAGAACCTAAACTATTGAAAATCATTTCGACTTGTCGAAATTAAAATCCGTATAAAAATCCGCTAAATCCGCGTTTATCCGCGTTCTAATCTTCTTTTCTTTTTGATTTAGTTATACGACATTATATTTATCCAAGTACTTACTTATAACAATATCGCCCCAATATGCTTTTGAATGCATATTGGGGCGATATAGAGGAGATTATAATAGACAGCTAGTTATATGTTTAGCTGGGTTTAAGTAACAATAAGAATATAATGTCACTTTCTTTTAAAAAGAATAGAACGCGGATATGTCGGATTAAGCGGATGTAAACGGATGATCTCTCTACGGATTCACAACAGATTTAAGTCATGCAAGCATGACTGATGATACAGTAAGTGTTTGAAAATCATTAACTACATTGATCTTCGATTCTGACTTGTCAGAATTAAAATCCGTTTTTTTTTATCCGCTAGATCAGCGTTTATCCGCGTTCTATTCTTCCATTTATTTTGATATGATTATAGGACATCATTTCTTTCCTAGCTCTCAAACATTTACCCAGCCACATTTGATGGCATATAGTATAAGATTAATCGTATCGGGAGCATTTGTTTTTTTGAGCAGCAAAGATCTACGTGCTTCCACTGCTTTTACAGACCTGAAAATCTTTTCGGCAATTTGCGAAACCGTGAGTCCCTGGCAAAGATACCGGAGTACTTCCATTTCATTATCCGTGATTCCATGATCTACTTTGACCAACGATTTGGGTGCGATTTGTTGCTGCGTGGTGATATTGACAATGATCTGACGCAGCAATTCGTTGGAGAAAAAGCATTCGCCACCAATGAGTGTCCGCATGGCTTTCTCCAAATCTTTTTTTCCGGCCGTTTTTAGTACGAAGCCCATAGCTCCTGCACTTACCATATCGGAGTAGTTGGCTTTTTCGCTGAGCATGGTGAGCACCAATACCTTTAGTTCGGGTTGAATTTTTTTTGCTTTCTTCAGGGCTTCCAGACCGCCCATTACAGGCATTTCTATATCCAGAACAACTAAATCCGGTGTATGAGTGGAAAGTAATTCTACAAACTCTTTTCCATTTTCGGCTTCGGCTACTACCATGCCTATGCCTTCTGTTTCAATCAGCAGTTTCATTCCTTCGCGAAACAATGCGTGATCATCGACGAGTATAATTTTCTCCATATTTGAATGGTTTATGTTTATCGTAACTATTACAGCATAGTTACATTGTAAGTAATATGAATTAAAGAATGTACTATTCTTCAAAAATCATTAGACGATACGGTTGTAATTTCAAGTCCCCTTCAGGGGATTTAGGGGCGGTTTTCAACTGTTTTTTCCGCCCCAAGCCCCGTTCGACTGAGCTCACGCCGAAGCCTAAAGGGGATGTGAAATAGTATCGTCTTTGAAAAATTAAAATGGTGCATTATATTCGTTCTATCACTTAGCTCTTATTCTTTAAATAAATTCAGCTCCGAATATTCATCCAATGGAAGTATCAGGTAGGCTTTCATCCCCTTCCCAGGACTTGAATCAATATTGAGTTCTCCTCTCATCTGTTGCACCCGGTTTTGAATATTCATTAGTCCGAGCCCATCGCCTCTTTGAGCCACCTCGTCCCAGTCGAACCCAATGCCATTATCAGTATACACAAAGGTAATTATATTTTTATCTTTATCAAACTCAAATTGAATCTCTATGTGAGTTGCGCGTGCATAGGTGAGCGTATTTTTTATCAACTCTGTGCTAATCCTGTATAGCGCCAACTCTATAAATCGGCTGAACCGCTCGGCGCTATTATGAACGAAGTTGATATTTATCTTTTGTGTCTCATTAATTTGTTCAGTAAAATGCATCAGGGCATTTACAAAACCGGTCTTCATCAATAATTGTGAGCTAAGGCCATGCGCCAATTCGCGGGTGGATTGTATCGCACTTTCAATACTTTCGTTGCCTTTCACAGTAATAATTTTCATCTTCTCAACATCGTCGGTTTCCGACAACCATTGGAAGTATAACTTAATGATAGAGAGCAGTGGTCCCATCCCGTCGTGTAGTTCGCTCGAAAAGCTATTTCGTTCGCGCTCCTCCACCTCTATAGCTACCTGCAACAATTTATTCTCCGCTTCCACCTTTTCGGTAATGTCCCTATTCGAAACGCGTATTCCAAGAGATTTGCCATTCACTATTATACTTCGGCATATATGACCGATCCAACGTATCTGGCCGTCTTTTCTCTTAATTCTAAAGTTGAGTTCAGTAATGTTCTCGTTTGTTGGATGAACAGATCTGTCCCTCTTATGCTGTTGCCAACTGACACTATCGTTGTCGTAAACAATATTGTCTAATAATGCCGGATCGTGCATAAACTCCTGAACGGTGTAACCGGTAATTCTTTCAACTGACGGCGACATGTAGATAATTTCATCTTCCTGACTTTTCCAGTATTCCCAGTTGTAAGTAAAGTCGGCTATGGTTCTAAACTTTTCTTCGGTAAGTTGAAGCGATGCATTAAGTTCCTCCAGTTCTCGGGTACGTTCGGCAATCCGTTTCTCTAAGTCTTCATTCAGTTCATTCAGTTCTTGTTCCAAGCGTTTGCGGTGCGATATGTCGGTGTGAATCCCCGACAGAATCAATGGGATGCCATCGGGAGTTCTCTCGGTAATACTGGCTCGTTGGTGCATCCACACCCAATGCCCATCTTTATGCCTTACCCGGCATTCATATTCGTAATAAGGCAAGTTGCTTTCGGAATATCGGGTAAATGCATCAAAAGTGATAGCTACATCATCGGGGTGTACTATGCCTCTCCAGCCGGGCGGATCAGTTTCTTTAAGCGCTATTCCCAACTCTTCATACGTATAGCCAACCATTTCGGGATACACCTTATTGTAGGTCAATTCGCCGGTCTCTACATGTATATCTACAATTCCTACATGTACTGCCTCTACAATATCGTCGAGCTTTAATCGGGTGGCAACTAAAGCTTCTTCTGTCCTTTTCCGTTCGGTAATATCATGGAGTAACCCTGTCCAGATGATATCACCACCGGCGAGCACCCGCGGGCGCGACTCCATGCGTACCCACTTCAGCTTCTGATCAACCATTAGTCGCCCCTGCCAGTTGAAGGGAGTCATGGTTCTATTTGCGTCTTCATTCTTTTTGATAAAGTCGGCTTTATCGTCGGCGCATATCAAGTCGACAATAAGGTACGGATGGTCTTCAAACTCCTGTCGGGTCACTCCCAGTATTTCGCAGAACCGATCATTTGCCAGTTTCATGGCATAGGGAGGATTCTCGGAATCATGCCAGGCATTGTTGCTCCACGCTTTCAGCGGGAATGCTTGAATCCGATAAATCCCTACGGGTTGGTTGTTGATAATGTCTTGATAGACTTCATACTCCTGTAGGACTGCTCCTTTCGAAACCTGAAGCTCTTCGTTCTCGTTTTCCAACAAAGTCTGATTTGCCAGCAGTTCCCGAATAAGGCGTAGGCTCTCAGACTCCGGTGTATTCCTGTCGGCTAATGTTGATCTTGATTGCAGAAACGCCTCGGCTTCTTTTCTTAGTTTTGAAGATGCAGTGTCCATCATATTATTCATGCTTTTTTCTGTTATAAAATATAACTAAACAACAAAGATAATTCATCTACGCTACGTTAAACGAATTTTAAACCATAATTCTTTCAATTTCCAGAATTCAATCAATACAGGTAAGTTTATCGTATAAATATCTGTTACAGCGAAAAAATGTCTATCATTAAAAGTCAACAGATTAATTTTATGATTATCTTTGAACCTAGTATATTTTTAGGAGTCTATACAGTGATTTCTTCTGAATGTCCTGAGCTGGAAATATTATAATCAATAACTAAATAAAATCATGAAACAACTAATCACACTGATGGTTGTATTGCTTACGTGCGGCAATATGGCTAAATCTCAAAACAATGTAGCACCGGCACCTCTTGGTTTCGATATTGTGCGTGAAGGCATAGCGCATGGAAAAATTGATACCATTAGTTACAACTCCAAAACGGTAGGAACCGTACGCAAGGCGCTTATTTACACTCCTCCCGGATACTCTAAAGACAAAAAATACCCTGTACTTTATCTGTTGCACGGAATAGGTGGCGACGAAAAGGAATGGTTTAACCAGGGTCAACCTCAGGTTATTCTGGATAATCTGTATGCAGATAAAAAAGTTGAGCCAATGATAGTTGTGTTGCCCAATGGGCGGGCAATGAAAGATGACCGTGCTGTAGGTGATGTTTATGGTAAAGCTGCGGCATTTGCCACTTTTGAGCAAGATTTGCTGAAAGATTTAATTCCGTTCATCGAAAAGAAATTTCCCGTGATTAAAGATAGTGAACACAGAGCTGTTGCAGGCTTGTCTATGGGTGGCGGTCAATCGTTGAATTTCGGCCTTGGAAACCTTGATAAATTTGCCTGGATTGGAGGCTTTTCTTCGGCACCCAATACCAAAATGCCCAAGGAGCTGCTTCCTAATCCCGAATTGGCAAGGCAGAAATTACAATTACTCTGGATATCATGTGGCGATAAAGATGGTTTGATTACCAACAGTAAAAGAACTCATGATTATCTGGTTGCGAATGATGTTCCTCATATCTACTACGTTGATCATGGCTATCACGATTTTAAAGTATGGAAAAACAGTCTGTATATGTTCTCTCAGTTGTTATTCAAACCGGTCGACAAGTCTGCATTCAAAGCTATCAGTAATGTGGGACGATCCGCTGAAAGCAATGTAATATCCGCTAAATATCCTCAAATACTGCCCGATGGTCGTGCGATATTTCGTATCAAAGCTCCTGAAGTTGCAAAAATGCAGCTTGACTTAGGGAAAAAATATGATATGGTAAAAACCGGAGACGGCGTTTGGGAAGTGACTACTGATTCGTTGAGTGAAGGTTTTCATTACTATTCTTTAATCGTTGATGGAGTTTCGGTTGCCGATCCAGCCAGTGAATCTTTTTACGGGATGAGCCGCATGGCAAGTGGAATTGAAGTTCCATTCAAAGGAGATAGTTATTATGAGTTTAGAAATGTTCCTCACGGCGATATAAGGATTAAAAACTATTATTCAACTGTAACCAATTCATGGCGAAATTTTTACATGTACACTCCTCCCGGATACGACCAAAATACGAACGAAAAATATCCGGTGCTTTACATTATGCACGGTGGTGGCGAAGATCAGCGTGGTTGGGCAACTCAGGGGAAAACAGATTTGATTATTGACAACCTGATTGCTGAAAAGAAGGCTGTTCCGATGATAGTGATTATGGTTGATGGAAATCTTCCGGCAGGTAATTTTGGAGAAGAAGGTCTGAAACTGTTTGAAAAAGAGATGAAGCAAAGCATTATTCCTTTTGTTGAGAAAAATTACCGAGTAAAAACCGATGCTCAATCGCGTGCTCTTGCCGGCTTATCGATGGGCGGTATTCAAACGCTCTACATGGGATTGTTTAATACCGACATGTTCGCATATCTGGGCGTTTTCAGCTCAGGTTGGATTCAGAACATGTTTAACGATGTGGCAAACAGACAATATGAATATTTGCAAAACAACGTAGATAAAGTGAATGCAAACCTGAAAAAACTCTGGATTTCTCAGGGAGGAAAAGAAGATATTGCATGGCAAAATTGCCAGACGATGCGTGGAAAACTGGATGCCATGAAAATCAAATATACCTACAGCGAATATCCCGGCGGACATACCTGGCCTGTTTGGCGTAATAATATTTTCAATTTTGCCCAACTATTATTCAAATAGGTAGTTACGAGTATTTAGTTACGAGTCACAAGGCTTATTCTCTGACTGTTATTTTAGAATAACATGTCCGTAATTATTCTTTATTACTTAATATCAAAAAAAAACACAATGTTTAAACTAAGAAGTCTATTCATAGCACTCATATGCCTGGCAAGTGTTTTCACATCCTTTTCGCAAGACAAAGTGAAACAGAAAACAATTGCAAATCCGTTGAATTTGAGCTACCGGTTTTGTCTGGATGCTCCATCCAGACGCGAAGCTGCAGATCCTACCATGGTTACATTTAAAAATGAGTATTATTTGTTTGCATCAAAATCAGGAGGATACTTTCATTCGACCGACTTAATCAATTGGGATTTAATTACCACAAAAGATCTTCCGCTGGAAGATTATGCACCGACAGTCGTAGTGATGAAGGATGCTTTGTATTTTATGGCGTCCGGAAATGCTCCGATTACAATTTATAAAACAGCTAATCCAAAATCAGGAAAATGGGCTGTGGCCAATGCGCACTTCCCTATCGGAATGACCGATCCGGATTTGTTTTTGGATGATGATGGACGTTTATATTTCTACTATGGCTGTTCGGATAAGGATCCGATTTATGCCGTTGAACTCGATACCAAAACATTGAATCCCATCGGTCAGCCAATTGCTTTGTTCAATAGTAATAAAAAGGAGCATGGATGGGAACGTTTTGGCGATTACAATGAAAAGGACGAGAGCCCGTGGGTGGAAGGTTCGTGGATGACCAAACACGACGGGAAGTACTATTTGCAATATTCAGTTCCAGGAACACAGTTCAAGAGTTATTGTGACGGACTGTATGAATCTGATAAACCATTTGGCCCATTCAAGTTAGCTGCGCATAATCCTGTGTCAGCTAAGCCCGAAGGTTTTATTGCAAGTGCGGGTCATAGCAGTACTTTCCAGGATAAATATGGAAATTACTGGCATGTGTCTACAATGACTATTTCTCAGAAACACATGTTCGAACGCCGTTTGGGCTTGTTCCCTACATTCTTTGATGAAGATGGTGTATTTCATGTCTATACCGGCTTTGGAGATTTCCCCTTTAAAGTTCCTGCTAAGAAAATTTCGGGACCCGAAGAGCTTTTCCCTAACTGGATGTTACTTTCGTACAATAAACCGGTCAAAGTTTCTTCAGAATTAACGGATCATCCTAAGAATTTCGCTTCAGACGAGGAAATAAGAACATTCTGGAGTGCAAAAACAGGAAATAAAGGCGAGTGGATAATGATGGACTTGCAGAAGGTAAGTACAGTCAATGCAGTTCAGATTAATTACGCTGAGAATGAAACGAAAATAATGGGACGCAATCCGGATATATATTATCAATACCTTTTGGAATATTCCACAGACAATAAAACCTGGAAAACTCTGGCAGATAAAACCAAAAACAAAACGGACGTTCCACATGATTACGTTGAGTTAAAGTCGCCGGTGAAGGCTCGCTATATAAGGCTTACCAATTATAAGGTTCCAAGTGGAACTTTTGCTCTGGCAGGATTGCGGGTTTTTGGTAATGGTGGGGGAGAAGCACCAGCTCAGGTAAAGGATTTGATATTAAGTCGATCAAATACTGATAAGTGTGTGGTAGATCTTAAGTGGACAAAATCGCCTCGTGCAATAGGATACAATATCCGTTATGGAACTCAGAAGGATAAATTATACCAAAACTATCAAGTATTGGGTGTTGAATCATTGACAATAAGAAATCTGAATGCACTACAAAAGTATTTCTTTACAATTGATACTTTTAATGAGAATGGAATCACAAAAGGAACAATTATCAAAGATATCAATTAATAGCATGAAAAAAGGATTACTGTCATTTGCCGTTTTTTTATTTACAATGAGTCTTTTGGCTCAACAACTGCCTTATCAGAACCCTAAATTAAGTGCAGAAGAACGTGCAACTGATTTACTGGCCCGTTTAACTCTTGCCGAAAAGGCTGCTCTTATGCAAAACAGTTCTCCTGCCATTCCTCGCTTGGGTATAAAAGCCTACGAGTGGTGGAATGAGGCTTTGCACGGGGTAGGACGCTCAGGGGTGGCTACGGTGTTTCCTCAGGCTATCGGTATGGCTGCATCGTTCAATAATGGATTATTGTTTGATGCATTTACTGCTGTTTCTGACGAGGCGAGAGCCAAATCGAATAAATTCAGTGAACAAGGAGGGTTGAAACGTTATCAAGGTCTGACTTACTGGACACCAAATGTGAATATCTTTCGTGATCCCCGTTGGGGACGTGGACAGGAAACTTATGGGGAAGATCCATATTTGACCAGTCTCATGGGAGTGGCCGTGGTTAAAGGCCTACAGGGACCCGATAACGCCGAATATGATAAGTTACATGCTTGTGCTAAACATTTTGCTGTTCACTCTGGTCCGGAGTGGAACAGACACTCATTCAATGCTGAGAATATTAATCCGCGCGACTTGTGGGAGACTTATCTTCCTGCTTTTAAAGCATTAGTGCAGAAAGCTGATGTAAAGGAAGTGATGTGTGCCTACAACCGGTTTGAAGATGAGCCTTGCTGTGGTAGCAATCGGTTGCTGACTCAAATTCTTCGTAACGACTGGAAATTTGAAGGTTTGGTAGTGTCTGACTGTTGGGCAATATCTGATTTTTATAAACCAAATGCGCATGCCACTCAACCGGATGCCACTCATGCCGCCGCAAATGCAGTATTAAATGGCACTGATTTAGAGTGTGGAAGTGATTTTCGGAATTTGCCGGAAGCAGTGAAAGCCGGTTTAATCGAAGAGAAACGGATTGATGTTTCACTGAAAAGATTATTAAAAGCTCGTTTCGAGTTGGGTGAAATGAATAGCGACCAGGTATGGCCAATATCTTATTCTGTAGTGAATAGTGAGAAACATCAAAATCTGGCTCTTCGAATGGCAGAAGAGAGCATTGTGTTGCTTCAGAATAACAACAATATATTACCACTCAGCAAGAAGCTGAAAATTGCTGTAATGGGTCCGAATGCTAATGACTCTGTAATGCAGTGGGGAAATTATAATGGTTTTCCAGCCCACACAGTTACATTGCTCGAAGCAATGCGCAAGTCATTTCCCGGAGTTCAACTGATTTATGAGCCGGGTTGTGACCGTACAATGGATGTGGCTGTAAGTAGCCTTTTTCAGGAATGCAGCTTAGACGGTAAGAAAGGATTTGTGGCTCAGTACTGGAATAATCGGAGTTCAGAGGGAGAGCCTGTAGCAACTGATGTGCATACAAATGCATTCCGGTTGACAACGACCGGAGCAACTGCTTTTGCAGCTGGTGTGAATATCCGGGATTTTTCGGCAAAATATAAAACCGTATTTCGCCCAACAAAGTCTGGCGATGTAACATTCCAGTTTCAGGTAAGCGGAAGAACCAGTTTGACCGTCAATGGAGAGGTTGTAAGTCGTAATGTTTCTGCTAATACCCCAACCAATGTGTACCTGCTAAAAGCAGAAGCCGGAAAATCTTACGAAATAGAGATTGCTTTTTCGCAGGGCAATGCCGATGCTAATCTGAATTTTGATTTTGGAACTCTTGTTCCGTTGGATTTAAGCGCAAGTATTGCTAAGGTTAAGGATGCAGATGTTGTTGTGTTTGCAGGTGGTATAGCTCCTTCACTGGAAGGTGAAGAAATGAGAGTGACAGTACCGGGATTCAAAGGTGGTGACCGTACAGATATTGAGCTACCTGCCATTCAACGTCGATTGTTGCAGGCTTTGAAAGATGCAGGAAAAAAGGTTGTATTTGTCAACTTCTCTGGTTCGGCCATGGGACTTGTTCCTGAAACACAGTCGTGTGAAGCAATTCTACAAGCATGGTATCCCGGACAAGCTGGTGGTACAGCTGTAGCGAATGTTCTGTTGGGTAACTATAACCCTTCAGGTCGACTTCCTGTTACATTTTATAAGAACGTTGCGCAATTGCCGGAATTTGAGGATTATTCTATGAAGGGGCGTACGTATCGCTACATGACAGAAAAACCGCTGTTCCCATTTGGATACGGACTTAGTTATACTAAATTTGTTTTAGGAGCAGCTAAGCTTAATAAGAGTTCTATAAAAGCCACTGAAACACTCAAAATCACTGTACCGGTGACCAATGCAGGAAAAGTGGCAGGAACAGAAGTATTACAAGTTTATGTGCGTAAAGCAAAAGACATTGATGGTCCTGTAAAAACTTTACGTGGATTCAAGAAAGTAAATATTGAACCCGGAAAAACAAGTCAGGTTTCAATTGATCTGACTTCATCTGCTTTTGAGTTTTATGACTGGACTCAAAGGAAAATGATGGTAACTCCCGGAGAGTATGAAGTATATTATGGAACTAGTTCTGATGCAAAAGATTTGAAAAAAACTTCGATAATTATTCGATAGGATAGTTTACAGAAAACAAAAACACCTGCTGTATTTTCTGTTTCAACAGAATAGTAGCAGGTGTTTTTATTTATGAATTTCTATTAAAATGGAAGATCATCTTCAGCGTGAGGAGGTGCTTGTAGTGCATCAGCCGGAGGGGCTGCAACAGTACTTAATGGTTCTGTACTGTCAGGCTTCTTTCCCAACAGTTGGATAGTATCTGCAAAAATCTCTGTAGTGTAGCGTTTGATTCCATCTTTTTCCCATGAACGGGTTTGAATTTTTCCCTCGATGTACAATTGGCTTCCTTTTCGGATGTACTTTTCAGCCAGTTCGGCCAACCCTCTCCAGGCAACAATGTTGTGCCATTCTGTGCGTTCAGGCACTTGTATTCCACTTTGAGTTGTGTAGCCTCTTTCCGTAGTTGCTAATGTGAAATTTGCAACAGCCAGATTTTTCTCCAAATAGCGAACTTCGGGGTCTTTTCCTACATTCCCTACTAAAATTACTTTGTTGACAGACATGATTTTTTGATTTAAAGGATTAATGATTCATTGTTAATTCACGGTAAAAATAATTATTTTATTTAATATAGCCAACAAAACCGATTAAATATTTTTAAATATCTAATCGGTTTTGTTGGTCTGATAATTTTAATTGAACAATATTCGCTCTAAAAATCAGACGTTGTAATCTACGGCAGCTCTGGATATTTTTACTTTGCCGATGTAAGATGCAACACGTTTATGTTCTGGATGTTCCTGGTAAGTGTCCAAGGCCTCCAAGCTGTCAAATTCTGAATACAAAGCTATATCATAATTTGTTTTAGGAGCATTAGTGTCATTTATTCCAACTTCGATTTTTTTAATTTCGGGAATGAAATTAATTAGGTTTTCAAGTTCGAATTTAATAATGTTGGCATTTTCGGCCTTCGACTTTCCTTCGGCATTTTCGGCTAATCCGAAAAAAACAATATGCTTAATCATATAAATAAATATTTAGTTGTTTGTATTTCTGCAGCTATATTCTCCAAAAAGCTATTTACAGATCACTTTATAATTTTTCGTGTTGATCTTCAGAAAATAAATCCCTTTACGAGTGGGTATAAAAAAACGCCCCTGAGTCAACTCGCCTTCTAAGAGCAATTGTCCCGTAAGCGCAAGCAGTTTAATTTTATTAGATCCGCTTATTATTGTGATATAAATTCCATCTGAAGTACCAATAAAACTCACATTTTCGTTTCCCGATGCAGGTACATTATTTCCTGTTGTCGGATCCATTTCTCCTTTAACCCATACGTTTTGAGCTCCATCAATCCTTATTATCGTGTTCTGATTATTAGAATGCACGTCGCTTTTTGATGCATTTTGAGCAAAGGTATTTGCTAAAAACATCATCAGCAATGAAGCGGAAATGATTCTTTTAATCAACATGTTGAATTAATTCAGAATTAAATTTAAAGTTCGTGACGCATTCTTTCAGGATAATCTACCGTATAATGTAATCCCCGGCTTTCTTTCCGCAATAGCGCTTGTTTGATAATCAGATAAGCAATACTTATAACGTTTCTAAGTTCGCATATTTCTCTGGAAACTACAGATTTGTCAAATAGATGTTCGGTTTCCCGATATAAAATTTCCAATCGGTTTAATGCCCGTTTCAAACGCAAATTTGAACGTACAATTCCTACATAGGTACTCATAATTTGCTCAACTTCACGGAAGCTTTGGGTAATTAATACCATTTCTTCAGGAAGCGAAGTTCCTTCATCATTCCAGTCGGGAATTGCCTCATTAAAAGTTAAGTGCTTAATTTTACTTATGGCATCTTTCACAGCTGCATCAGCATAAACAATAGCTTCAATCAGTGAGTTTGAAGCCAGTCGGTTTGCGCCATGTAGTCCGGTGCATGAACATTCGCCTGCGGCATATAATCTGTTGATAGAAGAACAACCATTTAAATCAACAACTATGCCACCACATAAATAATGTTGGGTAGGTGATACAGGAATAAAATCTGTAGTAATATCTATGCCTAGTTCCAAACACTTTTTGTAGATATTTGGAAAATGCATTTTAGTCTCTTCTGGATTCTTATGAGTGACATCCAGATATACAAAATTATGCCCCCGAATTTTCATTTCATTATCTATTGCTCTGGCCACAATGTCACGCGGTGCTAACGAACCACGCTCATCATATTTTTGCATAAATTCTTTTCCATCCTGTGTACGCAAAACTGCTCCATAACCTCGAATCGCTTCGGTAATAAGAAAAGTTGGTCGTTCGCCTGGATGGTACAATGCTGTTGGATGAAACTGAACAAATTCCATATCTTTAATAATTCCACGTGCACGATGCACCATGGCTATACCATCACCGGTGGCAATTTCTGGATTTGTCGTTGTGGAATAAACACTTCCAATTCCGCCTGTGGCAAGCAGAGTGACTTTGGAAAGAAAAGTATGGATATTATTGGACTGCTGATTTAATACATAAGCACCGTAGCATTCAATTCCTGGTGTGTGGTGAGTCACTATTTGTCCCAAATGGTGCTGCGTAAGAATTTCGATAGCGAAATAGTGTTCATAAACTTCAATTTCAGGATGAGCTTTTACCTGTCGAATTAAGCTTTCCTGAATTTCATATCCGGTATTATCTTTGTGATGCAGTATTCTATGTTCTGAATGTCCACCTTCGCGATGTAAGTCAAAAAGTCCTTGTTCGTTCTTATCAAAATCAATTCCCCATTTGAGAAGTTCTTCGATTTGTGATGGGGCATCTTTAATAACTTGCTCCACGGCAGCCAGATTACAATGACCATCGCCGGCAATCAGCGTATCTTCGATATGCTTTTCGAAAGTGTCAGGATCGTAAGTTACCGAGGCAATACCACCTTGCGCGAAAGAAGTGTTTGATTCGCTGAGTGTGGTTTTACATAGCAAAGCAACTTTGCCATGCTGAGCGGCTTTAAGGGCAAAACTAATGCCGGCTATACCCCCGCCAATGACTAAAAAATCAAATTTACGTGTCATTCCTGCTGATTGAATGAAAAGTTACACCATATTCTTATTAAAACAAATACGGTTTAAATAAGTTGAAAAAGATTGAGCAGTAGTGTTATTTACTGCTCAACCATTATGCTATATCAAATATTTTTAATGTAAACTCTTCGTTTTTTGTGGTTTATGTTTTCAAAACTTCCCCATTGCGAAGACATTTTTGTATTGGTCTCCAGTTCTGGGTTTGATTCGGCAAACTTGTAACCATTTTTTGCACTTGCCGGCATTATGTCAGCAAACATAATAGAGTTTACGCCTTTACTCTGATAATCGGGGTGTACAGCCATTAAATACAAATCAACAATATCATTTTTATTTAAGGCACTTAGCATGTAATACCAACCGAATGGTAGAAGTTTTCCTTTTGCTTTTTGTAAGGCCTTTGTAAAACTTGGCATTGCAATCCCTAATGCAACTACATCATCATTCTCATCTACTACTATCGAAATGGTATCTAATCTGAAAAAGCTAAAATATAGTTTAATGTAAAATGCAATTTGCTTTTCGTTCAGCTTCGTAAAACCATACAAATCCTTATAGCATAGATTCAATAAATCGAAGATTTTGGTTGCATAATTTTCGACTACTTCTTTTCTGTTTTTAAAATACTTAGGCGTTAATTTATACTTTTGCTTTACGATTTCGGCAATTCTGAAATATTTTTCCGGAAAAACATCAGGAACTGTGATAAGATACTCATTCCAATCCATATCCTTCACAAATCCGTATTTCTCAATGTGCACAGGATAATATGGATAATTGTATATAGTGGCTAATGTTCCGGGTCGGTCATAACCTTCAATAAGTGTACCCTCTTTATCAAAGTCGGTAAATCCAAGTGGACCATGTATTGAAGTCATACCTTTGGTTTTAGCCCAGGCTGAAGCCGCATCAAAAAGAGCTGTTGAAACTTCCAAATCATCAATAAAGTCAACCCAACCGAAACGAGCATGTTTCTGATTCCATGTTTTGTTTCCTACCGGATTTATTATCCCGGCGATTCTACCCACAATTTCGTTATTCTTATATGCTAAAAAGTATGCTGTATCGCAAAAATCTAAAGCAGGATTTTTTCCTTTAGTAAGATTCAGCAAATCATCCAACATTAGTGGAGGAGCTGCAAACTCACAATCTTTGTATAGATTAATACCGAACCATATAAATTGTTTTAACTCTTTCTTTGATTTTACTTCAAGGATTGATACAGACATATTTTATTAAAAATTAAATTCTTATTCGAAAATCACGTAAAATAACGGAAAAATATCGCAACTGGCAAGATTTTAAAGCAATTTTAGTTTTTTGAAATTATATCTCACTGGTTTCCAATAGTAGGTCTGTGTGTTAAGAAAAAAATCCTATTCGCAATCAACATTGTTAATAGTGAATAGGATTTTATAATTATTCAGATACGTTACCCGTTCTTTTTAGTACACCCCAACTGACCAACTCTCCTTTTATTGCTTTTTTATATGCTCTGAAAAGTACTATGAACAGTAATTGCCGATACACAAATCGTTGAACAAACAAGTACAATGCTTTTTTTATCGTAAACTTTTGATGATCGTAATGATAAGCCAATGCCGAAATCATACAATCGATAAGATAGTAAAGCAGATAAAAGAAAATATATTGTTCAGCATCGTGGGTAAACAGTCCTGCAATAAACAAAATATCCACCAGTGGAGATAATATCGGAATCAAGAAGTTGAATATCAACAGATTTGGAAGTGCCATTAATCCGATGTTAGCTTTTCTGAAGCTAAATAATAAATCGCGGTGTTTCCAGAAACTCTGCATCATTCCGAATGTCCATCTCGAACGTTGTTTCATAAACATATTGAGCGTTTCAGGCGCTTCAGTCAGAGCCAAAGCACCGTTACAGCTTCTGATTTTATATCCGGCACGTAACATACGCAATGTTAAATCACAGTCTTCGGCCAATGTGTCGGTGGTAAATCCTTCGATTTTTTCCATGGCGGTTTTTCTAAATGCTCCTATGGCACCCGGAACTACTAATATAGCATTCACTGTATCGTAAGCCCTGCGGTCGAAATTCTGACTTGTTGTGTATTCTATCGATTGCCAGTGAGTCAGCATATTCACGGTATTTCCGACCCTGACATTACCCGCTACTGATCCCACCTGAGGATCTTCAAAAAACGGAATCATTTTACCGATAGCATCAGCAGGTAAAATCGTATCTGCATCTATACATACCAGTATTTCACCCGAAGCATGCTCGATACCAAAGTTCAAAGCAGCTGCTTTTCCACCGTTTGTTTTAGTCAGAACTCTTACCTTAGGATTGTTTTCAAAAGCCGTTTTTACGATTTTATATGTATCATCTTTCGAGCCATCGTCTACAAATATCACCTCAAAGTCAGAATAATTTGATTTCAATAGATAATCAACAGTTCTTGTGGCATTTACTTCCTCGTTGAAAGCAGGCACAATGATACTGACTTTCGGAGAGAATTCTTTAAGGGTAAACTTCTTTTTCTTTTCTTTATATCGCTGAATAATAGCCAATAAGCCTATCAATAGCAGTCTCGATACTATCAGAATTATAGCAACGATGAAGAAACCATCCAGAAAATGTTCCCAGATAAAGGTGAGTGTAAAGAAAATCATGTCCAGCTTGTCGGTAAACCTGAACTGACTTTGAACTTTAGGCATTACTTGATCTCGGGTTTTATCCATCAATGCCGAAACAGTAACAAATTCATAACCTTGTGATCTGTAATAATCAATTATTGTAGGCAGTGCACGAATTGTTTGAGTTCTATCTCCACCTGCATCATGCATCAAAAGTATATTTCCATTGTGAATATGCTCTTTTGCTCTGGCTATAATCGTATCTGCACTTACGTCTTCTTCCCAATCGTTAGGATCAATATAAGAGGTGACACAGATGAACCCTTCATCATGTGCTACGGTTAATGATTTGATTTGCGATAGTTTAGTTGGTTCAGCATCTGTTATATATGGTGGACGGAATAATAAAGTGGAATATCCAAGTATGCTTTCAAGCAATAATCTGGTTGAGCGGAGCTCTATGCGCTCACGATTGTCGGATGTAACCTCAAGGTTTGGATGCGTATAGGTGTGGTTACCTATTTCATGCCCTTCTTTGTACTCCCGTTTGATTAATGGAATGTTGTTTTGAATATTAGCTCCTGTAACAAAGAAGGTTGCCGAAACTTTCTTTTCTTTTAATATATCCAGAATTTTGGGTGTGTATTCGTCGTTAGGTCCATCATCAAAAGTTATAGCAATTTTCTTTGGATATTTTGCTCCAAATCGTTTTAGGAAAAATGAACTTGGTAGAGACAAATATTGCTCATCAGTAATTAATTGATCTGCTTCATTGAATTTAAATTTAGTATGTCCGTGATCGGGCTCATTTAGCATCTCGAGTATTTCACCTTTCCCCTCGTAGTTTACTGCTAAAATAGAATTAATATGCTCAGACTTCTTATAATTGAACGGGTGTTTTTTCAGGAAGTTTATATCTAGATTTTGGGAGTAAAAATTCCAGATTCGCTCATCTTCTGATCCAAGAAACCATAAAGAAACGCCTGCAGCATTATAATCCTGCGCAGTACGAATTATGTTGAGAGTTCCTGCTGCGTCATTACAGTGTGCTTCATGTTGCACCCCATTATCATCATAATAATAAAGCGTCAGATCTGATTGTCCGAAATTAAAATATACAGGTTCGTTATGTTCTTTAGCTAAAGAAATTAGACCCTGGTAGCTTATTTTAGTGCCAGGTTTCCCTTTTTCCCAGTCAAAACCATACGACGCCACACATAAAACAATCTTTTGCGAAGCAACTTCCCTCATGGCAGCATCAATAGATTTTTCTACAAAATTCAACGATGAAATACTTCCGGGAGGATCATCCGGCGAATGTTCATTGTACGCCATCAGGAATATAAAATCGTAATATTGTGCTACATCTTTATATGTCACACCTTCATCCGTAGGGTTAATATCAACGGTTGTAATATACCCATCGGCATGTAACGTGGTAGAAAGTTCTTTGGAAAATTGCAGGAAGTAAGGATGTGCTTGTTGAGGAAGGCTTTCAAGGTCTATGTTAATTCCTTGAAAATCATTTTTTTCCAACAGATTCTTTATTCGAGTGATTAAAGTTTTCCGGGCTTTAGGATTTTTCAGCATTACAAAGGTACTGTCACCATTCCAGCGTTTGTTGAAAAAGTTACTTAGCATTGGCACTACAGCCACTTTGTGATTCTGAATAAAATCCAGTGTTTCATCCTCTATTTTTACATCAAGATTTCCTTTTGTGTCTTTTTGAAAAACCCACTCAGGTAAAACCATGTTTAGCTGATGAATATTTCTTCGGAGGGAGATAGATGAATTTGGATCCCAATTGACGTAAAATCCCGCACGAACCGGTAGATACTTAGCTGCTTCAGGTGTATGAACAACATGAAGTTTATTATTGAAGCCTCTTTTATGTTTTTTTCGGTATCGTTCCAAATGATTCACAAAAGCTATCTGTTCTGCTTTTGAAACATAAGTCTTCGATTTGTCTTCGTTAAGATTTGGTAATTTCTTAGCATTATAAGTCAATACTTTTAAATCGTAATTACGCTTATGCAGTAAGGAAATGCCCACCGACGCAACAATTACAATTAAGAAAACAACTAAGATGCGTACAAACCAAATGAAACTCTTCCACCGAGTTGATGAATTTGTTTGGAAAACTTGCTTTTGCATATCGAAATGATTTTAATTTAGATAAATAAAAATCTGATTTATAATAATTTGTAAATCTATGAGCTGTAAAATATATTATTTGCGCTCTAATAATACTACGTTTTCAACATGGTGTGTATGAGGAAACATATCAACAGGTTGAATAGCTGTTACCTTATACTGACAATCCAGTAAAGACAAATCTCGTGCCTGAGTTGCAGGATTGCAGCTAACATAAACTATTCGTTCAGGAGCTGCAAAAAGAATGGCGTTAATTACATCTTCATGCATCCCTGCGCGAGGCGGATCGGTAATGATAACATCTGGCTTACCGTGTTCTTCGATGAAAGCTGCATTTAAAATGTCTTTCATGTCGCCAGCATAAAAAAGCGTATTGCTTATGTTATTTATTTCAGAATTTACGAAGGCATCTTCGATGGCTTCAGGAACGTATTCAATGCCAATGACCTGCTTAGCCTGATGTGAAATAAAATTTGCAATAGTGCCCGTACCTGTGTAAAGATCGTAGACCAACTCGTTTCCGGTAAGCTGAGCAAAATTACGAGTTATTTTGTATAATTCATAAGCCTGATCTGAGTTTGTTTGATAAAATGATTTAGGGCCGATTTTAAACTTCAGTCCTTCCATTTCTTCGTAAATACATTCATTCCCTTTGAAAATATGTATTTCCTGATCAGTAATTGTATCGTTGGCTTTGGAATTTATAATATAGAGCAAAGAAGTTATTTGAGGAAACTTGTCTGCAATGTGTTGCAGAAGTGCATCCTGGGCTTCTTTATCTTCGTGGAAAAACACCATGATAATCATCAGCTCACCGGTGGAAGTTGTACGAACCATCAATATGCGCAAGAATCCTTCCTGGCTGCGTAGGTCAAAGAAAGTGAGCTCGTGTTCCAGGGCGTAACGGCGAACTTCATTTCTGATTTCGTTTGAATCTTCGGTTTGCAACCAACATTTATTGATGTCGAGTACTTTATCAAATTGTCCGGGAATATGAAACCCAACAGCATTCATAGTTTCGAATACTTTACCTTCAGCAATTTCTTCGTTTGTGCGCCAACGTTTATTAGAGAAAGTGAATTCCAGTTTGTTACGATAAAATTCTGTTTTTGCTGAACCTAAAATAGGTGACACGGCAGGTAAATCAATTTTCCCAATTCGGGTAAGATTATCAACAACTTGTTTTTGTTTATAGCTTATTTGTTCCTGATAGGGTAATATCTGCCATTTACAACCGCCACAAATTCCATAATGCTCGCAAACTGCATCGGTTCGCTTTTCAGAGAAGCTATGAAAATGGATGGCACGTGCTTCCATAAAATGGCTTTTTTTGCGAGTGACCTGTAGATCAACAATATCACCGGGGACTACAAAAGGTACAAAAATCACAACATCGTTTACTTTGGCTATTGCTTTGCCTTCGGCAGCAATGTCTGTGATAGTTATTTTTTCAAAGATGGGAAGTGGCTTTTTATTCTTGGCCATAAAGGTAGAGCACTTTAAATTATTTCAGGCTGCGAAATTAGTTATTTTTATTGATATAGCAAGAAATGCATTATTATCTTCTATGCGTAATTTAAATCGTTGTGTGTGTTTGTGTATTGTAAATAAGTTCATTGAGTTATTTTTAGTGTGTTTTGGATTATGATTTATTGATAATACAGCATGTTCAAGTCTGTTTTTTTTAATGAATGCTTTTAAGCAAACAAAAATAATCTAAAGAATTCTTTTACAGTTATTATCAGAGACAATCAGAGTGTGAGCCTTTGTTGAAAGACGATGTTGCTGATAATTATGCTGATATCAATCAAGAACGGTTATTTCTGAAGTTAGTCTGTTTATTCCTGATGCATTTTCACACAATGAAGATACAATTAATGATAAGTTTGTGATTATTCATCCTTCTCAGTCTAAAATTGAATTTGAAGTTTATAATCGCTGGGACAACAAAGTTTTTGCAAGTAAAGATTCTAAGAATGATTGGGATGGCAGAGGTACCGGTAGCTTCCTGGGCGCGAGTTGCCTAACAGAACATATTATTGAGTTTATAAGGTCATAAATACTGTTACAGGCACATTAATCGCAAAAGGGGTTAAATATATTACTTTGAGGAAGTAATTTATAGTCAAAACGGATAAAAAATTAGATTTTATATAGATTATTAAAAAAATATTCAAATATTTGTTGCGAGTTCCAAAAAAAAGGGATTAATTTGCTGTTTAATAGCATTGGTACTCAAAAAGTTGATTTCAAATAATAAAACCAACCGAAATTTTAGGTTAATGGTTGTTTTGCAAAAGATGCTTATATACTGGAAGAACATATCAATTTTGCTGAAAATCAAGCTTGCAGTTTGTCGCATATTGTTGTTTTTGAGTACTTCACTTAAGGCGCAACAAGAGCCCATGTATTCACAATATATGTTCAATATGCTCAACGTAAATCTTGCATATGCAGGTGATAGGACGAGTGGATAATATCTAGGTTTTATTCCGGATGCAGTAGGAAAATATCGAAGGAGCTATAACTACAGGTGCTTTATTGTGGATAGACGACAAGAAGGGAGCAATGTGTGGGGTCTGGACTACAAATATATAATGCCCGTTTAGGCATAGAAGTGATATTAATTTGAAGGGCTGGATAAACGATGTGGTTGGTTTGGGAGTTAGCTATCGCACCAATGATACTTTCGTCGGAATGTTCGAACTGCAAATTTCGTCACAACTCAGGTTGGGTTACGCTTACGACTATTTGCTCACTAACCTGAAAACCTATAGCAAAGGTACTCATGAACTCATGCTAAGGTACGAGTTTAACCACGATAAGAAGAACAATCAGATTTTGTCGCCAAGGTATTATTGAGTGTTTGTTACATAATAAAATTAAGATGATGCGTTCATTCATTAAAAATATAGTTTTACTCATAATTGTTTTTACTGCCTCAGTAGGCGGTCAGAACCTTTATGCCGAAAATGATAAAGCAACAGAAAAACAGCAAGAAGCCATTCTGAAGAAGGCTGATAATTGTTACAAAATTCAGAGTTACTCTTTAGCTGCTACGTATTACGAGATCTATTTGGTGAACGATGAGAATTCCAACATTACACTTGTAAAATTAGCAGATTGTTATTGGAGAATGAGGAAGTACGACGATGCTCTTCGCGTATACAAACTTTTATATCCGAGCGTAACTGAGAATGCAACAAAGCAACAGCAACTCCGAATAGGTGAATTGTATGCCCGTTTTAATCAGTATGAAGAAGCTGCTAAATGGATGAAAAATATTAAAGGATATCAGCCCAAAGCTGAAGCCTATATTGACAAATCCAAGTTGAATGAAATGAGAAAAGATTCAGCTAGTTGGCAATTAGGATTTTTGAATATAAATACTGCGCACCGCGAGTTTTCCCCGTTCATTGTGGGCGACGAGCTGTTCTTTAGCAGTAACAAGCCTTTAAGTAAGAAGAGCAAAGCTTCTGAGTGGGATGGAGATAATTACACTCGTCTGTGGAAGGTACCTATCGCTAGTTTACATAATATGACTGAAGATCAGATCAAAGCTACTCAGCCACCTGTAACTTCGAATAAACCCAAAAAGACCGGAACCAAGACTTTGGCGGGTGTTTACGAAGGTGCCGACACTAAACCTTACAACACGGAAAATAGAACGAAGAACGACCAACAGTATGTAAAAGAAAAGAATAGCACGGCTGCTTCGCTGGTTGATGGATTGAATGGAATAAAATACAATGCCGGAGCTATTTCCATGGACAATAAATCTCATTTCTACTTTTCTGCTAACTATCCCAAAGCCGAAGATGGTGTAAACCGGATACGCTTGATGGAAGGAATTTATACTTCGTCTGGAGTTACCAAAAAGCATGCACTGCCATTTGGTAATCCTAAATCATACTCGGTAATGCACCCAGCAGTCAATCAGGATGGAACCATTCTTGTTTTTAGTAGTGATAAACCTGATGGTAAGGGTGGTTGCGATTTGTATTATAGTAAACGTTCTAATGTAAATCAACCCTGGGGAGATCTTTTGACTTTTAAAGCTAAAATCAATACACTGGGCAATGAAGTTTTCCCAAGTATTACGCCTGATAATATATTATATTATAGTAGCGATCTGCCTCCCGGATTAGGAGGGTTGGATATTTACCGAATTCCGCTAAAAGATGCAATCGATGGGACAGGAGAGGCTGAGCATCTGAGTTATCCAGTCAATAGTTCTGCCGACGACTTCGGTTGGACGCAAGATAGTACGGGAACCAAAGGCTATTTTGCATCGGATAGAAGAAACTCCAACGACAATCTGTATAGTTTCTATTATAAAGTGGATGGCGTAACGGTGAATGAAGTGGATACAAAAGGCAACAAAACAGTTGTTGTTGCTATCAAGAAATCTTATATAGAAGGATTTGTACTGGATAAAGTAACTCTGAAACCAATAAAAGGTGCCACAGTATTTCTGTTGAACAAAATTGATGGAAAAGTAACCATAGCTAAAACAGATGAAAGTGGAAAATATAACTTTATAGCACCATCAGGAAATGATTTGGTAATTAAAGCAATAAGCAATGGGTATATGAACGATTGCTATGCACTTGATGCTACCGTCATTTTACAAAAAGAGGATCAGGTGAAAAAAGTTCCACAGGATTTGCTGTTGGGGAAATACATCATTGGAAAAAAATGGAAGTTAAATAATATCCATTATGATTTTAATAAATTTGAAATCAGACCGGATGCAAGACCAATTCTTGACAGTTTAGTTGAAATCCTAAAAACATATCCTATTACAGCAGAATTGGGCTCACATACAGATAGCCGTGGCTCGTTTGGCTATAACGAAAAACTGTCTCAGCGTCGTGCCGATGCTGCCGTAGCTTATTTGGTTGAACACGGCATTGACAAAAGCAGAATTTCTGCAAAAGGATATGGTGAGACTCAGTTATTGAATAAATGTGCTGATGGAGTTCGTTGTACTCCGGCTGAGCATCAGGCTAATCGTCGTACCGAAGTGAAAGTAACAGGTTATGTCCTGCCTTCGACAGATTCAGTATTGGTAAATCCCGACAATTACAGTGCGGGTGAAGAAATAGACAAGAGTGAATTGCCGAAGAATTTCTTCGAAATATGCAATGAAGGTCTTTCTCAGAAACTCATCGATCCGACAAAACCAACTGAACCTCCTAGTGGATTGTTAGTGCAGACGGCAAGTCAGAGCAATGCTTCTAGCCGAACTTCAATACATCAACCGCCTGGTAGTAAAGAATATATTACTTCAGAAACCATTGCACCAGGAGGACGGTTAGCGCTGTTGTCGTTGAAGTATTTTGGAAACAGAGATTTTTGGTGTTATATTTTCCAGGCTAATAAGGACGTTATCCGTTATCCTAGTAATGTGCCCGTTGGTACAATCATTAAGATACCAAAACTGGATCCGTCATTAGTTGACGCAAACAATCCGGAAGCTATTCGTAAAGCACGTGAGTTAGACGATCAGTATTTAGGAAATTAATATTTAATCCTTATTCCAATTATTTTTATCAAAGGAGGCGAACATACAGTTCGCCTCCTTTTTTATTATCCGACAATTGTGGGTTCTTCTTTTGAATTTGAAAATTCAATTATATCAATCTCTATTTTAAAGAGGAAGTCCTTATTGTAATGTGTCTTGGCTAATTTGTTATATTTCAGCATTATTGTTTGGAAAGTGGCATAGATGCTCATTTCTTACTATTTATTTTTTTTATTTTTAGCAAACAAAATTGTAAGTTTTGATGTTCATACTTTAAATATTTATTACAGTCTGTTATGCTATACAGTCTTTAAATATTAACCTGTTATATTGTTCTGCGCAAAAAATAGTTTACAGTTGTGGTTTTCTGCACAATAAATAATTCAAATTTGTATCTATTTTAAATTTATATCGGAATAATTCTTTTTAATCTTTGCATAATAAAATCTTTATTATATATTTGCTGCGAATAACAAAATTTATAAAGACTTTTTTGTGTTATATAATAATGTTTTAAAATTAATTCTTTCATTTTGATTTTGTCCTTTAAAGTTTGTCGTAGTAACGAAAGGATCAATATTTATGAATATCTAATATCGAATATCTATGAGTGAAAAAGAAGAAAAGCCCAGAAAGAAATCAAGAAGGGAATTCTTACAGGATTTAGGAATTGTTGGAATCGGTACATTGCTCGGTGGTTCTGCAATTTTTGCCGGTGTTAATTACGATAAAAAGAAAAAAGCAAGTGATAGAATGAGAGTTCTCACCGCCGAGAACGAACTTCTGGAGATTGAAAAAAGCGATACTACCAAGGTCGTAAAATCACAACTTCAGAATCTTACTTATCTACAAAAACAGGGGAGAGATGGGCTGGCCGGACGACGTTTCGTTATGGTTATCGATTTGTCGAAGTGCCGGAATGCACGTAAATGTATGTCTGCCTGCAACAATGCTCACCACCTTAACCCGGATCAGCATCACATCAATGTATTGAAGATGCAGGAAACCAAAGAAACTCCTCCTTACTATATGCCCAAACCTTGTCAACATTGCGACAACCCACCTTGTGTTTCGGTATGTCCTGTTGATGCCACTTTTAAACGACAAGATGGAATTGTATTGATTGACAACGAAAGATGCATTGGTTGCCGCTTTTGTATAGCCGCTTGTCCGTACAGTGCCCGTATTTTCAACTGGGCTGAACCAATAAAATCATTAGAAGATGAGGGTCAGACCTACAATGTTGAGTTAAATGTGCCTCAGCGTAAAGGTACTGTCAGCAAATGTCTGTTTAGTGCCGACCGCTTACGTGAAGGAAAGCTTCCTTATTGTGTTTCGGCTTGTCCGAACGGCGTATATTATTTTGGTGACGAAAATGAAGATACTGTTACCAACGGTACTACCAAGGAAACCGTGCGATTCAAAAAACTGCTGGAAGATAACGGTGGATACACTTTAATGCCCGAACTGGGAACGCAGCCCCGCGTGTATTATTTGCCTGCCAAAGGCAAAGAATATCCTTTTCAGGAAAAAGATAAACTTGAGGCTTCCGAGCATTTGGAAAATAGCTGATTTTGCAATAAGTGAACTAAAACTCAAATTACTCTATACTTGTAACTAAATACTTATGTCAGATCAATTAAAAATAGATAAGATTACAACCGATTTACTCCAATCAATAAGGCTAAATAGGAGCTTTATGATCTGGTTTGGTTTTTTGGGCATTTCGTTAGTGGTGTGTCTTGGTGCATACGTTTTGCAGCTGAAGGATGGTTTGGTTGTAACAGGATTACGGGATTATGTGTCTTGGGGAATGTATATCTCCAATTTCGTGTTTTTTGTAGCCACGAGTTTAGTTGGTATGCTAATGAGTGCCGTTCTTGGTCTGTCCGGTCAGAAATGGGCTGCTCCTTTAGCCCGCATTGCCGAAATTATTGCCTTAGCTTTTGCAGCTGTTGCCGGACTGGTTATTGTAATGGATATGGGACGCCCTGAAAGGCTGTTAAATGTATTTCTGCACGGTCGTATTCAGTCCCCTATTTTATGGGACGTTACGGTGGTTACAATTTACGTATTGATAAGTACTTTGTTTCTGTACATTCCGTTGATTCCGGATTTGAAAATATGTTATGATAAATTGGATAAGCTACCACCTTTTGCCCGCAATATTTATAAATTGCTTTCGCTCAACTGGACAGGTTCTCCGCAGCAGGAAAAGATTATTAAGCAGTCAACACGTGTTATAGCCATATTTATAATTCCTGTAGCGCTTGCTATTCATACCGTTACATCGTGGTTATTTGCAAGTACATCCAGAGTTGGTTGGGACTCTACTATATTTGGACCTTATTTTGTTACAGGTGCCTTTGTTGCTGGTAGTGCGGCTGTGATTATAGCCATGTATTTTTACAGTAACAATTATAAACTTCACGATTATATTACTGAGAAACATTTTGATAAAATGGGCAAACTCCTGATGTTGGTGTCATTAATCTATCTGTACTTTAATTTGAATGAATATATGGTGCCTGCATACAAAATGAAGAAATTTGATGCTATGCACATTCATGCACTATTTACAGGTAGTCATGCTCTTATGTTCTGGCTTGTACAAATGGGAGGATTGGTAATACCCATAATTTTAATGCTGTTCAAAAAAATAAGAAAACCATTGCCCCTTATGGTTATTTCAGTACTTGTTCTTTTAGGAGCCTGGTTTAAACGCTACATAATCGTTGTTCCCACTCAGGAGCACCCTTACCTGCCAATTCAAAATGTTCCGTTGGACTTTAAAGTCTATACACCTACTTTGGTGGAAATTCTGGTTACTATTGCGCCTTTTATATTAGTCCTGATTATAATTACTGTTTTGTCGAAAGTAATTCCAATAATTCCAGTTCACGAAACTATTGAACAACTCGAAGAACACAAATAAAAACGAATTATGTTTAGAATAAATATCAATTTAAAAGTTGCTATAGTTTTAGTAATCAATTTTTTGCTTTGTGCCAACATCATTGCCGAAAACAACTGGAATGTGCCGGCAGATAAAAAAGCCCGAAACAGTTACATCAAATTTGATGCTGCTTCTGCGCAGACCGGAGAAGCCCTATATCTTAAGAACTGTTTATCGTGTCATGGAAATCCGGGCAAAGGCAATTCGTTGAAATCATTAAATCCTGTACCACCTGATTTATCTTCAGCCAAGACTCAGGAGTTGACAGATGGTGAGTTGTTTTACATACTCACAACAGGTAGGATGTTGATGCCTTCTTTTAAAAACGTTTTATCGGAAGACGAAAGATGGAGGGTAATTTCGTTTATAAGAAGTTCCAATAAAAACTATGTTCAGGTTCTTTCTAAGTTTGATCCCAATAAGAGCAAACTGGTAAAAATCAACATGAAATATGATGCTAAGACTAACAAAATACATGTAGATGTAAAAGCAAATGAAAAAACCGGCGTAGTATCAATCAAAGATGCTGAAATAGTGCTGTTTGCTACCCGCTATTTTGGAAGATTGCAGATTGATAAAACGCAAAGAACGAGCGTTGACGGTGCTGCCGAATTTGCTTTTCCGAAAGATTTACCCGGAGATAAACAAGGAAATGTAGAGTTAGTAGTGAAAGTAAATGATGATAATTATGGTGAAATAGAATATCAGAAAAAATTTAATATTGGAATTCCTACGAACAAACCCGGTTTGACAGAGAAAAGAGCTATCTGGAATGTGTTGGTGAAAGCTCCTGTGTGGATAATTGTGTTGTATACTTCGGGAATTCTGGTGTTTGGTTTAGTGCTGCTTTATCTCTTGAGTAATTTGAGGAAACTAAAGAAAACAGGTGAAAACTAAAATTTAAATATCATGAAAAAACTTGCATTTATTGGACGAGTTCTATTTGCGTTGCCTTTTGGAATTATGGGTTTAAACCATTTTTTAATGACTGATGTTTTTGTTGGAATGATGTCTTCATTCATTCCGGGTAGTGCTTTTACGGTTTTATTAACTGGTGCGTTGTTGATACTTG
>Ga0302215_10000200_pt1 | contig 45226 bp, 38 predicted proteins | sample II_Fen_N3_1_FD_194580 | JGI IMG/M metagenome (GOLD analysis project Ga0302215, IMG submission 194580) | Peat permafrost microbial communities from Stordalen Mire near Abisko, Sweden - II_Fen_N3_1 | ecosystem: Environmental > Terrestrial > Soil > Wetlands > Permafrost | place: Sweden: Abisko... | reverse complement strand
TTATTGTACGGGAATTTTCCATTCTGTTATAAATTTATCGAAATTTATTCAAGTAAAATTTCTCAACTCCACTCTCCTTTTTACTGCGACATCTATCAAAAGAAATATTTAGCTATTAATATCAAGTTGCGATTGGTTGAATTGAACAATTAAATAAGTGAGCTATTTAAATAAAACAGACGTGTTTGAAAGGAAGAATACCTTGAATTATTTCAAACAATTTAGATTTACCCTATTCTGATTTTTTAAAATCCGAATAAATAACTTCAGCATAAATTATTGCCACTAAAAAAAAACGGTAAACCAATTTCTAAGTTTTGCCGGTATAAATAAAAAAAGAGGCTATCCATCGCGGGTAGCCTCTTTTTGATAATTTTAATTACGATATTTTTTCTATTTCTTCTTGCAGGTCAATTTCAATTCCCTTTTTGTCGTAAAATTTGTATTGTAAAAAACCGAGTTTCTGTTCGGCAATCACTTTACATCCATTTCCGAACCTTCTTTTCCATTGCCACTTCATCGACAATATGCCTTTAGAGATATAGGCATCCACATATGGGTGTACATGAAGTGTAAATTCCTTTACTTTTAATTTATTGACCAAATAATCTATCTTGCTTTCCAGTTGATCTGTAAAGAGGATAGATGGTTTGGTGCGGCCCTTGCCGTAACATGTTGGACAGGTTTCTTCAATATCAATATGAATTTCAGGCCGGACACGTTGTCGGGTCATTTGTAGCAGTCCGAACTTACTTAACGGAAGAATATTGTGTTTGGCTCTGTCATTGGCCATATTTTCACGCATTCTGTCGAAAAGTTTCTGACGGTTATCTGTCTCATGCATATCAATGAAATCGACTACTATAATACCTCCCATATCGCGTAAGCGAAGTTGGCGGGCTATTTCATCGGCTGCAGCCAGATTCACATCCAGCGCATTGTCTTCTTGCCCGTTACCTGCCTTCGATCGGTTTCCGCTGTTTACATCAACAACATGTAGGGCTTCGGTATGTTCAATTATCAAATAAGCACCGTTTTTAAACGAAACAGTTTTTCCAAATCCTGATTTGATTTGTTTGGTAATACCAAAACTGTCGTATATCGGAATTTCATCCTGATACAATTTCACAATATCTTTTCTGTCGGGTGCAATTAAATCGACATAATCTCGTACTTCAGTAAATACTGCGGGATCATTGATATGTATATGCTTAAAACTCGGGCTGAATAAATCTCTAATTATTCCTACCGTACGACCTAATTCTTCTAAAATAAGCGAAACTCCTTTTGTTTGTTGTGTTTTGAGAATCGCTTCTTCCCAGCGTTTTACCAAAATCTTCAACTCATTATCGAGTTCGGCTACTTTTTTATCTTCAGCAACAGTTCGTACAATAACTCCAAATCCTTTGGGTTTAATGCTTTGAATCAATTGTTTCAGACGTTGTCTTTCTTCTTCTGTTTTAATTTTCTGAGATACCGATACTTTATCAGCAAACGGAATCAGTACTAAAAACCGTCCGGCAATGGATACTTCGGCTGTCAATCGTGGCCCCTTTGTGGAGATTGGCTCTTTGGTAACCTGTACCAAGATATCCATCCCTGTTTTAAGAATGTCGTTGATTGAACCGTTTTTCTCTAATTCCGGTTGAAGTTTTGTTTTTTGAATGGCAGGCGCTTTTTTACGGTCGCTCAGTGCCTGCGTTGTAAATTGTGTAAAGGTGTTGAAATTGGAACCTAAATCAAGATAATGTAGAAAAGCGTCTTTTTCGTAACCAACATCCACAAAGGCTGCATTTAAACCGGGCATTATTTTTTTTACCCTGCCAAAATAGATATTTCCCACGGCGAACTGTTCTTCACGTCCTTCCTGGTTAAGTTCTACAAGGCGTTTGTCTTCGAGCAGCGCAATAGAAATTTCAGATGCTTTCACATCAACTACTAATTCGCTATTCACTTTTTTTTATTTTGATTGGGTTGTGTTTATAAACAAAAAACAAACTTAAAGCCTAGATATTCGCTTATAAGTTTGTTTTCTTGGACTTTAAGACTAAAGACCACTAGACTTATTTTTTCTTATGTCTATTCTTTCTAAGTCTCTTTTTTCTTTTGTGCGTTGACATTTTATGTCGTTTTCTTTTTTTACCGCTTGGCATCTTAATTAAATTAGTTGAATGAAAAAAAAATTATTTTACTACGCTCACGAAAGTCTTTGCAGGTTTGAACGAAGGAATGTTGTGAGCCGGGATGATGATAGTTGTATTTTTCGAGATATTACGAGCAGTTTTTTCAGCTCTTTGTTTGATAACATAGCTACCAAAACCTCTTAAATACACGTTTTCATTTTTAGAGAGCGAATCTTTTACAGTTTCCATAAAAGCCTCAACAGTAGTTAATACAGTTACTTTATCAATTCCTGTATTTTTAGCAATTTCGTTTACGATGTCTGCCTTAGTCATTTCAGTAATTTTTATATGTTAGTTAATAAATGATTTTATTTTTTTTTATTCAAACGGACTGCAAATATATTGCTTTTATTCTGATTAAAAAACAATTGCGGTCTTTTTTTTTTCAAGAAAGTGGATTTTTTTATTTTTTGGGGCCATTTTCAAGCAATAACTTCTCCATTTCAGGAATACTTAAATTTTTCCCAACTATTTTTCCACTTTTATCAATTAATACCGTGCATGGAATCGAATTTACGGCATAAGCCCTGGAGCCTTCACATTTCCAACCTTTCAAATCGGATACCAGTTTCCACGATATTTTATGGGCTGCAACTGTACTTATCCAGGCTTCTTTATTATCATCAAGTGATACTCCCAGGATTTCCAGATTTGCACCTTTATGTTTAGCATAAAAGGCTTGTAATTCCGGTAAAAATTTCATGCATGGACCACACCATGAAGCCCAGAAGTCAACAAGTACAAAATCTGTTTTACCAATCAAATCTGATAACGAAATGGTATTGCCATTAATCCCTGGTAATTTAAAATCAACATAGGTATTGCCCACTGCTACTTTCTTTTCAATTTCCATATCGGCAATTATTTCACCGATGCGTTTTACTTCTTTGGTATCCTCATTCATTAAACTTATGATGGCTTCTTTTTCAGTTAAGCTCAATCCATAAAATGAATTCATAAATACAAATGTTCCGACCAATGTATTAACATGATCGGTTGCAAATTTTTTATCAATACTGACTTCTTCCTGATTTAATTTATCCGTTTCTTTTGAAAATGTCAATTCTTGTTGTGGGGTTTTCAGGCTGTCTTTATGTAGGGCATAGAAAGTCTCGGATTTTTTGTTGAATGCATTCTTTTGATCCTGATACGACTGTAATAAATCATTTTGGCTGGTACCTTTAATAACCATAAATCCGGTAGTATCAATTTCAGCAGTTATATTTCCGTTTTCAAGTACAAAAGCCTGTTTGATTTTATTCGATGCTGGATATTCGTATACTAAATACACAATTTTAGATGAATCACATTTACCTTTAAATGCAAAATTCTGGTTTTCTATAACTGTACTGTCAATTGTTATCCATTCACGATTAATTCGTTCTTTAATTAAAATGGTTTTTCCATTCAGCCCTTTATTCTCGAGTGAACCGTGAATTGTATAGGTCGAATTCTTACATGAGCTGACACAAAGTACTACTAATATGAATAATAAAATTTTTTTCATATAATTATTGATGTTTAAATGATTTGTTAGTTGGAGGTTTAATTCAAGGTCTTACCTTTGCCTGCAAAGATGCTAATAATTATTACATTGCGCAATACTTTTCTCCGGTATTTTCACTTTTACTTAAGAACATGATACAGGCTAACTCTTACATATATATTTCAGACAAAATAATTAACTGGTACAATGAACATAAGCGGGACTTACCTTGGAGAGATATTTATGATCCGTATCGAATCTGGATTTCTGAAATCATACTTCAGCAAACACGTGTGAATCAAGGCCTGGGTTACTATAACCGGTTTATTGAACGATTCCCTACTGTTGATATACTCTCTGAAGCGGATGAAGACAGTGTATTGAAATACTGGCAAGGGTTGGGATATTACACCCGTGCCCGGAATTTACATAAAGCAGCGCAACAGATTATGTCAATTCACAAGGGCCTGTTTCCTACCGTATATAACGATATTATAAAACTTTCGGGCATTGGTGAATATACAGCAGCTGCTATAAGTTCGTTTGCATTTCATAAACCATATGCTGTTGTTGATGGGAATGTATACCGAGTTTTATCCAGATTATTTAATATCCAAACCCCAATAAACACGAGTTCAGGAAAAAAGGAATTTACAGCGCTTGCACAAAATTTACTCTCAAAATCCCAACCGGGATTACACAATCAGGCTTTTATGGAATTCGGCGCATTGCAATGTACGCCAACGACTCCTGATTGTTTGAATTGTCCGTTGAATCATGTATGTAGTGCATATGAAAATAAGTTAGTCTTACAACTTCCCATCAAATCGGCTAAAAAGAAACCAACTCTGAGGTTTTTCAATTACCTTAATATACGTTTTGAAGGAAATACCTATATTCAGAAACGCGTCATAAGTGATATCTGGCAAAATTTGTTTGAATTTCCATTAATTGAATCGGACAGATTATTAAGTACAGTGGAGTTAATGGATAATGCTTTTTTCAAATCATTATTTCGGGATATAGATGAAGTTGAAATTTTTAAAATATCAAACCCGGTGAAACATATTCTGAGTCACCGGGTTATTTTTGCTCAATTCATTTCCATAAATATATACGGAGAGAATGAATCATTAAATCATTTCAGTAAGGTACCATTAAAAGATATAGACAACTATGCTGTTTCCAGGTTAATGGAATTATTTCTTGAAAATGAAAAAATCTGATTTTACTTTACAAACAAATATTTAGTTGCCATTTTTTCTAATGCGTCATATTCCTGATAACCCAATTCTGTTTTGAAACTGGTTTTATTACCAATAAAAACAATGGTAGGCATCGCATTTACATTAAATCGTTGTGCCAGTAAAGGTTCTTTATCAACATCGATTCTGTATACAACAAGTTTGCCCTTGTATTTATTCTGTAGTGCCTGAAGATGAGGTGCCAGCATTTTACAAGGACCACACCAGGTTGCATGAAAATCGAGTATGATTGGCAAATTACCTAACCGACTGAATGATTTATCCTTATCAAAATTCCAAACCTTTTGTTTGAACCCCTGCAGATTCAAATCTGTAATTTCTACTTTCGATGCATTTTGTGCCATGGCAGATATACTGACAATGAAACACATCATAATAATTTGAAATGTCCTTTTCATTTTTTCTTTGATTGAATGTATATTTTGAATAACGATTAAAATTATCTTTTGATTAAAATCAGCATTCTATTTAACTTTATTTCCATTTCTACTGCCAACTAATTTACAATTAATCAACTACAAGGCAGTATATTAATTGATACGCTTCTTTTTACCCGGCTTTAATTCTTTCAATTTTAGCAGTAGCCTTTTTTATTTCATTCTGAAGTTTAACAACATCTTTTTTTACAACCCATAAATGATATGTTTCAGTTATAGCTTTCTTATCCGAGTCAGCCAGGAAGTAAACATAATTCTTTTTCCCATGCAGTATTACCTTAATTGGTATAGAAGTATACTGTGCAATAAATGCAGCTACAACTTTACCGGTTTCATTTTTAAATGTAACAACTTCCCATCGTTGCCCACCATCAGTAAAACTATGATAGCTCGGATCAGAAGTCACTATGGTATCTGAACGGGCAAACAAATTGTTTGCAGATACCTCAATTGTCGTATGTTCCAGTTTAGTCCCACAGTAATTACTGATAAGGAAGAACTCCGCATTTTCATCCACATATGCCTTTAAATAGATCCGGTTTGAATTAGCTTCGGTATTTTGGGTTTTATATATATAATTTCCAATTTCCTGATAAATTTTATCCTTTTCAAATCTAAAGTTCCTTTGAATAGAATCAGCTTCATGCTGTTTAAATGGTAATATACTATCACAATACGCCAATGTCCTGGAACTTTCACGTCGTACAATCGTGTCTTCAAATGCAGCTGCAATCCGTCGTTTATTAACTAATCTCGGAAAAAGCAAATGAAAACTATCTATTTGAATTTTTGCTGAATTCAACGAATTCTTGCTAATAAGCTGTTCTATTTGCTTAAGCCTGATATCTGCCTGTTTTTCGAGTTTCTGTCTTGAATTACAAGAAATTAAAAAAGTAAAAATCAATATAAAAAAAAATACTCCTTTTTTGTTTTTCATTCGTTAAGTTCTTAAAAAAAACGTTTAACACCTTGTTTAAAATTCAGTTATCCTTTATTGACTGGTGTTCCACCAGAACATGAATAACTGATTTTTTACCCAAAAAGCAATGATAGAAACTTTATTAATTCTGCAAATTTAATTATTTTTTTTCAAAAGCACCTATTAAATCATTTTTTAAGGAATCATTTTAATCAGCTTTCTATTGGTTGAATGGATGAATATTGCTCTTTCCAACATTTTGAAATTTTCTGATTTATGCAAATTATTATAACTTTCTCTTTTAAATAGTCAACAAAAATCAGTACCCGGAGGTTTGATTTTATGAATAAATTGAAATTAATTTACATATTTTGTCTATCTTTGTTTCAAATTTTTCAAAACAACTTGCAGATGCTAAAACCGTTTATTCAACTAATGTTCTTCATCGTGTTGACTTTACAGTTAACTTCATGTATAACAACGAATCAGATAAATTATCTTCAACCTCCAAAAAATTTTATTCCTGCTTATAAAGACACATTTTCATACCGTGATTACCGGTTAAAAGAAGGTGACCGCCTTTATGTTCAGGTTTATTCAATGGATGAAAAAACAAATGTCCTTTTTAATGGTTCCGGGAATACGGGTTCACAAATGATGTCCGGATCGGGCTCATCTGAAAACCTCGATCTGTATACTTATATGGTGTTACCTAACGGAAATATTCAGTTCCCGATAATTGGAGATGTGATAGTGAAGGGTAAAACAATACGTGAAACAAAAGAAATACTTGAAAATGCCATTAAACCGGTACTTAAAATAAACTCCGTGGATGTACGTATGGTTGGCAGGTCATTCAGCATCATTGGTTCAGGTAAATCTGGCCGTTTCCCTTTTCCGCGTGAAAAAGTCAATATATATCAGGCACTTGCACTTGCAGGTGATTTCGGGTTCTTTGCCGACAGAAGCAAAATCCGTATATTACGATCGAATGACAAAGGAAATCAAATAAAAACATTTGATGCCCGCAGTATTGATATAATTAATTCGGAATACTATTATTTAGAACCCGACGATGTTATTTTCCTTCAACCTATGAAAGAACAATTTTTCGGCGTTTCTACTTTCTGGATGGCAGTTTCAACTATAGTTACTACCTACTCATTTGGAGTGATAATTTATAAAAGCTTTTTCTAAACAGAACCGATAAAACAGTGAAAATTGATTGATGACTTTTATAAACTACTGAATTTTATGATTTTTATGAAAAACAAAACGCATTTATTCATATTGTTTTTTACATTGTTTTCACTATCATCGTGTTACAATTATAAAAATTTGCGATTATTGCAGGATAATAATAAATCGTTACCAACTTACGAAAGTTCAAATTATCTTGATTATCATATTCAGGTAAATGATGAAATTATCTACAGGCTTATCACATCAGATGAAACAATTTCTAAAATTATATCTTCTTCAGCCTCTACATCAAGCCAAAATCAGATATCGTATCGCGTATATACCGACAGCACCATTGATTTACCGTTTATTTCACGTATTCCTGTTGCTGGCCTATCTTTAAATGAAGCTTCGAAAGTCATCGAAAAACGATTTAAGGAACTGATACCTGATGCTGTTGTAAAACTAAGCCTGGCAAATAAAACATTTACTATTTTTGGTGATGCAGGCTCCGGGATATTTCCTATTTACAAAGAGAAGCTGACAATATTCCAGGCCTTGTCCATGTCAGGTGATTTTAATGAAACAAGTGACAGGAAACACATTCGTATCATACGGGATACTGAAAAAGGTACGCAGATACTTGACTTTGATATTCGTCCTAAAAGTATTATAGATTCTAAATATTACTACATTTACCCGAATGATATTATTTACGTACAACGTGAATTTTCAAGTTTTTATAAGGTTGGAAGTTATTCTGCGTTATTAGGGGTAATTACTTTTTCTTTATCTTTATTGTTCAGTGTATTGAATTATACCAAATAATTTTCTTCAGTTGTCTACTAATAATGCATTTTAATGGAACAAAATAATTTCGATAAGCAGTTTAATGACGAAGATGAATCTGGTTTTGATATCATGGAGTGGATTTTATATTTTCTTCATTTCTGGTATTTATTTGTAATAGGTATCATTATATCATTAGGTCTGGCATATCTGGAGAATAGATCCTGGTTGCCAAGTGTTCAAACTGAAGGTACTGTGATGATTGAAGAAAACAGGGCAGGTGCCAATAGTACACAGGCTTTAATGCAAGGATTTGGCGTTCAATCTGGCTATAAAAATGTAACGAACCAGGTGATCATGCTTCGGTCTTATGATCTTGTATGCAAAGTGGTAGACAGTATTCCTTCTTTAAAAATAGATTATATTTCAAAAGGGCCATTTATAACTCGAAATTTATACCACAATACTCCATTCCTGATTCAGTCCGATTTTATTTCAACCGATGCCTATGATTTGCTTTTTAAAATCAAGTTACGTTCAAATGGCACTTACTTGATTACTGCTGAAAACAGCAAACAATACAGCAATCTGCAAATAGAAGGGAGATACGGTCAACCGGTTCAACACAATCTTTTCTTTATTACTGTCAATAATGTGGATAATTACCTGGGAAATGCGGAATATTATTTCCAGTTCCGGGACCGGGAATCCTTGGTATCCGACTTTTCAAGTCGCCTGAGTTTTGGATATGTGGAAGAAGGATCATCTGTATTGAAAATATCCTTAGTAAGTGAAACACCCGATCGTGATATTGATTTTATTAATAAGTTATGCGAAACTTTTTTAGCTGATAACCTGAATAGAAAAAACGATGTGGCCAATAAAACGATTAATTTTATAGATAATCAATTAGGGGTCGTCTCTAAATCATTGGCAATTTCAGAAGGTGACATGACAAATTTCAGGCAAACCAATAAAATTGTGGATGTTTCCAGTCATACAAGTGAATTATTGGGTAAAGCCGCCAAATTTGATGGTATGCAGGCAGAACTCAAGCTTCGTGAAACATACCTGGATTATTTGTCCAGATACCTCAAAACGAACCTGGCTGATGGGGCTGTTATTGCTCCTTCAAGCTTAGGATTGAACGAACCTATGTTAATGACTTTTGTTCAGCAAATCAATGAACTGAATGTACAACGCTCGGAAGCCACAGAACTGAATCCATATTATGCCAAATACACAAAACAAATTGAAACAGCCAAACTAACGGTACTGGAAGTCATTAAAAGTATGAGGGCTTCATTGAATATTGAAAAAACTGATTTCAACAAACGCCTGTCGGTTGTCAATAAAGAAATTGAAGAACTTCCAAAAAAAGAACTTGAAATGATTGCCATTGAACGTAAGTACAAAATGGATGACAATTACTACACTTTCTTCCTGCAGAAAAGGGCAGAATCAGAAATCCTGAAAGCTTCAAATACACCGGACAATAACATTTTGGATAAAGCCCGGCAAATGGGAACTACCAACTCAGGTAAGAAATCAAAAACGATTCTCATGTTTTTGCTTTTTGGCCTGCTCATACCAACTGTCATTGTTGTAGTCATTGAATTATTAAACAATACGATACGTTCAAGTAAAGATGTTGAAAAAAATTCTTCTTTCCCTTTAATTGGTGCCGTCCGCCATACTAAAAGTTCAGATCCGTTACTGGTTTCTAAGAATCCGCGATCGGCTTTCACTGAAATGTTCAGGGTAATCCGCACACGAATTGAGTTTATTGTCCAGCGGAAAACAAATATCATGATATTGACAACTTCTACTGAATCGGGTGATGGTAAAACGTATTTCTCTATTAATTTAGCCGCCGTTTATTCCATGGCAAGTAAAAAAACGATTCTAGTTGATATGGATATTCGTAAACCAAGTGTAAATCAGAGGTTTAACATTATTCAACCCATGGGGGTTACAAATTACCTGGTGAATCAGTGTACCCTTGATGATGTAATTTTACATCTGCCAAAAGTTGATTTTGATATTTTACCTGCCGGCTCTATCCCTCCGAATCCAGGTGAACTGATCAGATCGGATAAATTGTCGGTTATGTTTGAAGAATTACGCAAAAGGTATGATTATATCATTGTTGATTCGAGTCCAATCGGAATGGTTACTGATGCTTACTCATTAGCGCATCTTTCAGACGTTAATTTATTTGTTGTCCGTAATGCAAAAACCAATAAAACATTCTTCAAAAAACTTAGTACCCAGTTAAAGGTTGATAATTTGCCTCATATCTATTCTATTCTGAATGATGTAATGGATGATGGGTCAAGGTACTCAAATTATAAACTTTATAAGTATGCATATCTGATCGGAAACAGTTACGGATATGGATATAGCTCAAAGAAAAAGAAAAAAGGGGAAGCTGAAAAGTATTTCCACTATTACGAAGATGATACTGAAATTTAAATATTATTTTAAACAGAACTTTTTTTTAAGTACAACATAGACAACTAGAAACAATTTATTTTAATCAGATAATTAATATGAAAAAAGTAGCTTTAATTACAGGAATTACAGGCCAGGATGGTGCCTATTTAGCCGAATTACTCCTAAAAAAAGGGTATATCGTACATGGCTTGAAACGCCGTTCATCTATGTTTAATACTGAAAGGATTGACCATTTGTATCAGGATCCGCACGTTGACGACCGTAACCTGTTGTTGCATTACGGCGATATGACTGATTCAATGAATCTGACCCGGATCATTCAGGAAACACAACCCGATGAAATTTATAACTTAGCAGCCATGAGCCATGTGAAAGTAAGTTTCGACACACCCGAATATACGGCAAATGCAGATGGAATAGGAACTTTAAGGTTGCTAGAAGCAGTACGTTTACTCAATTTATCTCATAAAACCAGGATCTATCAGGCCTCTACTTCAGAGCTCTACGGATTGGTTCAGGAAGTCCCACAAAAAGAGACAACTCCTTTTTATCCCCGTTCACCCTATGCTGTTGCTAAAATGTATGCATACTGGATTACGGTGAATTACCGAGAAGCTTACGGGATGCATGCCAGCAATGGAATCCTGTTTAATCACGAATCACCTTTGCGTGGCGAAACTTTTGTTACACGGAAAATTACACGGGCTGCCTCAAGAATTGCCATGGGGATGCAAAACAAACTCTTTCTGGGGAATCTGTCGTCAAAACGTGACTGGGGACATGCCAAAGATTATGTCCGTGCCATGTATCTTATTTTACAACAGGATACTCCTGATGATTATGTCATCGCAACGGGAATTACTACTGAAGTCCGTGAATTCGTACGCATGGCTTTTGCTGAAATTGGTCTCATTATTGGATTTAAAGGTGAAGGCATTGAAGAAAAAGGATTTATTGATAATATTGACATTGCCAAATTTACTGAAAGCGTTGGTGCCGAATTTCTGGACATTGTCCGGGCAATTGAAGGACCGGTAGTAGAAGTTGACGCAAATTATTTCCGACCTACAGAAGTTGAATTATTGATAGGCGATGCTACAAAATCACGCACCAAACTGAACTGGATTCCGGAATACGATTTAAAAGCATTGGTGGAAGACATGATGCGTTCGGATGTAAAACTCATGAAAAAAGAAACTTATCTCAAAGAAGGTGGTTTCAGGATATTAAATAATTTTGAATAAAACAGTCTAACTGAAATGGATAAAAACTCTAAAATATACATTGCCGGCCATATGGGTATGGTTGGATCGGCTATAAAAAGAAACCTGGAAGCAAAGGGCTATACTAATTTTGTAACCCGCTCATTTGAGGAACTAAACTTATTGAATGAACAGGATGTAGGCAGGTTCTTTGCTGAAGAAAAACCCGATGTGGTGGTTCTTGCTGCAGCCAAAGTGGGTGGTATTGTTGCCAATATGACTTATCGTGCCCAGTTTATTTATGAAAACCTGATGATTCAGAATCATGTGATTCATCAAAGCTATGTACAGGGGGTTAAGAAATTGTTATTTCTCGGATCTTCCTGCATATATCCTCGTTTGGCGGCTCAACCAATGCACGAAGATGCCTTGCTTACAGGCTTATTGGAAACAACCAACGAACCTTATGCCATCGCAAAAATTGCAGGTATTAAAATGTGTGAAGCCTATCACGACCAGTATGGGTGCAATTTTATTTCTATCATGCCAACCAATTTATACGGACAAAATGACAATTATGATCTGGAGAAATCGCATGTGCTGCCTGCTTTAATCCGCAAAATGTACCTGGGTAAGTGCTTAATGGAAAATAACTGGATAAGTCTGCGTGCTGATTTAAATAAACGTCCCGTCGAAGGGGTAAATGGTTCATTCAGTGATGATGTTATCCTGCAGGTCCTTCTGAAATATGGAATATCCGAATCAAATAAGGAAGTTTCCATCACCCTTTGGGGTACCGGCTCTCCTATGCGTGAATTCCTTCATGTGGATGACATGGCCGATTCAAGCGTATTCCTTTTATTAAATTATGATGCACCCGACACCACACCTTCGCATGTGAATGCCGGCTGTGGTGAAGACAGTACCATCAGGGATGTTTCAGAAATTGTACGCAAAACAGTGGATTATAAAGGTAAAATAGTCTGGGATAGTACCAAACCCGATGGAACACCCCGCAAACTTCTGGATGTATCCAAACTAAAGAGCCTGGGTTGGAAGCCTTCCATTACGTTGGAAGAAGGAATTCGCAGGGTTGTCAGCGTATATATGAATGAGTAGTTTCAGTTGAATTTACAACTTATACTATAAATATAAATAACAGTGGTATAAAGAGACATTCTATTTTTATAGAGTGTCTCTTTTTTAACCCTATTTTTGTCAATATTAGTATTTAAAGTTTTAAACATTTTCTTGTAGTTTAATCGCTGAAATGACTTCGACTGTGTCAGAATTGATATTTAGTTAGTTTTCCGGCATCAAATAAACTTGTAATGTTTCAAATAGAGTATGCAACATCCCTGTTCTTGCGTACTTCAAAATTCTTTAAATCGGAAAACGTAACTCTTCAAACTTCTAACACTTCATACCCTTCAAACTCTTCAAAATCTTCAAACTCTTCAAACCTTTCAAACCCATCAAACTCTTTAAACCCTTATCTCACCCCTATCACCTTACCGCACCCGGCATATTTCACTTGCACTGGTTCATCCGTCAATCCCACATTTCCAAATTCAACAGCAACGCTAAGGAGTACAGTAACATTTTCAGTGATAAAGGATGCTTCCTCTTCCGATAGTTGGACAGTCATGGTTTGTTCAGCTAAAATAGTTTTGGTTGAATTCCATTTACCTGTCAATGTTTCGCTGTGTCCATGCAGATCATACACAACGGGCTCATATTCCTTTTTAACATGATTGTATCTTAAATCAGAAATGGCACCTATGGCAATGATTAACCTGAAAAATGGCAATTTCTGAATGTTTAGCAAATCAATGTCCGAATTAATTCCGGGGAATGTTACTTCAGCACGGATATGCTCTCTGTCTATTTCCCAATGGGGTGAAATTCGCAACACGGTGTTTAACGGATAGTTGCGGTTAAAATTGAATCTATCAAACACCATTTTGTTATTCGACAGTAACAGATTTCGTTGGCCTTTATCCGAAATGCTGTCGAGTTTCATTAGATTTCTGCCTATACCGATTAATACCGGCGTCAGGTTATAATCAGCCAACCGGTGCAACCCACCGAATGCAAAACGGCTGAGTGATCCGAACTTTGCACATCCGGCAAATTCCTGTTGCTGTTTTCGTGAGTTCGCAAATTTAGGTGAAGTAGCGATAATGTTTTTTTTCACTCCCCCTTTTGTTCGCATGATCACTTTGTCACTTCCACGGCGGGTATAAAAAGTGAAACCCTCTACACTACCCGAAATTTTCAAGATTCCTTTTACGATAGCCATACTGTTAGTGTTTAATGATTAATAATTTTAAATTAACTATTGATGAGTATCTATATACAATTATTATTTTGTTTTTACATTACAAATATATGTAAATGTAAAATAATGAACAAATTATAAAATAAAATCTTTTATTTATTTTGATTTTTTAATTATATTAATTATTTTTTGATACTATTTTCCTCCCACAACTTTAAAACAGGTACATTATGCCACTTACATCAACCTGATCTTTTGAAATTCCGTTGTGCTGAATTCAACAATATTTTACACACTAAAACTCTACTGCATATTAGTTTTAACAAGTCAACTAATTAATTGAATGTCATTTAAATAAATATTTCATAATTCCGTTTTCATAATGACTTTTTATTTATCACTTGTTTTATTAATCTTTTACTACTCTTTTTTCCCGGTTTTAATTGAATCGTTAAATTGTCGATAAAATCTCGTTATGAAGTCCATTACAGTCCATAGCTAAATAAAGATGGACATATAATGGAGAGAATATGGGCTGGATATGGACTGGATATGGACCTATATAAAACCGGAGTAAAAGAATAATAAAAGCATTTCCGAAGCATATGATATTTATTATTGTAAATGTAGGAGGTACGGAAATATTCGGAAAGTCAAGAATGTAAGAGTTCATTTTATTGTAAATCCCCTTTTTCGTTTAAGTATATAGAATATTTGCAGTCAATAAATTACGCAGCAAGAACGAAACACAACTTTCATAAGTTAAATCGATAAAAGTGTGCTTAAAAAAAAGTACAATCCGGATTTTGATGGTACTTATCAGTTGGAAACTTCTACGAATATTAAGGTTCTAAAACGAATAGAATTCATATTCAAACTTTGTCATTTAACTTTATTTTGTATAACTTCATGATCATTTATCCCAAATTAAATAAGAGTTTTCTGTAAAAATGGCAAATGCCGGTTTAAATGAAACCACAGGATTCATACAGGGGATAAAAAATAAAAGACTGGCTAAACTTATTGGACAATTGTTATATTATAAAATTGTTATTCGTTGAATACATATAATCAGACAATAATATTAAAACTATTTAGACTCTATTAAACAGACTGTTAGAAAATATGTGAATTTGCTAAATGTTAATAATTCGACTCAGTGTAAAACAAACACACTTAAAATTTGGTTATAAACAAAATACCATTTATATTTGCATCGTAAAAGCATATTGTGTTTATGACACTGTAGTTGGAAACAAACCTTAAATCATACTGTAAAAATATTTCATATTTCTGTAAGTCATTGGTATATACCAGTGTTAATGTGAACTAATTATTATATTTGATAATATGTTTCACAGGTTAAAGAAATATGACAAAAAAAAATCATATGAAAATAGCCTTCCATCAATTATTGTTTATGTTTTGTTTAACATTCTTCAAACAAAACTCGGTACAAAAAGCATTTAAATTCTTCACGCCAAATCCTTTGAGAACCATACTGGGTATCATGGGTATTCTCAGCTTTCTTTCATTAAATTTTTTTCTTTCAAAAAAGCATCCCCTTCATTTGATACGGGGACTTGCTTGCATCAATATAAGATAACAAATAGCTTTAAAACCAATTATTTATCATCTACAGAATATATACCCGGATATTAAAGGGCAATAAAGTGGGGGATTCAGGTTGATTTAAATTTTCAAAAACATGATTTAACGCAAAATTTGATTTGAAAACTATAAAAACAATCCTTAAATTAAAAACTGTATGACGAATACTACATGACCTTAAATTACATTTTTTGACGATGTATTTCTTTAATTTGTAAAAAAAAAATCACAATCTAATTATTAAATTAAATCTATGAACAAAAAATCATCCAAACGATGTAAAAACCTTGGTTTACATCAAAACAAACTATTTATTAGTTTGTTAAGTACCGTTATTTTTATGTTAATCGGTACGTTATCGGTTTTTGCTGCAAATCCTTTAAAAGGAACAGTTACTGATGAAAAAAGTAACCTTCCGTTAATTGGAGTAAGTGTACTGGTTGAAGGTACAACAAACGGAACCATTACAGATTTTAATGGTAATTTTACGATGGAAGTACCTTCATCAAATTCAGTTATTGTATTATCGTATATTGGGTATATTTCCCAAAAGGTAAATGTGGACGGTCAAACATTTCTAAAAGTAGCTTTGACAGAAGACACTAAAAACCTGGACGAAGTAATTGTAGTTGGATATGGAGTTCAGAAAAAGAGCCTGATTACCGGTGCAATTTCAAGCATAAAAGCCGAAGATATTGCAAATATCAATATATCAAGGGCTGAAGAAGCATTGCAGGGAAGAACTGCAGGTGTTCAGGTAGTACCGGTATCAGGTGCACCAGGAGCCGGGATGAATATCCGTATCAGGGGTGTCAGTTCCAATTCCGGATCAAACCCATTGTATATTGTTGATGGAATTAAAACAGGTGATATTAATTACCTCGATCCTTCCGACATTGCATCCATGGAGGTATTGAAAGATGCTGCCTCATCGGCGATATACGGTTCAGAGGGGGGTAATGGTGTTGTTATTATTACAACAAAAAAAGGGGTAGCAGGTAAAATAGTTATCAGTTATGATTTTCAACACGCATTCACAAGTGCAGTCAACCTTCCTAAATTGATGAATACTTCACAATATGTTCAGTTTATGACAGAAAAAAATGTAAATGGCACCTCAATACTCTCAGCTCCAATAGACCAAACTTATAATACAGATTGGTTAGGTGCACTTTTTACAGGTGGTTATACAACGAAACACCATATTGCATTTTCAGGTGGAAATGAAAAATCAACGTATATTGTTGGACTTAATTATTTCAAAAATGATGGTATTGTTGTAGGAAATAAAGATGTTTTCGAACGATATTCCACCATGTTTAATTCCGACCATCAGATTAAAAAATGGTTAAAAGTAGGACACAACATAGATTATTCTCATTTTACAACTAAAGGGATTAATGAAAACAGCGGAGAGTTTGGAGGAACCATCGGTAGTGCCTTGCAATTGGATCCAACTACACCGGTAGAATTTACAGATCCCAGTAAAATTCCGGCACAAATTAAAGCTGAAATGGCAGATCCAAGGTACATCAATCTTCCAGTTAAGGCACCAAACGGAAACTACTACGGAATCTCACAATATGTAGCAGGTGAAATTATAAATCCATTCGTTTCAATAGCCAATACAAATGGTGTAACTACGAATGACAAATTATTGGGCAATATTTATATGGAATTAACGCCTTTTGCAGGATTTAAATTTACTTCAAGAGTTGGTCTGGAACTTGCTATGACCAATAATCACTTTTGGACAGTACCTTTTTACTATGACGCCACGAACTTAAATACTGCCGGTATTACACACGACAACAACGATGTGTACAACAAATGGACCTGGGAAAACTTTGCAACCTACAATCATAAATTCGGGGATCATAACCTGACACTTCTTGGTGGTATGTCAGCAGAAGATTACACCCACAAAACCATCAATGGCACAGGAAGTCCGATGGAACACCCGTTAGACAATTACGCTCAACTTGAGTTTTCTTCGCACACAAATGATTTGGTTACAGGCTACACACGTGAAATCAAAAAAGAATCCTATTTTGGACGTGTTTCCTATGACTATAAAGGAACCTATTTGCTGGAAGGTTCTTTACGTGAGGATGGTGCAGGCACATCTCAGGTTCCTGCATCCGGTCGTTGGGGTACATTTCCTTCTGCCTCTGCAGGATGGGTTATCTCCAATGAAGATTTTTTCAAAAGAGGAGTGATTACTCAGGCAAAAATCAGAGGGAGTTGGGGTCAAAACGGAAGTTTGAATTCACTCGATGATAATAACTTATTTCAATACAATTCTGTAATTACCGGAATAAATGGTGGAAAACCAATGACGTATACATTATCGGATGGTACAGTGGTAAATGCCTATGAACCTAATGTACTTTCAAACGATAAACTGAAATGGGAAACCAGTGAACAATTGGATCTGGGGATCGATTTGCGTGCGTTTAATGACAAACTAACATTCTCAGCCGATTATTTTGTAAAAACAACAAAAGATTTGATTATACAGGGCATTCCATCCTATTCGAGCGGTAACACTGCTCCACGTACCAATGGAGGTGAAATACGTAATAAAGGTTTTGAATTCGACCTGGGTTTGAGAGATAAGGTTGGTGATTTCCATTATGCGATTAATGCAAACATTTCTCCTATTACCAATGAAGTAACTAAACTGGAACCTGTATTTGGAAAAAGAATTGGTGGTGCAAGTGTAGGTACCGGTTGGGCTAATGTCACCATGTTTGAACCAGGTTATTCAGTCTGGCATTTTTATGGTTACAAAACTCATGGAATTGACCCTGCTACCGGAGATCCTATTTTTGTTAACTTGGCTGGCAAAGATGTATCAGCAGCAGTAATAACTGAAGCAGACAAGCAGGATTTAGGCAGTGCCATTCCAAAATTCACGTATGGTGGTAGTATTCAATTAGAATTTAAGAATTTTGATTTTGGGATGACGCTCAACGGTTCTTCAGGTAATAAAGTTGCGTTGGGATGGATCCGGACAGACAAATTAGCCTCCAACCGACCAACCTATTTCTTTGATGGACGTTGGACAAAACCCGGAGACATTGCTTCAAAACCGGCAGCAAATGCCGATCCTAAAACATATCAGAGTGATCAATATGTTTTTGACGGATCCTACCTGAGAATTCAAACCATTCAATTGGGGTACTCGGTTCCACAAAATATATTAAAAGCAGCGATGATTAAATCGCTTCGACTTTATGTATCGTTGGACAACTTCTTTACGTTTACGTCTTACCCTGGAATGGATCCTCAACCAACTATTGCAAACAATACACCAAATAATGCGGGTGTTGACCGAGGTACCTATCCAAAAGCGAAAGACATTATGCTTGGAGCTTCCATCAACTTTTAATAAATCAAATATTAATAATTATGAAGACAAAATATTATAAACAAATTGCAATTGCATTGGTATCACTTTTATTCCTTGCAGGATGTGCATCGGACTTTCTGGATATTCAACAAAAGGGAGTCACAAAAGTTACAGACTTTTACAAAACCGATGCAGATGCTACCGGTGCTATCATGGGATGTTACAACATGATGAGAGGCCTGCAGGCAAGTAGTTGGACAAGCATGTGGATGACAAAAGAGTCATTATCTGACGATATTTATACCGGTGGACAGAGCTCTAGCGACAGACCTGAATACCAGGAACTCAACACATTCAGTTTTGGTACAACCAATAGCCCGATAACCAATATTTATAAATATCAGTATATGGTTATTTACAGAGCTAACATGATTATCGATAATTTTAAAACTCCGACAGCCTATCAAAAATTAGTGATCGCTGAAGCAAAAGCAATACGGGCATATATGTATTTTGACCTTGCCACGCTTTATGGCAATGTTCCCCTGGTATTGCATGAGTTGTTGCCTACTGAATATGCTCAACCAAATTCTGCTGCAGTTACAAATCCTGATGGTACAATTACTCCAACAGGGCTATATGCACAAATCGAAAAAGATCTGACAGAAGCTATAGCTGACCTGCCGAGAAAAGCTGATTTAAAGGCAGCAAATTCAGACATATCACGGTTTAGTAAAGGTACAGCACAGGCATTTTTAGGAAAAACCCAGCTTTATGAAAAGAAATATTCTGAAGCTGCCATAACCCTGAATGCACTTATTGCTACCGGCGATTATGGTCTTTACCAATTGTCTGAACTTAAAAATAACGACTATACACAATTGTTCCGTACAAGCACTGAATTTGGCAAGGAATCACTTTTCGAAATCAGTTATTCGAGTGCACGAGGAAATGACTGGAATTTTACCGACCTTTTTTCAGATCCATCAAGAACCAATCCTTCGAATATAGTATGGCAACTTTGCGGTCCGCGTGGTGACCAGGGATTCAAGGGTCCTCAGGATTCTGTAGTAGTTAATGGCGTAAAAGTACCAAATTTAAAATTCAAGTCAAGTCAGTCAATAAATGGTGGATGGGGATTTGGTTTACCAACACTCGATTTATGGAATGCTTATAAAAATGCCGGTGATTCAATACGCGTTCAGGCAACAATTTTATCTGAGGCACAGGTGAAAGCTCAAGGTGGCACCATGCTCAGGGTTGGTGAACCAGCAGGCGGAAATATGATATGGGGATGTGCTGGTTTGGTTCGTCTGAAATACACTACCTGGGCTGATGAAACTGCAACACCAGATCAGGTGACAAAGGGAGCAGTACCGGATTTAAATTACGGCACCAATCTGAGAATCATGCGTTATGCAGATGTATTGTTAATGGCAGCTGAAGCAAATTTTCAGGCAGGTGCTAATGGAGTAGCATTAGAACAAATCAATCAGGTTAGAACCAGGGTATTGTTACCTCCTCTTACCTCGTTGTCACTGGCAAATATTAAATTGGAAAGAAGACTTGAACTTTCTTTCGAAGGAAGCCGTTATCAGGACTTAGTTCGTTGGGGTGACGCTGCAACGGTTCTGAAAGATCAGGGAAAATTAGTTCCGACAGGTGCACGGGTTGGTGGTGTTTTACAATATAACAACAATCCTGCTGCAGGATTTAAAGCACCAAAAAACAATATGTTCCCGATTCCATTCAATGAAATTTCCTCGAATCCGAATGTAAAACAGAACCCTGGTTATAATTAATCTTTCGTATAAAAATAAAAATGGTTTTAATTGGTTGAAACCCCGAATAGCCTGGAATCACAATTGGTTGGTTCCGGCTATTCTTTTTACTTTACTTTAAATCAGTCATAAAACGATCATAAACTTACTATTAAAACAGTTTATTGTCGGATACTTTCAAGGAAAACAGATTTTTAAGGCAAATAAGTACATTAAAATAACTATTCTGATCCAGGGAGTCAGGTTTTTGGTATAATTCTCTATCAGGAAATTTTTAAATTTATACTTGTAGAATTATTTATATGAATCATTCAATTTTTATTTCATGAAGGATAAATCATTTCAATATTTAATAGAATTTTTCAACAATTAATAATGTATGGTAATTGCATTAAGGTATAATATAATATAAAAACAGATAAAAATGAGAAAGCAAATATTACTACTGATTTTTGCAGTGATAGCCTTAAATTTACACATCAATGCATTTGAATCAGCTAATTCAACATCCGTAAAATCAGCAAAGCAATATACGACATCAAAAGCCGGGAATTTACGACTGTCGTATGTGGGAGAATCCCGATTTTCCAGCCACTTACAACCCATTGAAGTTGAAACCAGTATTTTTATTAATCCACATAAAAAATTTCAAACAATTTTAGGTATTGGAGGTGCATTAACAGATGCATCGGCTGAAACATTTTATAAAATGCCTGTGACGAAACAAAAGGAATTCATGAAATCGTATTATAATCCGATCGATGGAATTGGTTATACCCTGGCAAGAACATCTATAAACAGCTGTGATTTTTCCAGTGATAGTTACACCTATGTGGAGGATAACGATATTGCTTTAAAATCTTTTACGATTAAACATGATTTAAAATACCGGATTCCCTTTATTAAGAAGGCCATCGTTGAAGCAGGTGGTAAGCTGGTATTATATGTCAGTCCATGGAGTCCGCCTGCATGGATGAAAGATAACAATGATATGTTACATGGTGGAAAATTATTACCAAAATATAATCAGGTTTGGGCGAATTATTTTGTCAAATTTATTCAGGAATATGAAAAGTGCGGGATACCTGTATGGGGATTAACTGTTCAAAATGAGCCTATGGCAAAACAAACCTGGGAATCGTGCATTTTCACAGCCAGTGAAGAAAAGGATTTTGTAAAATATTTTCTGGGGCCAACCCTACATAAATCGGGTATGGAAAGTAAAAAAATTATTGTATGGGATCACAACCGCGATTTAATGGTAGATCGTGCAAATGAAATTTTAGGGGACAAAGATGCTGCAAAATATATTTGGGGAACCGGTTTTCACTGGTATGAAGACTGGAGTGGCGGTACCCAGATGTTCGAGAACATTCAGAGGGTAAATGAATCATTCCCTGATAAGAATTTAATATTCACGGAAGGATGTATCGGTAATTTCAATTTAAAAAACATTTACGACTGGAATAATGGCGAACATTACGGAATGTCAATGATAAATGATTTTAATAACGGAACAGTAGGTTGGACTGACTGGAATATCCTGCTGGATGAACAGGGTGGACCGAATCATGTACAGAATTTTTGTTACGCTCCGGTTCACTACAATACAAAAACGGATGAATTGATCTATAACAGTGAATTTTACTATCTTGGTCATTTTTCTAAATTTATAAAACCGGGAGCAAGACGTATATCAGCTTCAACAAGTAAAAGCACTTTACTTACTACCGCTTTTCAGAATACTGACGGAAAAATTGCAGTAGTAGTTATGAATCAAAATGAGAAGATTAATACTTTTTCTATTTGGATCGATGGCAAATCAATTGAATCATCAGTGCCGGGGAGATCAATTTCGACATTTATGGTTGAATAACTAATTTAGAAGGTTAGTTTATTAAGAAAGGAAGGTGTTATTCAATACCTTCCTTTCCATAATAACCTCAGCCATTCTCCCAGTTTACTTTCCGCCGGATTATTTTGAACTTTCCAAATACGCTCTTTTTTTAGCTCTTCAGGCATAAATTGTTGTTCCACGAAATGATTCTGAAAGTCGTGGGAATATTTATAATCTTTGCCGTAGTTCAGTTCCTTCATAAGTTTGGTAGGAGCATTCCGTAAATGCAAAGGTACCGGTAGGTTTCCCGTTCGTTCCACTAACGCAAGGGCATCATCAATAGCCAGGTATGCAGAGTTGCTTTTTTGAGAAGAAGCAAGATAAATAGTTGCCTGGGCCAGAATAATCCGTCCTTCAGGCCAGCCAATTTTTTGCAGTGCATCAAAGCAGGCATTGGCCAGTAATAAAGCATTAGGATTTGCCAGTCCGATATCCTCGGAGGCTGAGATAACCAACCGGCGTGCAATAAATTTTGGATCCTCCCCACCAGCCACCATACGTGCCAGCCAATAAATGGCGGCATCCGGATCACTACCCCGTATAGACTTGATAAAGGCAGATATAATATCATAGTGCATTTCACCATCCTTATCATATGCAGAAGGGTTTTGTTGTAACCGTTCGGTAACTATTTCATTGGTAAACAACACTTCATCCGAGTCATCCGCATTAACAACCAGTTCGATGATATTCAGCAATTTGCGGGCATCACCACCCGAAAACCGCAACATGGATTCTGTTTCCTGAAATATAATTTTTCTGTGTTTTAATTCGATATCTGTTTTAATCGCATATTCGGCCAACTCCATTAGATCTTCTTTATCTAATGGCTTAAGTACATATACCTGGCATCGTGAGAGAAGTGGAGTAATGACTTCAAACGAAGGGTTCTCGGTAGTTGCGCCGATAAGGGTTACAGTGCCGTTTTCGACAGCTCCCAGCAGTGAATCCTGCTGGGATTTACTGAACCGGTGTATTTCGTCAATAAACAGTATGGGATTTGCCTGAGAAAAGAAACGGTTTGCTTTTGCTTTTTCTATCACTTCACGTACATCCTTCACTCCGGAGCTGACAGCACTCAACGTATAAAACGGACGTTCAAGTTTGTTTGCAATAATCTTAGCAAGAGTTGTCTTCCCTACTCCCGGAGGTCCCCACAATATGAATGAGGCGATATGCCCTGATTCAAGCATCTTGCGCAGGATGGCATTTTCACCAACCAGATGTTTTTGACCGATATAATTATCGAGGGTTTGAGGGCGTAAACGTTCAGCTAAAGGTGGCATTGCGATTTGTTTTATATTAAATGACAAATGTAAGAATAATGTGCCAATAAGACAATATGGTAATGTGATGATGTGGTGATGTGATGATGTGATGATGTGGTGATGTGATAATGTGGTGATGTGATGATGTGGTGATGTGGTGATGTGGTGATGTATGATGTGAGGATGTGAGGATGTGGTGATGTGGTGATGTGATGATGTGAGGATGTATGATGTGAGGATGTATGATGTGAGGATGTGGTGATGTATGATGTGGTGATGAGATGATGTGAGGATGTGGTGATGTATGATGTGGTGATGTGAGGATGTGGTGATGTGGTGATGTGATGATGTGGTGATGTGGTGATGTGAGGATGTGGTGATGTGAGGATGTGGTGATGTGAGGATGTGGTGATGTGGTGATGTATGATGTGATGATGTGAGGATGTGGTGATGTGGTGATGTGGTGAAGTAAAAAATTTATTATTTGAAGTTTTAAGAGAGTTCATCTATTAATGGATCTGCCCTATTGGAAAAAACGAAATAAAAAATACTCATCCTATGAATTAAAGTCATAAGATGAGTACTAGAATGAATCGTATATTTTATTAAGATTATTGATTTTGATTTTACGCTTTCACATAGTGCAATTGAACCAATCCTTTATTATATGATTTAGAACTAATTAGTTTTAGTTTCAGTCCGGGCCTGTCGTTTTTGAATAGGGAAATGCCATTGCCCAACAAAGCAGGCACGATAGAAATATAGAATTCGTCAATCAGGTTGTCGTTCAACAATTCATTGGCTACTTCTGCACCACCGTCTACATATATATTTTTCCCTTTATTACTTTTCAGATCAAGGATAAGTTCTTTCAGGTTTCCGGAATAGAATTTTGTTGAACCAACTGCCGGTCTTGGAGTACGGGTAATAATATAGAGATTTTTATTGCTGTGAGGGTATTCAAGACCCATGGAAAGTACTTTATCATAAGATTTACGCCCAACAATTACTGTATCAACAGTATTTACAAAATCGGTATAACTATAATCCTGATCTTTTTCTTCCACCTGGGATAAAAATTCCAATCCGTTATCAGGAGTTGCAATATAACCATCCAAACTCATGGCTATATAAAGTATTACTTTTCGTTGGGTAGTCATTTTTTCATATGTTATGTTGTTAAAAGCTCGTAAAAGTAATAATAGTTTATAAATTAACAAGCGATTAAATAAAATAATTTAAATAATGTTTTCAACAATCGTAATAAGTGGCATGATACAACTGGGTAAAAATGCAATAAATAGCGCTGACAGCCTAACTATAATCACAAATAAATCCCCTTATTCTTAAACGGAATAAGGGGATAAAATTATATAAAATTGAGTTTTTAATTTTCGATTGGTGGTTCAACCGGGTAATTTTTTGTTTTTTGAACTGGATTTACTTTTTTCTTTTTGCGGGGTACATAGGTTCCCGGTAGAATAACATCAATAAGATGCTTACCAATAAGACCCAGTTTAACAGCACAAACTAAAGCACCGAGACTTAATAAAACAGTTACCCAATTGTACACATTTGGAGTCAATGTGAACAATTGTATGAATGAAATAACCAGAATTGAAGAGCTAAATATAATTTTTGAACGAAGCATAGGTGTTCTCAGAGTTTTAAAACGAGTGATCCCGTCAATTAATCCGGAACAAAATGAAAGTACTAATGATAGTGGGAGACAGAATATGAAGAAGTTTAAAACTGAATGAATTATATTTTCATTAAAATCAGGGAAAATAAAATGAAAAATTATCAATACAGGAGTCAGACCTACAAAAGTTTGGGATAGGTGGATTGCAATTGGGTGAATATCCAGACTCAGAATAAACAACCGGTTTGGTGAAACTTTTTCACGGTATGGTTCAAATACATTCCTTGGCAATCCACAGGCCGGGCAAACATCTCCTAAATCACTTTCTTTCATAACATATCCGCAGGGACGGCAGCGTACTAATTGTTCATCTATCATAACAGGTCTGATTTAATTTTTTTTATGCTACAAATATAAACACAAATTAATAATGGACAATGGATATTGAAGCTTTTTTTGGTATTAAGTTCATTTAGTTGAGTAAGTTGATTGGTTGATTGGTTGATTGGGTTGATTGGTTGATTGGTTGATTGGTTGATTGAGTTGAGAAAGTTGATTGGGTTGAGTAAGTTGATTGAGTTGATTGAGTTGATTGGACTGATGGAGTTGATTAAGTTGATGGGGGTACACGGAACAAAGAACACTAAACACAGAACTCGGACCACAGTACACGAAACGCTAAACGCGGAACACAGAACACGGAACGCAGAACGCAGAACACGGAACACAGAACGCGGAACACAGAACACGGAACACAAAACACAAAACACGTAACGAATCAACCAATCAACTTTCCGGCATAATACCTGCACCATTCTCTCAATCCACATTCTTCACATTTTGGTTTACGGGCCACGCAGATATAACGTCCATGGAGAATCAGCCAGTGATGTGCTTTCGGAATAAGTTTTTTGGGTATATGTTTTATAAGCTCAAGTTCTGTTTGCAACGGGTTTTTAGAGCCGGTGGTAAGTCCAAGCCGCTCAGAAATACGAAATACATGGGTATCCACTGCCATGGCAGGCTTATGGAAGACAACAGATGCAATCACATTTGCCGTTTTACGTCCTACTCCGGGTAATGTTTGTAACATATCAGTATCATCAGGTACTTTTCCGCCAAAATCGGTCACGAGTTTTTTTGCCATTCCTACTAAATGCCTGGCTTTACTATTGGGGTAAGTAACAGAACGAATATATTCAAAAATAACTTCAGGAGTAGTTACAGCCATCACTTCGGGAGTCGGGAAATCGGCTAACAGTGCAGGAGTAATTATATTCACCCGTTTATCTGTACATTGTGCGGAAAGAATAACAGCCACTAAAAGCCCAAATGGATCGGTGTACATTAATTCTGTTTCTGCTATTGGTACATTTTCATTAAACCAGGAGAGAATATTTTTATAACGTTGAGTAGTTGTCATGGTTTGAAGTTTTGCGTTCCGTGTTCTGTGTTCCGTGTTCTGTGTTCTGCGTTTCGTGTTCCGTGTTCCTGTTCTGCGTTCCGTGTTCTGCGTTCCGTGTTCCGTGTTTCGTGTTCCGTGTTTTGTGTTCTGCGTTCCGTGTTCCGTGTTTCGTGTTCCGTGTTCTGCGTTTCGTGTTCCGTGTTCCGTGTTTTGTGTTTTGTGTTCTGTGTTCTGTGTTCTGTGTTCTGTGTTCTGTGTTCTGTGTTCTGCGTTAATCGTTAAGCGTTTCGTATTTCGAGGTCCATATTCTTTGTTCTTTGCTCTTTGCTCTTTGTTCTTTGCTCTTTGCTCTTTGTTCTTTACTCTTTGCTCTATGCTCTTGATTCTTGGTTCTTGGTCCCTGGTTTTAAAAATTCTTTGCAAGAATGCCCTGTCAGAGGATTAGAGCCATTTGGTTATATTTCTGCAAATTTATGGGAAAAGATGTAATAAGCGGGTTCCTTTTTATTATTTTTGCATTTTAAATTTCAATCCGCAAACATACTATCAGTAAGTAAACCTACATGGCACCCAAAAAACCGATTAAAAATATATCAAAACCGGCTTCTGTACCCGAAACGAAGTACCAAAAGCAATCAAAAAAAACGAATGAACCGGGTGTTGGATATAAAATTAAAGCTTTCGTTACTGATGAACGTACACGTTTCATTTTTGGAACAGGAATATTGATTGGTGTAATTTTTCTGCTTATATCCTTTATATCATATTTCTTTTTTGCATATGTCGACCAAAGTAAAATGGATCTTTCATGGCATGAATTGCAACTCATGCGCTCTGATATTAAAAACTGGGGATCGGTATCCGGAGCTATCCTGGCAGACTCTCTCATCAGACATGGATTTGGGATAGCTTCATTTGCCATCCTTTATTTTGGAACTGTATTAGGCCTTCGCTTTATGAAAGTGAGAATAGCATCACTCTGGAAGGCATTTTTTCACGCGTCTTTTTGGTTAGTGTGGTTATCTGTTACTCTCGGAATTGCATTGATCCCATTTTACAACATGTATACTTTTTCATTTTCTCCGGGTGGCGAACAGGGTGATGAAACAAGTAAATGGTTGATTTCATACGTAGGTATACCCGGAACGATCATGATACTGATCGGATCTTTTCTGATGTACTGTATCATTTCATCAAAGGCTACAATTCCTTTTCTGAAGCGGTTGTTTTCACGTAACCCAAAATTAGTTGAGGTAGTTGAACCTGAATTTATTGTAAATGAAGAAATGACAGAATCATCTGTTGCAGTGGGTACAGAAATTATTCCCGAAGACTGGATAACGAAGGGAAATCAAAGTGATGAAGAGTTAATCATTGAAACCCCTGAAATTGATGAAGTTCCATTTGAAATTGAGCAACCTGTAATAAAAGAAGAGAATAAACCCATCGATTTAATCGATTCCGGAATTACAGATACTGATAATGAAGATCCTTTTTATAATGTAGCCAAGTTAGGAAAGTACGATCCTACACTTGACCTGTCGCATTATAATCCACCTACTCTCGATTTATTAAAGGTTTATGGCACCGATAATGATACACAGATAGATATGGTGGAACAAAACGCTAATAAAAACCGGATTATTACCACACTGCAAAATTATGGCATCGAAATTGAAACCATCAAGGCAACTGTTGGTCCTACCATCACATTGTATGAAATAGTTCCGAAAGCCGGTGTTCGTATTTCCAAAATACGTAACCTGGAATATGACATCATGCTCAGCCTGGCAGCAACAGGTATTCGTATTATTGCCCCAATACCCGGGAAAGGAACCATCGGTATTGAAGTTCCGAACAGCGATCCTCAGGTAGTATCCATGCATTCGATCATAGCATCAAAAAAATTCCAGGAATCTAAGTTTGAACTTCCTGTAGCCTTTGGGCGAACCATCACCAATGAGATCTTTATGGTAGATCTTGCCAAAATGCCCCACCTACTTGTGGCAGGAGCAACCGGGCAAGGAAAATCGGTTGGTTTAAATGCTATTATCACTTCTCTTCTCTATAAAAAGCATCCTTCTCAATTAAAGTTGGTACTGGTTGATCCAAAAAAAGTCGAATTTAACATATATGGTGATATTGAGAAACATTTCCTGGCAAAATTACCTGATGGTGATGATGCCATTATTACCGACACCAGCAAGGTGGTTGAAACACTTAATTCGCTTTGTAAGGAAATGGATGACCGGTACGATTTGCTCAAAAAAGCACATGTACGTAATTTAAAAGAATACAACGAAAAATTCACCAACCGCCATCTAAACCCGGATAAAGGACATAGATTTTTGCCCTACATAGTTGTCATTGTGGATGAGTTTGGTGATTTGATCATGACTGCCGGTAAAGAAGTTGAAATGCCGATTGCCAGAATTGCACAGTTAGCTCGTGCAGTCGGGATTCATATGATTATTGCCACACAACGTCCTTCGGTTAATATTATAACAGGTGTTATTAAAGCCAATTTTCCTGCACGTGTTGCGTTCAGGGTATCGTCAATGATTGATTCACGAACGATTCTTGATTCTCCCGGTGCAAACCAACTGGTAGGCCGGGGAGATATGCTTTTCTCGCAGGGAAATGATTTAGTACGTGTGCAGTGTGCTTTTGTTGATACACCCGAGGTAGAGAATATTGTACATCATATCAGCAAGCAACAGGCTTATCCAACCGCATTCTATTTACCTGAATATGTTCGTCCTGACGGTGATGGAATCGATTCAAGTTCGGTGGACATGACAAAACGTGATCCTTTGTTTGAAGAAGCTGCCCATTTAATAGTAGCCAATCAACAAGGTTCTACCTCATTAATTCAACGTAAGTTTTCTATCGGATATAATAGGGCCGGAAGAATTGTCGATCAACTTGAAGTAGCCGGAATCATAGGTCCGTTTGAAGGCAGCAAAGCCCGTCAGGTGTTGGTACTTGACAGCAATCATCTCGAACAGATATTGAACCGGATTAAATAATACCATTTGTTTGAAGTTTGGAGTTTTGGGTTTGAAGGTCGTATTCTGGCACAGTCCTTGCACATTGAATAACAAATAAAAATAATAAACAAGATAATGAAAAATAAACTGATTTTTTCTTTTGCGCTAATTCTTTTTACTGTTCAGGGAATTTGTGCCCAGAATAATGTACAGGCAGAAAAAGTAATTACCGATGTGCTGTCGCAAGCTAAAACAAATGCCATACGTACAAATTTCAAACTGACCATCAGCGATAAGAAAGATCCACAATCAATGATATCAACAGGAATTTTTACTTTAAAGGGAAATAAATTTGTGTTAGAGATGGATGCTATGAAAGCCTGGTATGATGGTAAAACTCAATGGGCATATGTTTCACAGAGCAATGAGGTTTCGATTACCGAGCCAACGGTTAAAGAACTATCAGAAACAAATCCAATGGCCATTTTGTCAGGCTATAAATCAAAATGTCTGATTCGGTTTTCAACTAAAGTAAAATCTGCTCAAAATTATTGTATTGAAATGATTCCGAAAATCAAAAATAATGATATTTTAAAAATTGATGTTCAGATAAATAAATCCAATGGAAATCTGATTTTAATCAAATTACAAAATAAGAATGGTAGCTCCACCCTACTCACCCTGAGTAATTTTCAAAAAGGGATCAATGCACCAGATAATATTTTCATTTTCAATTCTTCAAAATTTAAAGGCGTTTCTGTAAATGATTTGAGATAAAGTAATTATTTTCCAGATAACCTATCCAATAAACATATAGAATTTATTAATAAGGCTATAGTATTCAATTAAAAAAAAACTCAAAACCTTTTAATTCAGAATTTGTTAGTCAGGTAAATTCTAAATAAAAAATCCATAATAATATATGAACGAAAAAGTACGATGCCTTATCATAGGTTCAGGTCCTGCAGGTTTCACAGCCGCCATTTATGCTTCCCGCGCCAATCTCTCCCCTGTATTATATGAAGGAATGGAGCCTGGCGGACAATTGACTACTACCACAGAGGTTGAAAATTTCCCGGGTTATCCAGCCGGAATAACCGGACCGGAATTAATGGTAGATCTTAAGAAACAAGCGGAACGATTCGGTGCCGATATTCGTTTTGGCACCGCAACATCAACCGATTTAACTTCTTCACCTTATAAAGTAACCATCGATGGTGAAAAAATTATTGAAGCGGAAACAATTATTATTTCAACAGGAGCCACCGCCAAATACCTTGGATTGCCTGACGAACAAAAATATGCCGGTTCAGGCGTCTCAGCTTGTGCAACCTGTGATGGGTTCTTTTACCGCAAACTGACGGTAGCTGTTGTGGGTGGTGGTGACACAGCCTGTGAAGAAGCTTCGTATCTGGCAGGACTGGCATCAAAAGTATATATTATTGTTCGTAAAAAGGAATTGCGTGCTTCTAAAATCATGCAGGAACGAGTGATGAAAAACCCTAAAATTGAAATACTTTTTGAACATGAAACCCTTGGGCTGACAGGCGAAGGTGTTGTTCAGGGTGCTAATCTGGTTAAGCACAAAGGGCAACCGAATGAAGAATTAGTACATATCGACATAGATGGTTTCTTTTTAGCTATCGGGCATACACCAAACTCCGGAATTTTCAAACCCTGGATTAACACAGATGAAGTAGGTTACATAAAAACTATTCCAGGCACTCCCTTAACTAACCTTCCCGGCATATTCGCATCGGGGGATGTTGCCGATCCACATTACCGCCAGGCTATAACGGCAGCAGGTACCGGTTGTCAGGCTGCCATTGAAGCTGAACGTTATTTATCTGAAAAAGGATTATAAAAAAAACCTGTTCTTAAACATTCTTGAGGTAATATTACAGTCAGTATTCTGCTTCAATATTTCCATTCAGGAATTAAGAACACAAAAGTGATGGTATTTTCTTTTTAAAGAAATACCATCACTTTCGTATTTTTAGACCTTTAGGCAGTTTTATACTTTCAATTGTAGCAGTTTTTTTGTACTTTTGTGCATTAATCCATAAATTGAAATTATGCAACCAAATATCTTCAAGGCTTCTATGTTGAATGGAATCATTATGGGCGTTATTTTCTCGGTAAATTTTTTGTTCTCCGTATCCAAAGTAACACTCTTAATCACGTTGACAAATTTATTGGCAGTTCTTATTGTTGTTTTAATTTACAGGTTATCAGTCAAATTCAGGGACACGGAATGCGAAGGTTTTATTTCTTACAGGAAAGCTTTCTTTTATATCTTATATTCATTCTTTTTTGCCGCTCTTATTTCTTCGGTCGTAAAATACATCTATTTTCAATATATTAATCCATCCTATCTTGAAACAATGTTTCAGGAAACCATGAAAATGTTTTCTTCCCTGAAATATCCAATTAATGATGCCACTGAAGAACAAACCAGGAAAATGTTGAAACCAGCAAGTTACACATTAATATACATTTGGGTAAATATATTTATGGGTCTGATTGTTGGTTTAATTATGGCTGCCTTCATTAAAAAAGAAAAAAGTATTTTTAAAGAATAGAATATTGTCTAATTTCCTGTCTTAATCAAATAACTTGCAACGAAAAATATGGATATTTCAATAATTGTACCTTTATACAACGAAGAAGAATCGCTTCCTAAACTATTTGAGTGGATCGAAAGGGTTATGAACGATCATAACTACACCTTTGAAGTCATCTTTGTTAATGATGGCAGTTCAGATAAATCATGGGAGGTGATTGAATCACTTCAATTGAAATCACAAAATGTCAGGGGAATAAAATTCAGGCATAATTATGGAAAATCTCCGGCTTTGTATTGCGGATTTAGGGCAGCTAAAGGGGATGTAGTTATAACCATGGATGCAGATTTACAGGACAGCCCGGATGAAATTCCTGAATTGTTTTCGATGATAAAAATTGACAATTATGATTTAGTATCCGGTTGGAAGAAAAAACGTTATGATTCTACATTCACGAAAAATATACCATCGAAATTATACAATGCAACTGCCCGCAAAGTTACAGGGTTAAAGCTTCATGATATGAATTGCGGTTTAAAAGCATACCGTAATGAAGTCGTAAAAAACATCGAAGTATTTGGTGAAATGCACCGTTATATCCCATTTTTAGCTAAAATTGCGGGGTTTACTAATATAGGTGAAAAAGTTGTTGAGCATAGAAAACGCCAGTTTGGTGAAACAAAATTTGGTTTGAATCGTTTTGTAAACGGCTACCTGGATCTAATGACATTATGGTTCCTATCCAGATTCGGAAAGAAGCCAATGCACTTATTCGGATTATTTGGAAGTGTCATGTTTTTACTTGGTTTTTTTGCGGTTCTTGTAGTTGGTATCAATAAATTGATAGCCATAGTGGAAAATGTCAAAGCACCTCTTGTCACCGAAAGTCCGTATTTTTATTTATCCATGCTGGCAATGGTTTTAGGAACTCAGTTGTTTTTATCAGGTTTTATTGCAGAATTAGTTACCAGAAATTCAACTGAACGGAATAATTACCAGATTGAGAAAGAAATTTAAAATACAAATTACACGAATTAAATCGAATTACACGGATTAAATCGAATTACACGAATTGAAGTAGTCTGATTTAATTAATAAAAAGGCATATTAGAATTTACATCCTAAGAGCTTACATATCAATATCTTTATTTAAGTATCTATTTTATAATAAGTTATTATGTGGTTGAAAAATTCGTGTAATTCGTTTTAATTTGTTTTTATTCGTATAATTCGTATTTTATGAAACAGCTTCTATTAGTCGGATTTGGAGGATTTATCGGAAGTATAGCCCGTTTTTATGTTTCAAAATTAAACTTACACTGGAATTTGTTATCAATTCCTTTGGGCACATTGACAGTGAATGTACTGGGTAGTTTCTTAATAGGTTTTATAGTTGGTGTTTCAGCTAAAAGCGAGATAATTTCACCTGCCTTACGTCTGTTCTTAATGGTGGGAATTTGCGGAGGTTTTACCACTTTTTCATCTTTCACATTAGAAAATTTTACTTTAATGCAAAACGGACAATTTGCTTCCGTTTTAATCTATACAGGTTGTAGTATTTTTCTAGGGTTTCTGGCAGTTTATTCAGGTTATATCATTTCAAATTTATTATAATATGAATACCAATGAAAACAGCATGTTGAAAATATATGCCAGCAGTTCTGACAAACTGGGTTTTGACCTTTTATATGAAAAATTAGTCGTATTGGCAAAAGTGAAAGGGATTAACGGAGTAACAGTATATCGTGGGATAATGGGCTATGGTTTAAGCAGTACAAATATCAGCTCAAACCGTTTTTGGGAATTAACCGAAAAGCTACCGGTAGTGATTGAAATGATTGATAAAACCGAAGTGTTGGAAGCATTTTACAAATCGGTTGAAAATGAGTTAAAAACAATTCCGAAAGGCTGTCTAGTCACAATGCATCCCATAGATATTAAACTTCAAAAAACAGGTAATAAAAAATAGTCTGAGTTTATTCAGCTTGATCAATGGAAATAATAGACCTTTTTAAAATAATATTACCCGCTTTAATCGTACTTTTGACAGCATACTTGTTGATCAATAAATTTCTGCGTAATGAAGAAAAAAGACGAAATTTTGAATTGCGTAAAGAAGGTACTGCCATTATAACTCCAATTCGTCTCAGGGCGTACGAAAGATTAATACTGGTTTTGGAACGAACAACCCCTGCCACATTGATTGTTTCTGTAGCTAAACCGGAGATGACTAACATGGAACTGCACACCCAATTATTATCCGGTATCAGGCAGGAATTCTCGCATAATCTGTCACAACAGATATATGTCAGCAATGAAATCTGGAGTAGTATCCGTGCATCCCAGGAAAGTTTACTTCGACTTGTAAACACCTGTGCTGCCCAGTGCAATCCGTCCAATACGGCATCCGAACTGGCCGAACGAATTATTCAGGTTTATAATGTAAGTGATCAAACGCCTACAGAAGTAGCAATTGAAATGCTTAAAAAAGAAGTCCGTTTATACTTTTAGAAAATAGTTGTATATTTTTTATCCATGCTAAGATTTTAAATAAGATTAATCCGAATATTCATTCAATGAAAAAAATTATATTCATAGTACTTACGTTTTCAATTTTATTGAATTTTTCATGTGCAACCGATGACACCTGTATTCAAACCAAATACGTAAAATTGACGGTGAATTTTTATCTGGCTAATCCAACTGATACGATTATTTCAAACAGAATAAAAGTAATGTCAGTTGATAGTCTGTCAGTACAGGGATTAAGGTTTGACAGCATTACCGGGCTCTATCAGCTGGTAGATTCAATCTTATACAACAATCAAAAAAGGGTATCTACAATTGATTTACCGTTAAATAATCAAATAAATATAAAACGGTCAACTTTCAAAATCAGATTTAATACGATAGTCGACACAATGACTGTTTTTCATTCAAATATAAATGATTATTTGTCTTTGGAATGTGGTTGTATCATAACACATGCCATTGATACAGTTATCACCACCAATCATTTCATTGACTCTGCCAGAATAAATATTCACGATGTAAACACCATTAATGCCGAGAATATTCGTTTATATTTTGACTCTGCAAAAATTAAAATTAATAAATCAACTACCATCAATGCGAATAATATTCGTTTACATAAGTAGTTTCCTTCTTTGCCTGTCCATTAACACGGCAGTTGCACAGAAGAAGAAACAAATTGCCATACCAACGGATACTATCCCCTGGGTGAATGGATTTACGGTGCAGGTAGATGTAGCTTCCCTGGTATCATCATCTTTAATGAATAACGGCATTTATTCCAGCGAAGGCGGTATTCAATTAGACCTGAAACATAAGTTTTTCCCAACCTATGAGATTGGTGCAGCAGGTGCTTCTAAAGTATCAGCTGATAACATTAATTTTAAGACGAATGGATTCTTTCAAAGAATAGGGGTAGATTTTAACCTGAGAAAAAAGAAACCTGATTCTAAACCTACAAACAATCTTTTTGTTGCAGGCTTACGATTGGGAGCCAGCAATTTTAATTATAATGTAACCAATGTTACTATTCCTGAAAATTACTGGAATGCTTCAACCACATTTGATTACCCGTCGCAAAACACAACCAGGATATGGTATGAAATTGTGATTGGAGTACAAGTGGAAGTTATACATAATTTCTATATGGGTTGGAATATCCGGAATAAGAATTTAATAAGTAAAGAGGTATTGGGACAGGTGTCACCATGGTATATACCCGGATTCGGCCTAAACAACGGAGCAAACTGGGGGTTTAATTACACATTGGGATATCATTTCTGGCCTCAAAAGAAAATGTTGAAAAACAGGAAAGTTTTTCCATTGACAAAAAAATAAACAACTTAATATAAACTCACTTTAATAACCTATGAATTCAATTCAAATTTTAAACCGGGCAGCAGACAACATCAGAATACTGGCTGCCTCTGCTGTAGAAAAAGCAAAATCAGGTCATCCTGGTGGAGCTATGGGTGGAGCAGATTATATCAATGTACTGTATTCGGAATTTTTAGAATATGATCCTAAAAATCCATCATGGATAGGACGTGACCGTATGTTCCTTGACCCGGGACACATGTCACCTATGTTATATTCCGTACTTGCCTGTACTGGTAAATATACGATGGAAGAACTGGGTCAGTTCCGTCAATGGGGAAGCCCTACTCCCGGTCATCCGGAAGTTGATATTATGCGTGGGGTTGAAAATACATCTGGTCCACTTGGACAGGGTCACACATATGCTGTAGGTGCTGCCATAGCTGCTAAATTTCTGAAGGCACGTTTCGGCGACATCATGAGTCAGACAATTTATACTTTTATATCCGATGGTGGAGTACAGGAAGAAATTTCACAGGGCGCAGGCCGTATTGCCGGTTATCTTGGATTGGACAACCTGATCATGTTTTATGATTCAAATGACATACAACTTTCAACAGAGACTAAGTCGGTAACGAGCGAAAATACAGCCCAGAAATACATGGCATGGGGTTGGAATGTGATTGAGATAAACGGAAATGATGCTATTGAAATTCGCACGGCATTAAAAGAAGCCAAATCAGAATTGCACAAACCAACTATTATTATTGGTAAAACCATTATGGGTAAAGGTGCTTTGAAAGCCGATGGCACAAGCTTTGAGCGTCAGTGTGCCACACATGGCATGCCGCTTAGCGAAGGAGGAGCTTCGTATCCTGAAAGCATCAAAAATCTGGGTGGTAATCCTGAAAATCCATTTGTTATTTTCGAAGAAACGAAAGCCTTGTATTCAAAACGGGCTGATGAATTGAAAGCGATAGTAGAAAAAAAGCAAGCTATTAAATCTATCTGGGATCAGGAGAATCCTGAACTGTCAAAGAAACTTGATTTTTTCTTCTCAGGAAAAACAAATGTTAACTGGGATGCCATTGTACAAAAGGCAAATCAATCAACCCGTGCCGCTTCAGCAACAGTTTTGGGCGAATTGGCAAAACAGGTTGAAAATATGGTGGTAGCCAGCGCTGATCTATCGAATTCCGACAAAACAGATGGTTTCCTCAAGAACACAAAAGCATTTTCAAAAAATGATTTTTCAGGAGCCTTTTTACAAGCCGGTGTATCTGAATTGACGATGGCTGCTGTAAGTATTGGTATGAGTCTGCATGGTGGAATTATTCCTGCCTGTGCCACCTTTTTTGTCTTTTCTGATTATATGAAACCTGCTGTTCGTATGGCTGCCCTGATGGAACAACCGGTTAAATTCATCTGGTCGCATGACGCATTCCGTGTAGGTGAAGATGGACCAACTCACGAACCTGTTGAACAGGAAGCTCAAATCCGCTTGTTGGAAAAACTCAAAAACCATAAGGGTCATAACTCCATGTTGGTATTACGTCCTGCTGATGTGGAAGAAGGAACAGTTGCATGGAAAATGGCTATTGAAAATACTCAGACTCCAACTGGATTAATCCTTTCCCGTCAAAATATTGCTGATCTTCCTACCACATCAACCCGCAAAATTGATGCTGTACAAGTTCAAAAAGGTGCTTATATTGTTGAAAGTGACGAAAATTATGATGTTATCCTTGTTGCTTCAGGTTCTGAAGTTTCGACTCTGTATGAAGGAGCTGTTCTCTTACGTGCTGATGGTGTAAAGATCAGGTTGGTGTCTGCACCTTCAGAAGGTTTATTCCGTAGCCAGTCATCCGAATATCAGGAAAGTGTACTGCCAAAAAATGCTAAGATTTTCGGACTTACTGCCGGACTGCCAGTCAATTTATTAGGGTTGGTAGGTGCTAATGGTAAGATATTCGGACTTGAATCGTTTGGATTCTCAGCTCCCTATAAAGTTCTTGACGAAAAATTAGGTTTCACCGGAAAGAATGTGTACGATCAGGTAAAAGCAATGTTATAATAAAACATCAACAATTATCAATTTGAAGACCATAAGAAAGAAGATTTGTCCTAAAAATGGACAAATCTTCTCATTTTTTCTTTATCTTCTGTAATTTATTCAATTTCAAAATCATTTTTTACTTACATTTACTTTTTCCAGTTTAATTGATGGATCTTTTTTCAATAATAATCATAGGTATTGGTTTGTCCATGGATTGCTTTGCAGTTTCAATCAGTAAAGGTATCCATGCAAAGAAACTTTTCTTTTGGCTGACATTTAGAATGGCCTTACTTTTCGGATTATCCCAGGCTGTTATGCCATTAATCGGATTTGAACTAGGAGCAGGATATGCTGTCTACATGAAAACGATTGATCATTGGGTAGCCTTTGGATTATTAACACTCATAGGTGGCAAAATGGTCATCGAAGGCTTTAAACCAATTGATCCCGATTCGGACAAAGTAACAAATCCATTTGCCTGGGCCTCTCTTTTATCACTGTCCCTGGCAACGAGCATTGATGCCTTTGCTACAGGCATTGTATTTATACCTTACCATGACATCATCTGGAAAGCAATTGTGGTTATTGGTCTGACAAGTTTTATTTTTACATTTTTTGGGATGTATATTGGAGTTCATTTTGGTAAACGGTTTCATTTAAAAGTCGAAATGATTGGAGGCTTTATATTAATTGGGATTGGTTTAAAAATTCTGATAGAGCATCTTAGCTTTTGAGATTTAATTCAACATTCATACTAAATTAATTTCTTCATGTTTTTATGACATTAAAAAAAATAGTTCTTACAATTTTATTGTTTTCAACAATTTCGGCCTTCGCACAAGAACCTGCAACAAAAATAAAATTTTATGGTTTTATAGGCAATGATTTCTTTTACAATTCCCGCCAGAATAAAGATATGGTCGATGGAGTTATCCAGCTCTTTCCGTTACCGGCCGATTTAGTTGCCGGAGCTGATAAAAACAAAGTCCCGCAAGCTGAAATGCTCAGTATAAATACCCGTTTAGGAATTGATATTTCAGGGGCCCCGATTTTAGGAGCTAAAACTTCAGGGAAAGTAGAAGCCGATTTTGACGGTTTTGGCACCTCCTATTATGTGTTTCGCATCCGGCAGGCTTTTATGAAATTAAACTGGACAAAAACAGAGTTATTGATTGGACAAACATGGCATCCATTATTTGGGAATGTCGCTCCGAACACCTTATCGGCAAATGGTGGCGCACCGTTTCAACCGTTTAACCGCAGTCCACAGGTCAGAATAAAACAAAACCTTTGTTCTTCTCTCTCATTGACAGCCGCTCTTTTATACGAAATGCAATATACTTCTTCAGGTCCTGTTGGTTTTGGAAGTGTGTATATGAAAAATGCTATTTCACCGGATGTTTTTCTGGGAGCTGAATATAAAACTACTCACTGGACAAACGGCTTAGGTATAGATTATAAGACAATTGCACCTGATGCAAATAAAATTTCTTCAGTAAGTGCTGCAGCTTATTCACAATATGCCAATTCAAAATTTCTGTTGAAGGGCAAAGTTATCTATGGTCAAAATCTAAGCGACCAGCTTATGTTGGGCGGATATGGAGTCAGTAAATATGCCGCCGATTCAACTACTGTACTTTCGTATACCAATTTTAACAATGTCAGTACATGGATAAATGCAGTGTACGGCACTAAATTTCAGGTCGGTCTTCTCTTGGGAATATCACAAAATTTGGGTACAAGTGAATTACTGGATATCAAAAAAGATAAAAAGTTCGTAACTTACGGGTATGGATTTTATGATGTAAACAACAATTCTCAGCAACAGGTTATTGACCGGTTATATCGAATTGCACCACAGGTTTGTTATAATTTATCTAATTTAAGATTCGGAATTGAATATGATTTTACAACAGCTACTTATGGTAACATCCAACGTAATGGCAGTGTATTAAACCCATACTCAGTTAATAACAACCGAATTCTTGTTTCTGTAAATTATTTATTTTAAGCCGGATAAGAATCAACAAAAAAGCGTCAGAACTACATTTGTTGTTCTGACGCTTTTTTTTGATTTTTTTAAATTTCTTTCATCAAAAAGCGGCCACTTCTCCTGGTTCGCTGAGTCAACAAAATCGTCCTTCCATCAGTTGTTTTGTGTACAATTTCGTCAGTAATTCCACGGATTGTAAGCAATTCCAGGCCATCATTGTAAGTTACCTTAAAGTCGTTTCCAAGTTCGTCAAGTGCACCTGCCAGGTAACGTGAATGATCAACACACACCGAAATACTGATAGCCGAACTTTGAATCATCGCTACTTTGAGCCTGTGTTTATTCATGACCGCAAAAGCTTTCGACAAACTTTCTTCCAGTACAAATGAAAAATCACGTGGCCGGACTGTTATCAGTACCTGATTTTTACGAATAATCAATACCGGAACAGTTATGGGTTTATCGATAGTAGCTTTGATTACCGAACCTGCATCACCCGGACTTCCAAATGGGCGAACATAAAGCGGAATCTTTTTATTCTCGAGGGGCTTAATGGTTTTTGGATGAATAATCTGTGCACCACTGTATGCAAGTTCCACCGCATCCAGGTAAGTAAGTTCGGGGATATGAACTGTATCTTCAAATAAACGCGGATCGGCATTCAAAATACCGGGCACATCTTTCCATATAGTCACGCTTTCGGCATTTAGAAGGTTACCTACTACTGCCGCCGAATAATCGGATCCTTCACGCCCCAGGGTCGTTGGATCACCTTTAATATTGGCTCCTATAAACCCCTGCCCTATATAAATACGGTTCTTACTGAAATCTGCTGCTACTTGAAGCCTGAACTGCGATTCATCCATACGTACGTTTGCTTCCCTGAAATTGCTGTCGGTAACGATCAACCCACGCAAGTCAAGCCAGGCATTCTCTATTCCCGTTTCCGACAAATAGGATGATACAATCCGGGTTGATATTATTTCACCATACGATACCAACCGGTCATACCATCGGTCATAATCATCCCCCACTCCTCTGTAAATGATATCTTTTAATTCAGCAAAATATGGATCAATGGCTGCTTTCCCCACTTCAGGATGAACGAACAGTTCATCTATAATTTCGTAGTGGAAATTTTCAACCTCTGCCAGTTTATTCAACGAAGCCTGATGATCGGCTTTCATGAAATAATCAAGTACTATTTCCATGGCATTGGTTGTCTTCCCCATAGCTGATACCACTATAAACAGCTTATCGTTTACCCCGGAGACTATCCGGTATATGTTTCTGATTCCTTCTGCCGAACGCACTGATGCGCCTCCGAATTTATATACCTGCATATTCGTTAATTAGTTCTGTGTTCTGTGTTCTGTGTTCCGTGTTCTGCGTTCTGTGTTCCGTGTTCCGTGTTCTGTGTTCTGTGTTCCGTGTTCCGTGTTCCGTGTTCCGTGTTCTGTGTTCCGTGTTCCGTGTTCCGTGTTCTGTGTTCAGCGTTCTGCGTTCTGCGTTCCGCGTTTGAAGTTTGAGGTTTGAGGTTTGAAGTTTGAAGTACAATGGTACAATGCTTTATTTGATGTTTTATATTCAATATATCAAGCCTATAAATCAACCCAATCAACTCAATCAACTAATTAACCCAATCACCACATCACCACATCATCACATCACCACATCACCACATCATCACATCATCACATCACCACATCACCACATCACCACATCACCACATCATCACATCACCACATTATCACATCACCACATCACCACATCACCACATCAATCCACAACCTTCACTCCAATCAGCTTATCGTACCGTTCACCAAACGCACGGTGATAGACATAAATTGTATATTCATTTTTTGTTTGCCAATAGCTGCCATCTACCCGTTCAGGGGATGCTTTTTTCTCACCTTTTGGAACAAACCAGTACTGATAATTATAACCTCCCTGTTTCAACAATACTGTTTGCACATAGCTTTCCGTTTTCCCATCATATTTTAATCTGACTGCATCGTTCATTTCGTTGTAATTAAATTCACCCCCCAGATACAATTGTCCATCAAAGAATGGTTGTTTTGCAGGCAGGTTAAAATGAACCGACATATAATCGGCTTCGGTATTATCATCCTGGGCATTCTGCATATTGACAATAAATTTTCCATTTACATCCTGATCATAAAGATATGATTTTGATGTTTGTATCTTATTATCGTACAAAAAAGCATCATAGTATGGTCTGGTGAAACGAATCGTAGAAACACCTTCACCTGCAGCATAAACCGATGAAATATCAAACCGGTGATATTCGTTTCCACCATCAAAAATCAGCCCTTTATTGTTAATATAACTCAGGCTTGAACTGGTAAAATAAGTCGGTTGAAGGTCGGTTATCTGATTATCTATGCGGTTATTTTGTCTGACAACCACTTTCAACTCAGTTGACACTTCACGAACTGCATATCCGTTTAATGCCACTTCAAAGTCAAGTTGTTGCAATCGTCCACTGAGTTCTGTATCAGTATTTCCCCTGACAGTAGCCGAAATGCCAATATGTGGCTCAACGATGGAGAAACAGGCTTGTGCGATCGGATTATCCATCATATTATCTTCATAAATAATCGCGACATAATTTCCTGATATTTTAAATCCCATATCATTAGTTGGCAACTGAAATGAATAGTGTGTATACAGGTATGTCGTATTCAATGATGTGGCATAATCGGTTATATTCGCTGTAGTATAACCACTCAGATATTCGTTTGTATTCAGACCGGATGGAGTCCAGTCGGCATTGCAGTGAATTACTTTATAACTATATGAATGTGCCTCCCGTGACATTTCATCAAAACTAACCTGTAAGACATTCGAACTGTTAAGTTCGATGATCGGCAAACCAAGTTTCACACCTACCACACCGATTTGCAGGGTTTTAATATTTTGTTGAAATATTTGCGTTCTGTAAGGAGTCTGTGCTGATAATGTCAGACAAAGCATTGAGGCGAAAAGCAAAATTTTTTTCTTCATGGAGTTTTTACTTATGAAAATATTATTTCATATTTTCTGCTGCAAAAATAAAGAATTTAACGCATATAACAGTCAGACCATGGATAAATTATTCCTACAAAATCTGCATATCTATTTTTCATACAATTTTTTATACTTAATTCATTAACAAAGCTATTTAAGATAACGAAGAAATAAGTATATTTGCCGTTGAATAAAAACGATAAAAATCGGTGCATAAAAGGAAGTATAATCAAAAATAACAAGTAATGGAAAATGAAATTACAGATTTAAAAAACTACAAACTTAGTTTTCATGGTCAGGGGAAAAAATATTTTGGAATTCTCCTAAAAAACTGGCTTTTAACATTAATAACTCTGGGCATATACTATCCCTGGGCAAAAGTAAAAAATCTTCAATTCATATATGGTTCTACTGCCCTCAATAAAGAACATTTCGCATTTCACGGAACCGGTAGAGAGATGTTTGTCGGGTTATTAAAAACCATTTTCATTTTTGGTCTTATTTATGCGATGGCATTTTTATTCGTTTATTTAGAAATGCCTGTTCTAGGCAGTGTATTTTTTTATTTTACTTTTATTGCTGCTGTTCCTTTAGCTATTCATGGTTCATACAGGTACCGGTTTTCACGAACTTCATGGCGCGGTATTCGCTTTGGATACAGAGGTGATCGTACAGAATTATTTTCAACATACTTCAAATGGATATTCTTTACCATTATTACATTGGGTGTATATGGTGCATGGATGAAAATAAAATTAAGAGGATATTTGTTGAGTAATGTGCGTGCCGGAAATATTGAATTCAGTTATAAAGGTGCCGGGAAAGATTTTTTCATTTTGAATCTGAAAGATTTCTTTTTAAGCCTGGTCACTTTAGGTGTCTATTCGTTTTGGTGGCAACGTGACCTGTTTGCCTATTACGTCAACAACCTTACTTTTAGTAAAGAAGGTCAACAAATCAGATTAAAATCAATTGCCACCGGGGGTGATTTTTTCAAATTAATTTCTGTCAACGTGCTCCTTTTTATATTCACTCTTGGTTTTGGATATGCCTGGGTTGCAACCCGTACAATGACATTTGTGACTAAAAACATTAAACTTACCGGTGATATCGATCTTGATACCATTACTCAAACAGAAGACGATTACAATGATGCTACGGGTGATGACATGTCTGATTTTCTTGATATCGATTTCATCATTTAATGAATCATATAGCACTTTAGTAATTTGAACAATTTTATGTCTTGTTCTTTTCTTGTTGAAACCACACCTCTCCCCCTGCCCTCTTTAAAGGGCAGGAGTATTGAACCGAGGAAGGATTAAATTTTATATTAAAAGTAATAGCACACTATTTATTTCCGATTACCTGTTCTAAAATGGAATCCAATCAAGATCGTACAAAATGAATAAAATCATATTCATTGATTAACTATCATCAGCAAGCAACCCTGACAATAATTGGAAATTAATCATATAAACTATATTACGGAATAGAATTCGTTGTTTTTATATATTCAGTATTCTTCTACTTTCATAATCAAATCCGGGAGAATATATCTCGCCAGTTCATTTTTCTATTATT